>OKCQ01000314.1_pt1 | contig 6221 bp, 7 predicted proteins | sample 1610061 | NCBI WGS metagenome assembly OKCQ01 (sample SAMN04436616, study PRJEB24849) | human gut metagenome | biome: human gut; feature: NICU; material: stool | host: Homo sapiens | place: USA: Saint Louis, MO | collected 2009-12-15 | reverse complement strand
GGATGACTCTGGTAATCACCGATGGAGAATTTTGGTGGGCTGGCGGAGTCTGAATAATTCACGTAACTATCTGTTATTATGTTACTTTAATCAATTCAACTTTCATTTGTATACCTAAGCGTATACCAATGGCGATTTGTTGCAGCGCTTCCTGTGGTTAAGTGAACCTGTTTTTGGATAGATCACATCAAGAAAAAAACTTTTTTTTAGAAAAACTGTTCACACTGTTCACTAGACATTTTTATTTTTAATATTCAGTATGTTAATCGGTGAATGGTTGGTGAACAGTGAACACTTTACTGTTCACTTTTGCCGTTTTGCAGGTAAAAAAAGACCGGCGATTGCCGGTCAGGTCAGGTTATTTCGCTAGGGGGTCATCACATTTCGGCAGCCAGTCGGCGTTGCTTTCCTCTCTTAGCGCGAGATTGGTCTGTATGCCCTGATTCTTCCGGCGCTTCTCATAACTTAGCCCGTATTCTTTCAGCATGGCTGGCAGTCCTTTACCGAACATTGTTAGGCTCAGGGTATTCCTGTAGCCGTGGGCTTCCATATACGCCAGATAGGCATGGTACAGATACAGGCGCGGCTGACGCGGAATGATGTTGGCATTGCCAATATACATACCCTCAGGCTCCGGCAGTGATTCAAGGTAACCACAAAAATCAAATGTCGGGTCGGCATCGCGCTTGATGCTGAGCGCCTCGTCTGAGTTCTGCTGCGACTGGAGCAGAGTGCGCGCTGCCATCGGGTCGCTGAATTTCTGCATAAGCTGTCGAACAATCACGGCCAGCTCGCGGGCGATTTTGTTCCTGAGCTGCGGGTCGCGTTCCTCCGGGGCAATCTGTTCCGGAAAATGCAGAATCACCCTGCGACGGGAAACACCACCGCTGCGGTCGGTAAAGCGCATCGGGTTATTGTTCACGGCCAGAATCACCGCCGGAATATGGGTGGAGTACGCATCCTTGTATTTCGGGTCTACCGAGACCGCATCCCCGCCAGTGATGGCCTTAAGTCCTGCCCCGTCACCACTCCATTTTTCCTGGTCAGGCAGGCGAATCAGCGAGAAGCCAATCAGCGCCGCACGTTCACGCGGCGACTCCAGCGTTTCGATAGTGGCCGATGTGGCGTTATCTTCCCCGGCAAGCATGGTTGCAATTTCGGCCAGAATACTTTTCCCGCTCCCACCCGGCCCGGTCACCTCAAGAAAGAGCTGCCAGTCGTAGCGGTTCGCCAGCACCATAAACAGGGCGGCAAGTATCACGTCGCGCTTTTCCGGTCTGCCACCGGCGGCACGATCGAGCCAGCGCCAGAAATCCGGTGCATGGGTTTCCAGCGTTTCGCCCTCCACCGGCGGGGTAAAATCAACATCACAGAGTGTGCGCAGCCAGTGTGATTTATGGTGCGGGCTGAATGTGCCGGTGGCGGTATCGAGTACGCCATTGCGAAAGCCAATCAGACGCCGTGCCGGAGCGTCCTGCTGCGGAATAATCAGTTTCAGGGTCTCCACCACTGAGGCAATTTTCCCCGACGAGAACGGGGCGCGCAGTCGCTGGAACAATCCGGCCACGTCGCGGGCAAAATCCGACGGTGGAATGATTTTCCATATCCCGGCCTCATAGCGGGACAGGAGCTGGCCGTTTGCATCCACGGCCAGCGCTTCTCCGTAATGCTCATGCACCCGCATTGCCTTTTCACTGGTGCTCATGGCGGTAAATTCTGCCTCGCTCATGGTAGCGAAAGGGCTGTCAGCCGGTGGCCGGATGGTGTCATAAATCGCTTTTCGTGTCGCCTCTTCGCCTTTTTGCATAAACGCATCATTCCAGTCACCGAACACCGGCGGCAGGGCAACAACACCCTCACAGGCGTCTGCGGCCGCAGCGGCTTTTGTCTGGCCGTCGCCGTTAAGGTCACGGTCGGCGGCGAGGACAATCTGACAGGCCGGGTGTTTCTGACGGACAAGGCTCGCCAGAGAAAGGAGGTTCACGGACGACAGCGCCACCATAACGGTTTCACCGGTCAGGTGATGCACGGTGAGCGCGGTCGCATAGCCCTCTGCAATCCACAGGCGTTTTCCGGCCTGTTTTTTCCCTTCGATGGTATGGCACGCTCCTTTTACCGCCCCGCCTTTCAGGGTGCGTTTGAGACCGTCAGAACTGATAAGCTGAAGGTTAACCAGTGCGCCGGTATCGTCATACAGCGGGACAACCACATCACCGGCGCGGAACGTCACGCCGCCGGTTTTGTGTGTGGCCGACAGTACCGGACATTCCCGGTCGGGGAAGCCCTTGCGGGTCAGGTAGGCATTGCCGCTGGCCGTGCGGGTTTTCTCCATGAGCCTGACGGCCAGCGCGGCCGCCGCTTTGCGGTCAGCCTCCGTTTCAGCCTCGGCGGCCGAAATCACTTCGGGGGCAACCGGCGGCAGGTTGCCGGTCACGGCGTTCACCTTCCCGGCAGCCTCTGATGCGTTCATGCCGAACACTTTCTCTACCAGCTTAAGCCCGTCACCCGCACCGCACTGGTTGCAGAACCACGTCCCGCGCCCCTCTTTATCGTCAAACCGAAAACGGTCAGAGCCGCCGCACACCGGACAGGCCTGATGGCGGTTTTTAAGCACCTTCACACCCAGTGCCGGGAGAATGCGCGGCCAGTGGCCGCACGCCTGTTTTACGGTTTCCGTTACGTTCATTTTCATCGTTATTTTCTCCCTCAGTGCACAACAGGCGATTGCATGTGACGGGCGCAGAGTTCATCCATCACTGCGAGCCCGAGGAAGGACAGCGACGGCGCGGCCTTGAGCGGTCCGGCTTCCATTAAGTCTTCCAGCAGTGAACAGGCAATCAGACGGCCTTTTTCCTCGCCGTGCTGGCGCAGGTAAAAGCCCTCCAGCTCGTCGGCAATGGCGCTTTCCAGCGCGTCGAGGGTGAGGTGCGGGTAGCGGTGCTGATGTTCGCATACTGTCAGCCATGCACATGCCACGGCGCGACGATACAGCGCGGCGCGTAATACGGGGGGTAATGGCTTTTTCATACGTTGCCCCCGGTCAGCCAGCATTGATTGCAGCGCTCTACCACGCCGTCGAGCTGGGCGGTCATGAGGTAAATCACGGAGGTAAGCTGTAACCGCTGCGCAGGGTCACGACGAATGGCCGTGCAGTCCTGCACCTGCATCAGAACGCCGACGAGCTGGCCGACGTTGCGAAGGTGTTCAAGGCATTCAAGGTCTGCCCGGCTGATGGTGGGCTGATTTATATTTTGCGGCCGTTCCGCACTGTTAACAGGCATCATTTCGTCTCCTGAGGTCGTGCGTATCCCTGCGCAGATACGCACATTTAATATTCGTTATCGTTTTTTAATTACAGATAATGGCGGTAGCTGTTATCCGGTTTTATTTCCGTTTCCGGTCTGAAATTATTGCGCCATTTATGCGCTACCGGTGCCGGGCGTTTAACCGGGGGAATATCGTCAGGATATTTATCGATATTCCGCGCCCGATATTTCTGTAATTCCGGATCTGCGGCAAGTTCACTCAGAACAGCATGGCGGTTTTCAGGACTGCGTTTAAATGCATCGGGATACTCGCAGGTAAATTCACGCAAAATACGACCGAGCGGAATTTCTGCCATATCACCAGTAGCGATAATACGAATGAGGATGGTGTAGGTGCGCCGGTAGGGATTCCAGACTTGCCCCGGGCAGCGGTACGGCATATCCCATGGAATACCGTCGGCCAGAATGCCTGACACCACCACGTCAGGAAAGCCTGAACAACGGTATGTTTCACCCGGCTGAGGGAAATCAAACATGGTGCTCCCCTCCGTTTCCCGATGTCGTGGCGAGAAAGTCACGGCACAGGCCTTTGGCTTTCAGCTCTTCCAGTACGTAGCTAACGTCCTCATGGATATAACTAAAAATCTGCGGCAGGTATAGCTGGTGTAGACCGTTCAGTTCACGGTGCAGCAAATCTCCACCGATGAACTGTGAGACGGCGCTTGCGCGATTGAGTTTATGGTACGCCTCTATGCTGAGGTGTTCCTGCATGGGGTTAAGGTCATCACGACGCGCTGAGACGGTCTGAGGTGTGTTTTTATTAGGCATGTGACACCTCCACAACCGGCAAACGGGCGGCAAGAGAAAGGACATAGTCGCGGACAAGGGAACGACGTGCGGTGTGTTCGTCACTGGCAACGGTGCGGAGCATGCAAATATGCGGTTTACACTCAGTGCGGCGAACGGCCGCAAACACAAAGATAAATTCAGGGTGAGACGGGGTGAGGGTCGTAGCCATAAGGCAACCTCCTTCGAGTAGCAAATTATTGCTATCGCCGGAGTTCTCACGCTCAGTGGCGATAGCCCAGACGGGGGTGAGAATACCGGCCTCGAAGAATACCGGCCAGCCCGAGGGCTGCCCCGCCTGAGCTACCATTGACATGATGGCATAATGTACAGAAACGGACAGGTGACGGAGAGTCACACCTGCACGAATGTCCGCACACCACACCACAATCTGGCGCTCTGTGGCGTTGATTGCGACACAAAAAAAGACGCATGGCGCGTCTGGTGTCGCCTTCGAGTTGCTCGGGTTCTCACGCCCGGTTGCCGATTTTGCGGCAACAGCGAAACTGTACCAGGAAACATACAAAGGATGCAAGCCAGAAAAAGGGGCTTTTTGCTGAACAGGTCGCATCATGCGTCATATCCCCGCTTGCGTTGTGCAATACGGTCGGCCATCCATGCGGTGACTTCGGATTGCAGCCAGGCAACATTTTTACCGCCGAGTGTTATCTGCTGCGGAAAGGCATTTTTCTTAATGAGGTCATAAAGCGTGGAGCGGGACAGACCACATAAATGCATCACTTCAGGCAGACGTAAAAAACGCTCCGGAGTGGCATCAGTTACCGATATCAGGGGAGCAGTTGGAGCAGAAGACGGAGAAGAAAAAGCAGTTTGCATTAAGCCACCTCGTAACAATCCATACAGCGCCGGTCGTTTCCGTCCGGCTTCGGGTAGCTCTTTATTTTGTGAATATTTCCCTCTATTGCAACAAGGTGAAATTGTACAGTGCGCAAAACAAATTGCGCTGATTTTTTGCACAAGGCCATTTTAAGGGGCTGGAAGGACTTAGAAGACACTGGGGATTTTAAAAGTGAAATGCAAATCGTTTTAATTGCTCATTTTTTCAATAATTAATAGGAAAAACAATCAAAGAAATCACCCGGAGGTATTCGGAGCGAGTGAACAGTGGTGAACAGTCGGTGAACAGTTACACCCTCAACTGTTCACCCTTTATCTTACTGTATTAATTGTCTTTTTCTTTTCAGTGAACAGTGGTGAATAGTTATAAGTAAAAAAACAAACGATGAGTAAGGTTTTGCTGAGACCTTTCTCTGGCCAGCCGGGTTTTGAGTGCTGTTTGTGCCAGAACTGCCACAACTGCAATGAATCGAGATGTTGTGTGATGAAGGGCAGAATCATTTCAGGTTGAATAAACGGAGAGCCTGAACATGAAACCCGAAACACTCATCACCGCCCTGCAAGACGTTGCCGTTCAGCAGTACGCAGAGAACAGTCCGCACATCACCGACAAGCTGAGCGCATTCACTGCTGCCAGAGACACCCACGCGGCCAGCATGCAGGCGCTGAAAGAGATTGATACGTCCATTGAACGCTGTAAGCAGGAGCGGCAGACAGCCCTCGATGAGAGCGCTGAGGCGGAGCAGGACTGGCGCAGCCGCTTTCGCACCCTGCGCGGCAGTCTCACGCCTGAAATGAAAGCTGAGCACAGCAGGCGTATCGCCAGTCGCGAGCTGGCCGACGAGTTTACCGGCCTGATTGCGGAGCTGGAGACTGACCGGACACGCGCCATGCTGAATGCCTGCTCCACCGGCAATAAATACCTTTCAGCGCATGAAGATGCCTTTACCGCTTACGCCGGTGCGGAATGGGCTCAGGCTGTCAATGCGGTTCCTGTCACCCTCATCCGCGCTTTCCTGCTGCGCATTCGTGCCCTCGAAATGAAGGGAGAAAGCGCCCCGCAGTCCGTGGCCACTGGCGAGCTGCGCGATGCGCTGAGCCGTCAGGGCAGCATGTATCGCTTCGACATGACGCAGGAGCCTGTATTGTCCGTGACGGGCATGCACCGGCCGCAGATTACTGACGTTGATACGGAACTGTTACGCAGCCCTGCGAAGAGAATGATGCTCGCCAGAAAACTGGCTGAAAATG
>OKCQ01000306.1_pt1 | contig 6486 bp, 7 predicted proteins | sample 1610061 | NCBI WGS metagenome assembly OKCQ01 (sample SAMN04436616, study PRJEB24849) | human gut metagenome | biome: human gut; feature: NICU; material: stool | host: Homo sapiens | place: USA: Saint Louis, MO | collected 2009-12-15 | reverse complement strand
CTGTATCACTTTCCAGAATAAACTGCTCCCCATTTATATTTAATATAATTAAAGATGATTTTCTATTTTCACACATTTTGCTTTCTCCGTAAAATCAGATGTTTAACCTATTTATTTTATAACTTGATTTTAACTTTACCTTATCTCTATTTGTTAAATACTCTTCCACATCAAACAAGTTCTTCTTATCATAATCTTCCAACAACTTATAATTCTTATGTTTTGTAATATCAAACTTATCAGACAAGAAAGGTCTTACTCCTCTTAACTGATAAATACACTTACCACCATCCATTACAGTTATTTCATCTTGGCTCATAAGTTCCTTCCCAGTTTTTTGGTAATTTAGCCCAAAAGATTTTTGGTTGGATCTTGTTTCTGATGTGTTATATAGGTCTATGGTTTCTTTTCCTAAGGTTTCAGATAATTCTTTTACCGTTGTTTTTTCTTTTCCTCCTAGAAAGAGTGTAGAGTCACAGTTACCAACTATTGTATCTGCATGGTCTTTATAGATTGCTTTTAATTGAGATTGTGCTTGCAGTATTATGCTTGCTGATATTTCTCTTGAACGAATTGTCGCTATTAGTTTTTCAAATTTAGGAATCAAACCAATATTTGCAAACTCATCAAGTAAACATCTAACATGAACTGGAAGTCTTCCACCATACACATCATCCGCCTTATCACATAGTAGATTAAATAATTGAGAATACATTATTGAAACTACAAAGTTAAAGGTATCATCTGTATCTGATATTATTACGAACAAGGCAGTTTTCCTATCTCCAATTTTATCAAGTTCTAGTTCATCTTCACTCATTAGTTCTCTAAGCTCTCTTATATCAAAAGGTGCAAGTCTTGCTCCACAAGATATTAGAATTGACTTGGCAGTTTTTCCTGCTGCAAGCTTATATTTCTTATACTGCTTAACTGCAAAATGACTTGGATCTTTCTTTTCAAGAGCTTCAAAAAGCCTATCAATTGGGTTCATATAGGTTTCGTCATCTTCTCTTACTTCACTTGCGTCAATCATATCCAAAAGTGTCTTAAAGTTCTTTTCTTCTTCTGGTGCTTCATAATAAATATAACCGATAAGGGCAGTGTAATATAACTTTTCAGCCTTTACCCAAAAATCTTCTCCTGCCTTTTCTCCATCTCCCTTGGTGTTAGCAATTATGGTTTGGACAAGCTTTAAAATATCTTTTTCACTTCTCAAGTATGCAAAGGGATTGTATTTCATAGATTTTTTAAAGTTTATTGTGTTTAATATCTTTATGTCGTAACCATTTTCATAAAGCATTTTTCCACATTCTAACACAAGTGTGCCTTTAGGGTCTGTTACTACATAGGAAGAATGCATTTGCATTAGATTTGGCTTTACATAAAATCTCGTTTTACCTGATCCAGAACCACCTATTACTAATACATTTTTATTTCTGGCATATTTAGGGTTTTTAGGTCTTGAGTTCATTGTTAGTCTTTCGGTATTAGTTATGAGAACATTGTTTGCAAACTTAGGGTCAATATATGGAGCAATATCCTTACTTTCTCCCCATCTTGCAGATCCATATTCCTTGCCTTGCCTATATTTCTTTTTGTTTTTACCTTTGCTGTAAACAATTAACTTAACAAGACCAGCAACTGAAATACCTACTAACAAGTCCCTTGGATTAAGGCTTGGTATATAAGATAAAGTTCCTATATCAGAAATTCCCACCATTAATCTATCAATAATATCTCCTCCAACATAGGAATTGATGTGCTTAGAAAAGATATTTCCAATGTAGAAGAATGATAGATAAGGAATGTTTGATAATATAAATTTCTTTGGGTTGTCTATTTTAATTAAATTTTTAATATCAGAAAGAATGGCTTCCAATATCTTATTCATCGTAGAAACCTTCACTATCTAATAAAATTAGTAGGTAGTGTCTTCCCTTTGGTGTTATTAATGTTTGTATTCCTACAAGTGTACCTAGTGGATCAATCCATTCTTTTACTTCAAAATATCCCTTGTTCTTATCTGCATAAGGTAAGAGTTTCTTTTTCTTATCTCTGTAAATTAATCCCTTATCCATTAGAAAACTTATAAATTGATTTTGTGGTATTCCTAACTCTTTGGCAGTATTTCTAAAGTTTGTAAGTAGGTTATAATCTACTAATTTGTCATAATAGTCTGCCTTTGGTCTTAATTCTTCAATTTCTTCTTCTCTTTCAGCAATAATTCTATTGGCTACAAGAATTGCATCTGCAAGTAGATCTTCATTAGTTTTCTTTTCTTGCCCTACTATATATCCTCCGTTTTTTCTAATACTTGGTAAGACTTCTCTAGTTACCCAAGCTTTGAATATTTTTGCTTGTGGTAGTTTTGATGAGAGGATAAGTGAATACAATCCTGATTCGTTAATTATTGAAATATTCTGTATTCCTCCAGGGGTGTTCCATTTCGTTACACCCTTATCTTCTTCGTCTACATGGTCATAAATAGCTTTTCTGGGATTGACATATCCCAACATCGTTGCTACTTCATTTGCTATAAAGAAAAACTCACCATCTTTTTCAATAACAGTGAGTTTCCCAAAATTCTTATTTTCAAATGTTTTTAGATTACTTATCATAAGCTTTGCTCCTTATGTTTATTTTTAACTTTATCTTTACTAATGGTGTCCTTAGCCATATCTTTAAACTTATTTATAGTCTTCGTTATTGAATCTTTTCTATCGGCCTTTTTTTCAGAAGCCTTAACTGCTTTTTTAAAGGCGTGTTCCATTACCTTTATATCCTTAGATTGAAAAAACACAGAGTGGTTGCCAGTTTCCTTATCTTTCATAACAGAAAACTTCACTCCGTGTTTATTTAAAATTTTCTTTAGTTCTTTTAACTCAGGATCTTTTAGATTAATTTCTTCTAACTGTCCCTTTTTAACCATATCTTTTAGCTTTACTTCTTCTCCATTATTTTTTATTACATTTTTCAAGCCTCCTTGTTCTTCTATTTGCTTGTGTACTTTCTTTAAGGCATCAAGAATTGCTTTACTTGTTGCTTTTGCAAGCCTGACTTCAAGATTAAGACTCGACCTAGATACTTCTTCATTAATCATCTATTCCACCTCCATATAAAAGTAACTCTTTGTATTTTCTTAACTTCTCTTGTTGAATTTTTCTTCTAAAATCTTCTCCCGTAACTTTAACTGGTATTGTCATTTCAAGTATTCTTGAATATATCCTCTGATACTCAAGTTCAATATTAGGATTTTGAATAATTTCCAATGATAAGTTTGTAGTAATTATTGTCGGCCTACCCTTTAAGTATCTTGAGTTTATAATGTTATATACTTGTTCTCTTGCATAAGATGTATCCCTTTCAATTCCAAGGTCATCTAAGATTAACAAAGGAATATTTGATAGGTTATCTATAATTTCATTTGAATCGAGCTTAAATGCTGATTTTTGTATTTGATTTATAACCTGAGATAAATTCATAATCTTAACTTTAACTTGTTCTCTTTCAATTAATTCATTTGCAATAGAACAAGCAAGATAAGTCTTTCCACTGCCAACATCTCCATAAAATAAAAGTCCAACATTGTCTTTCTTCATTTGTTCAAAGCTTTTGGCATAGTTGTAAGAAACCTTATAGGCTTGACCTTTTTCATTTAAGAATCTCTCAAAAGTATATTGGTGTTGGTTTGGCGATGAAAAACAATCTCTTTTTAGTGATGATATTCTCGTTAATATTTCTCTTTCTGCTTTTTCCTTATCTCTCTTTATTTCACATTCACATTTAATTCTGGGAATAAACTTTGTAAAGCCAAGGTCAAGTAATTCTCCATCTACTCTTTTACCACATACCTTGCAATAGATATGTCCATTTCTTTCAATATCATTTTCTCTTAATACAAAATCTTTTAAGTTCTTCATAAACTCTCTCCTATATCGTAATTCATTTTCCTTGTTGTATTATCATTAATGTTTTTTGCCTGATCATTAAGATACCAATTGATTATCGTTGCCTTGTGATCTTGATAATCTCTGTTATTTGCTTTCATATATGACGACAATCTATCAATGTATTCATTAATTCTACTTCCTAACTCATTTGTTAAGTCTTTGTATTCTTCATCAGTCAAAAATATATTTTTATATATTCCATAAGGCTTTTGACCTTTACTAAAATCATTCTTTCTTAACTCATTATTATTAATATTGTTATAGTTACCTTCCGATTTTCGAAAATCTTGAATTTCGATATTCGAATCTCTTGAATTTCGATTATCGAACTTCTGGAATTTTGTTTTTCGAACTTCTTGATTTTTTATTTCCACATTATTAAATATGCTCATAAAGTCTTTAACATAAATTCTATTAGGCTTTCCCAGTCCTTGTCTTTTCTTCTCAATCAGTCCTATTCCTGACTTAATATCAAGTTCAGCTATTAATTTATTTGCTTTTTCACTTGCACAATTAAATTGATCTTTTATACTTTCAATTGTGTAGTAAATAAAGACTTTTCCATCTTCATCTATCCAGCCATTTTTATATGAAAGACCCATTCGATTAAGCATATATGAATACAAAACTTTAGCTTCAATAGAAATGCTCTCAAAAACCTCATCTTCCATTAATACCATAGGTAACCTAATGAAGTTGTACATCTCAGATTGCCTATTATAAAAATAATCAAAATTCATCCTTACCTCCTTTCTGTGAAATAAAAAAGACGACAGAATTTTTGATTTTCTATCGTCTGAGATTTACATATTAAATTTTCATCACAAAATAAGACTCTTTAAAGAATCCTTAGTTTTATTGGTATGCTATTTACAATATCCATTATTAAAATGGATACTCTAAGCAGCACACCAACTATTTATTTTTTGAGTTTTAAACTTTGGTAGAAGTCTTGAACTCCTTATATTTACATAACTATTTGCCTCTATCACTATTATGACACGAAACCCACAAAACGGATCATAAATAGTTTCACCTATTTGAGGATTAACCAAACGTACCATTGTTTTTACAATATGCCTTGGAGTAAAATATTCACCCAAATCATTTTTGGTAGATGTTGAAGCTTTAAGAAAATATTCAAATGCATCCCCTTTAACATCGCTATCAACATCCGTAAGGGTTAAAGGATCCAATTTATCCATAATTTCTTTTAGAATGCTTGTATCTCGTATTTGAAGAGGTGTAAATATATCTGTTTCATAAAGGTCATTTAATTTTTCATATACCGTCTTATTTATATATTCTATACGTATTGAAATCGGAATATTTTTTATACTGTCCCAACTACAAGCATTATCAAAATTTGTATTTATACCGCTTTCTCTTTTAATTTGCTCACTTTCACTAATAAGTTTTAAGAAAAGTATATTTGCAAACTCCCCAAAGCGTTCAATACCAGCACGTAAGCCTTCACCTCTAAGCATATTATTTGCTTCATCAAAAATTCTAATAAGTTCTCTTCTGTCATACTGAACCTTAGGACTTACAGTATTAACTTCGTATGAAGATAAATAGCGTAGTGCAAGTGCCTCACGAATAAATTCATCAACTTCTTCACCATTTAATATTGGTGCACGATTTGCAACAGTATGGAACGCTTTACAAAATACTCCATCCGTAGCAAATACTAATGGTGCTTCTAATGCTCTCGCATAACCAATACCTTGTTCTAATGCAGCGTCGATACGTGTTCCTTTTTTCTTAGCCTCAATAACAATTAGTGGTTTATCACTATCCTTAGAATATAAAACATAATCCGGACGCTTGCCATCCAACCTTTTTCTCTCTGATTCTGTTCTAGGTTGTTCAAAAAATACATTCTTATCTTTTCCTTTGAATTTCCAACCAAGATTTTCGAGGCTTCTGTCAATAAGCACTCTTGTTTCAGCCTCTAATGGCATTGTATTTGAGTTCATTTCTTCGCCTCCTCACCCTTCATTTTATTAATCTCCTCATTTGCAATATCAGTTAATATATACTTCCCTCTTGAACTAAGTTGATTCAAATACCCATTTTCCTTTAGTTCTCTAACTATATTATTTACTTTTGTTTTCGTAAAACCTAATATATCTGCAATCTCTTGTTGCGATAATTTAACTATCGATTCATCATTAACTTGAATTTGTCTCTGTTCCATACATTCAAGGACTTTAAATTTATCATTAACAAAAAAGTTAGACATCATCGCTCCCTCCATTCTTAACGGTATAACTATTATACCAAATAGGTCTAATATTTTCGATATATCAGTTCTGATTTTTGCACTTTAAGCCTACTAATAGTTATTTAATATAAAAATAAATCTTTAATTATGTGACTCTCTTCAGCAACAACGAATGTATATCCCATATTTCTTTGGATAATTTTTCTATTTTTTCTCTCATATAATCAATATCTTTCTTGTAAATAACACCCGTTGTATTAGTTGCTTTTGCAATCTGGTTTATATTATTTGCTACATTTGAAAGTAGCC
>OKCQ01000302.1_pt1 | contig 6608 bp, 7 predicted proteins | sample 1610061 | NCBI WGS metagenome assembly OKCQ01 (sample SAMN04436616, study PRJEB24849) | human gut metagenome | biome: human gut; feature: NICU; material: stool | host: Homo sapiens | place: USA: Saint Louis, MO | collected 2009-12-15 | reverse complement strand
TGAGATCTCTCCATGCATTCGTTTCACTCACACTAAAACACGTTTGCTTTGCAAACTTCTCCGTGCTTATGAAAACTCATTTGCTTTGCAAATTTTTCCGTGATTTCATAATACTTTTAGGGATAAACATGCCAATCAAGGCATATTTATCAGGTCGAGATGGGTTATAGATTTGCTGGTTTTAATTATTAAAGTTTTTATTTTTGGATTTTTACTTGGCGTATACCCTATTTAGTCACAATTGTATTAAAAACGAGTAAAATAGGTTATAATTATAATGAACGGAGGTAAAAAGCTAGACCTTTCGACTTCGCTATTGCTCCGCTCAAGGAAGTCCACTTCGTTTTACTTTTTCCTCTAATTTTCCAAATAAAAAATCCCTAGTTAAGTTCATGACTTTCCTAGGGAATGTATTTATATTTTCTTTTTTAGTATCCTCATTGACCATAGGACTGCTATTATTGTAACTCCAACATCTCCAAATATTGCTAGCCACATATTTGCATATCCTAGTAGTCCTGCTATTAGGATTCCTATTTTGACTGCCATTATGAAAGTCACGTTTTGCCTTACTGTCCTATTGGTAAGGTCTGAGATTTTCATTAGCTTGCTCATCTGGCTAAATTCTCCGTTAACTACGAGTATATCGGATGATTCTATAGCAAGGTCAGATGCTGTTTCTCCCATTGATATACCAACATCTGCATTGGTAAGGACTGGGGCGTCGTTGATACCATCTCCTACAAAGACTGTAGGAAGTCCTTTATCTTGGTAGCCTTTCATAATTTCTAGCTTCTGGTCTGGCATGACTTCTGCGTAGTAGTCATCTAGGCCAAGTTCTTTGGCTGTTTCTTCAACTGCATTTTTGCCATCGCCTGATACTACAGCTATATTTTCAAAATGGTTGTGAAGATCTTCTATAGTTTCAAATGATTGGTCTTTGATTTCATCTTCGATTATTACTTTTGCAGCAAGCTTGTCATCTATAGAGACATAGATTGCTCTGTCATTTTCTTCTCCATCATAGCCAATAAATCTAGCAGAACCTATCTTGATTAGGTCGCCATCCTTGCTAGTAGCTCTTACACCAAGACCCTTTTCATTGGTCACTTCTTCAAACAAATCATGTTTTTCATCACGGTCTAGACTTTCTACGATCCCTTTTGCGATAGGATGGGTACTCATTAGCTCGATATTGTATATATAATCGAGGATTTTTTCCCTATCATGGTCAGTAAAATATTCTATATCTTTTACTTTGAAATTCCCTGTAGTGAGGGTTCCGGTTTTGTCTGATAATAGGACTTTGGCATTATTTAGTCCTTCAAAATACTGGCTTCCTTTTATAAGGATTCCATTTTCACTAGCTAGGCCAAGGCCTGACATAAAGCTAAGTGGGACTGATAATACTAGGGCACATGGGCATGATATTACTAAAAATGTAGCTGCCAAGAATATAGAGTCATACCAATCTCTTCCAAAAAATAGGGGAGGGATAATAGCTACTATAAGCGCAATAGCTACAACAATTGGGGTATAGACTCTGGCAAATCTTGTTACCATCTTTTCACTTTGAGACTTACTTTCTGCGGAATCTTCTATAATCTCCATAATCTTTGCTGCAACAGAATCATCAAATTCTTTTTGGGCGCGCATTTTGATAATCCCTTCAGTAAGAAGGGATGAAGATATAATCTCAGACCCTACTTCGGCTTCTACTGGCATGGATTCTCCAGTGACAGAGGATGTATCAAGGAGGCCATGACCTTCTATAACGACACCATCCACACCAATTTTCTCACCATCACGAACCAGGAGGATATCTCCTACTTCTACATCATCTAGGTCGATTTCTGTAGTAGAACCATCTGGGTTTACCTTATTGGCCACATCAGGCACTAAGTCTAGGAGTCCTTCTATGTTTTGGCGGGACTTATGGCTTGCTATATTTTCAAATAAATCACCAAAATTATAAAAAAGTATTACAGCAATTGCTTCTATATATTGGCCTAGGATGAAGGCTGCAATTGATGCAATAGACAAAAGGAAGTTCTCATCCATGGCCTGGCCACGGATGATTCCCTTAAACCCTTTTATCAAAACATTCCATGCGGATAGCAAGTAGGCTAATAAAAAACCACCCACAATCCATATATTTTCACCTATAGTATTCCTTAATACTGCTAATATAGCAGTAAAAATACCTATAGCTATAAGCTTACTAAGCTCCTTTTTGTGAGCATCTGTCATAGACTCAAGCATATCCTACCTCACTAAGACAGTCCCTGGCTCAAGCTTATCAGCAAGTCTATTAGCCTCATCAAAGATAGCATCTTCATCAGCACCATCAGCTAATTCCATCTTTAGCTTCAAAGTTAGGAATGATAGGTTGGCATCATTTACTCCATCAATTTTCTTAACAGCCTCTTCAATCTTTGCTGCACAATTTGGACATAGGTCATCACTTTCTACTTTGTATTTTACTTTCATTATATTCTCCTATTCTTTAATATGTTCTAATCCTGTCTTAAAAATCGTCTTGACGTGGTCATCGGCAAGTTCGTAGTACATTGACCTGCCACTTCTCTTGGAACTGACCAAATTGTTACCCTTCAAGCTCTTTAGCTGGTGGCTTATAGCCGACTGGCTCATATCCAAGATTTCTGCAATTTCGCCTACAGAAGTAGGCCCACTAAAAAGCACATTCATAATCCTAAGCCTAGTCGAATCGCCAAAAACCTTAAAAAGATCAGCTAAATCAAATAAAATTTCCTCATCTTTGATAGTTATCATTATCACCTCCGTTTATATGAGTATATGTTTATATGAGTATATGTTTATATGAACATTATAGCATATGTATTTCTAATGTCAAATTTATATGTGAATAATTTTAATATATGAATATTTGACTTCTGTTTTTGTTTTAAGTCTAATAATCCTATCAATAGTTCTAATTTTGAGTATAAAGAAGAGTATATGCCTACTCAATCCAAACGTCATGTGACAAAAATGGCTGGATACTAGGATACAAAACTTATCCAGGAAACCTGCACGATTCGACAACCTTCCCATCATTAGCTTTAGATATACCAATATGATAGAAAAAGCAAAAATGAGTATGAAAGCAGCACTAACCTTTGCGTGCGTAAATATGAAAAAAACTAGCAAAATTATTTACAGACCCTCTAATATTTAAAATATGGGGTTTATTTAGTACCACTTTTTTACCTTTCCAAGCGGGATTTTTACTCTTTAACAAAAAAGACAGAATCCCCCGTCTAATTAATACCATTTTTTTCCATTGTATTCTGTGTGCTCTAGGTCTATCTTTTCCCAGCTACCAAACTTGGCAATATATTTATTTTTAAGCTCTTCGTACTCTTCTTTACTTACCTCTACGGTGTCATACTGACTGTAGTGGTAGAGAGACCTACTAGATTTTATAAATTCCCCCATATCTCTTCTACAAATCAACTCATAGAATTCTTTAGGCACTGACTTATCCTTAACTTTTTTCTTATCTTGTGCCAACCACTGCCAAGCTGTTTTCCATACTCCACGTTTACGCAAAACTGCTTTAATTTCTTCCTCAGTGAAAGAAATAGTATCCTCGTAAAAACAGCACTTTACAGTACCTACTGTGTCTAAATCTTCCAAATAATTAGCATAGTCCTCTATACTATAAAACATTTCAAAAACGTACTCTTCACTTTTAGGCTTTCTAAAACTCATAGCCCAATCGCTTACAAATTTTATATCTTCGCTATGCCAGTCATTGTAAAAAACTATTTCTTTAGCTTTCTCATATAATTCTCCCACATATTTGTCTGTATATTCGTCCCAACTTTCATCTACATACTTATTAAAAAGAGCTTTATCATCATCTTCGGTCAAACCTTCTTTTTTTAGTCTTTCTCTAGATACACCGCAAATTTCATTCCACTTATCAAAGTATTTTCTGTCTAAAACTTGATATCTACAATACCAATGAAGATCTTTCACTATATCATCTAGACTATATTTCAGATTATTTTTTTTGAATGCATATTCTGTATTTTATATTGGTTTTTTATGAGATCTCTCGACTACTAAAATCAGTTTATATTATAAACTTTTCCGTGCTTATGAAAACTCATTTACTACGTAAATTCTACCGTGCTCTCGCACTAGTTTTCAAGGATTTATAACCGAAATCAACGGTTATAAATCTGCACTAAATTTTAGGGATAAATATGCCAAATCAAGGCATATTTATCTAGTCGAGATGGGTTAAAGCTTGTTGTTTCTATTATAAAAATATTACTTTATTTCTACTTTTTTTATTTTGGAATAAAATACTTTTTAAATTTCTTTGAATTTTATACCCCAGCAAATTCTCTTTTCATTTTTGCTATTTGATCGCGAATTTCTGCTGCTTTTTCAAAATCTAATTCTTCTGCTGCAGCATACATTTCTGTTTCTAAATTTATAATAATATTTTCTATTTGTTCTTGTGAAAATTCTTCTTTAACTTCTTCAATTTCTTTTGTAGATTTTGTTACTTGGATAATTTCAGAAATATTTTTCTTGATTGTTGTTGGAGTTATGCCGTGTTTTTTGTTAAATTCTGTTTGGATTTTTCTTCTTCTTTCGGTCTCATCAATGGCTTTTTTCATTGATTTTGTAATTTTATCGGCATACATTATTACATGACCCTCGGAATTTCTCGCTGCTCTTCCTATGGTTTGGATAAGGGAAGTTTCGCTTCTTAAAAATCCTTCCTTATCTGCATCCAAAATTGCAATTAAGGAAACTTCAGGCAAATCGAGCCCTTCACGTAGAAGGTTAATCCCAACCAAAACATCAAATTTTCCAAGTCTTAAATCTCTAATTATCTCACTTCGCTCTATAGTTTTTATATCTGAATGGAGATATTTTACCTTGATTCCATTTTCTGATAAATAATCGGTCAAGTCTTCTGCCATTCTTTTTGTAAGAGTTGTAACAAGAACTCTTTCCTTTTTCTCAATTGTTTGATGAATATTTTCTATCAGATCATCAATTTGATTTTCTACTGGTTTTACATCTATTAATGGATCTAAAAGTCCTGTCGGTCTTATTATTTGTTCAACAACTTTTCCACCGGTTTTTTCCATCTCATATGGTCCTGGAGTTGCTGAAACATAGATTGTTTGATTTATCAATTTTTCAAATTCCGGAAATTTTAAGGGTCTGTTATCGAGAGCTGATGGAAGTCTAAATCCAAAATCAACAAGATTTTGTTTTCTTGACCTATCCCCTTCGTACATTCCTCCTACTTGTGGAATTGAAACATGAGATTCGTCAACAAAAAGTACAAAATCATCTGGAAAATAATCTATTAATGTATAAGGTCTTGAGCCAGGCTCTCTTTGGGATAAATGTCTTGAATAATTTTCTATCCCTGAACAAAAGCCAATTTCTTCTAACATTTCTATATCATAATTTGTTCTTTGCTCAAGCCTTTGAGCTTCTACTAATTTATTTTCATTTTCAAGTTCAGCTAGTCTTTCTTTTAATTCTTCTTTAATTGTACTAATTGCAGCAGCTGCTTTTTCGGCACTAGTTGCATAGTGACTTGCAGGATAAATATAACCATGAGAAATATGACTTACAACTTTTCCTGTCAAAGAATCAAATTCAGAAATCCTATCAATTTCATCTCCAAAAAATTCTATCCTAATTGCTTTTTCTTCGTTTCCTGCTGGGAAAATATCTAAAACATCTCCTCTTTTTCTAAAAGTTCCACGAGAAAAATCAAAATCATTTCTTACAAATTGTCTTTCAATTAATTCTTTCATTACTTCTTCTGGAGAAATTTCTTGGCCTGGCCTTAATGATAAAACTAATTTTCTATATTCCTCTGGATCTCCCAAGCCATAAATACAAGAAACACTTGCAACAATTATTACATCGCGTCTTTCAAAAAGACTCATTGTTGCTGAGTGCCTTAGCTTATCAATTTCATCATTAATTGATGAATCTTTTGCAATATAGGTATCAGTTGCAGCAACATAAGCTTCTGGTTGATAATAATCATAATATGAAACAAAATATTCAACGGCATTATCTGGGAAAAATTCCTTAAATTCTGTAAATAATTGGTAGGCTAGTGTTTTGTTATGGGCAAGAACAAGAGTTGGTCTTTGGATATCTTGTATTATATTTGCCATAGTAAAAGTTTTACCAGATCCTGTAACTCCTTGGAGAATTTGATGGTGTTTTCCTTCTTTTATACCATTTGCAAGTTTTTTGATTGCCTCTGGTTGATCTCCTTTTGGAGTGTAGTCTGATTTTATAGTAAATTTATTTTCATTCATTTTACACTTCCTTTATGTAAATTTATCTTTAAATTTTTAATAATTTATATCTGTTTTCGTCTTTTCCAATATACACTTTCACTTTCTAAATTCAACTTATTTACTAGGGATTAAAAGCCTTATTTCTTGCTACAAATCTCCCTTTCTGCTATAATTTTTTGTGAATGAAATTAAAGGAGGGAGTATGGAAAAATCATTTGAAAATGTTTCGAATAATGATTTATTTGATTTGGCAGATTTATTTAAAGTTTTTTCTGATTCTACAAG
>OKCQ01000288.1_pt1 | contig 7338 bp, 5 predicted proteins | sample 1610061 | NCBI WGS metagenome assembly OKCQ01 (sample SAMN04436616, study PRJEB24849) | human gut metagenome | biome: human gut; feature: NICU; material: stool | host: Homo sapiens | place: USA: Saint Louis, MO | collected 2009-12-15 | reverse complement strand
TTTTAGGCGCATCTCAATGGGGTTGAACTTAACCTCGCCGGTATGCCCGTATCCGCATTTAACGGTAGCTTCATATCCTTGCAGCTGTAAGCACTTTTCGGCGGCATCGGCACGCTGATCGAACTGACCGGGCAAATATTCGAGGACGTAATAGTCTTCGATATCAATCTCGTCCAGCACCAAATCTTGGTTTATCTCTGCAAATACACTGTATTTGGCTTTTTCCAGTGCAGCCGCGTCGAGGCCGAAAATGTCATAGACATTGAACTGGGTAGTATCGTTCTTTTTCCTTACGAAAATCCGCTTATTCAAAGTCTTCCCTTATATGAAATAGCTGCCCGGTATGAAATTTTGCGCGCGGCATCGGGAAGTCGTCTGAATTCTCACCCACTACCCAACCGCATCCCCCTGACCTCTGGTAAAACCTGCTGCCCGGGGAGCCTGTTAGCTGCTTGCCCCGGCCTTCTTGAAGGAACCCCGCAGTAACCAGCTACCCTTTTAGCCTAGCAGGGGCAGCCCCTGGCGTACTAATCAGCTGCTGGAAACCAGCAAGCAATTTTTCTCACCTTTTCTCGATTCTCTTAGGGCCGACGAGGAACTGTAGGTTTGCGGGATTGCTTTCAAAAAAAGAAACTCAGGCACGAAGCTTGGGGATTGGGATCCGTTAGGCGGTTTCGAGGCCAGAGGGACTAAGGTAAAAATATGTTAGTTGCATTTTCTATTTCTCCTTCTACCGCCGATGCTGAGGGAGGAGTTCATGACGCAGTTGCTGCCGCGGTAAAAGTTATTCGGGATTCGGGACTGCCGAACCGTACGGATTCCATGTTCACCACTATCGAGGGCGAATGGGATGAATGCATGCAGGTGGTAAAGGATGCTTGTGAGGCAGTCTCCAAGTTTGCTCCGCGGGTATCACTAGTTCTAAAAGCCGATATTCGTCCTGGCCGCACGGGTGAAATGACCGCGAAACTTACCCGTCTAGATGCCGCGCTGGATCGGCTGCAGTCCTAGAGCAAGCTGCTTATAAATCTGGGTTAAGACCTAATATCTGGTAGTAAAAAGCAAGTGGCGCCGCCCCAATTTTAGGGCGGCGCCACTACAGTTATTTGCTGAAGTTATCCCCTTTAAATAGCCACTGTATTGCAGCTATTTTCTGGGATAGCTTGTAGAGGATGGGAACTATTTACCCAGCTGCACGGTCCATTCGGGAGGAACGTCTTTGCCGGAGTCCTCGTCCTTTTCAGCCTGGGCAAAAGTCTCTTGTACGATTCCCTGCGCATGGTGGGAGGGGGAATAGATTGCATAGACCTTCATCGGTTCATCACCAATGTTAATAATGTCGTGCCATTTGCCGGCCGGTACCATTACCGCCCAGCCGTCTCCGACTTCTTGTTCAAAGGTGAGATTATCTTCCGCATCCCCCATTACCACTTTGCCTTTTCCGGCATCTAGGCGCAGGAACTGGTCATTGTCAGGGTGTACTTCCAGCCCGATGGATTCACCTACCGGAATAGACATCAGGGTTACCTGCAGGTATTTCCCGGTCCAGGCAGTGGTGCGATAGTTGGTATTTTCTTTGGTCTCGGTTTCCAAATCGAAGCTATAAGGCTCCGGTCCATTGTCATGAACTGCCATGAGTGTTTTCCTTTCATTAGCCTTTCAGATTGTCCGCTTCCATGCTATCGGGGATCAGATCAGGTCGTAGTACTTCCCGGATAATATCGCTACCAGCGTGGAAACTGAACGTTTTGTTTCTCTCTCCCCCAATTAGATACTCAGCCAACCGGGTCTGATTTATTAAGTTTTTTGGTATTGCTGTCTAGTAAGGGTTGTTAAAGCGGGGGTATGTCGAAGTTTTCCCCTGACGATAATAGTAATGCTGGCAGCTCCCACGGATCCCCGAATGGATTTTCTCCAACGCCCCCACCAGCCCCTCCGGTTTACCCAGTTCAACCAGCATATGCTACTTATCCCGGACAGTCGGTACCTCCTGCATACCATGTCTCGCAGACGACACCTCCTTACTATCCGGGGCAGCCGGCTCCTGGTGGAAAAGCTAAAACGCGGCGGGCTTTAATAGTCACCTTGTGTGTATTGCTAGTACTTGTGATTTGTGCTTTAGGGATTATCCTTTACAAGTTATTTAGCAGTGATGATTCTTTGGCGGTGGGGGTCAAACCAGCTTGGGATAAACCGTCAAAAGTAGTGATAGAAATAAAAAAAGAACCCAGGCAAGCGTATACGCTGTACGAACCGGAAAAAGACAAGCTACTGTTGCTGCAACCATTCAAAGATGGCAGTGGTGTAGGACAATTCCTAGACCCGAAGTCTGGAGCTAAAATAGGTAAACTCATAGCCTTGCCAAAATGCGATAGCTCCCTTCAGCAGCCCTACTTGACTGCAAGCGGGAAAATCGCATGCGTCACCAAAGACACCATAAAAACCAACCAAAACCAGAAATACCACTTCAAAGAACAAATTTACGCCGATAAGCACCTGATAGTTGGAGCTAGCCCTTCGGCCACTAACGCTAGACAGATCGTTGCCTATAACCCAGAAACCAGCAAACTATTGTGGGTGCAGAATTTGGAAAAACCCGCTGCGGTCACCTGTGATGGCGAAGGAATCTACACCACCAGTATCGCTAAAGATTCCCCCTCTAATCCCACCCAAAGCTCGCAGGATACTACCGAGAATACAGAATCTGCAGAAACTAATTCTCCCACTCCAAAGGAATCCTCCGAGCTAGAAGTGATGAGCTTGACCGGCAGTTCTAAGGCGCAGCCTAACCCTGAAAAAGAGTTAAACCCTAGTGCGAGCAAACCAGCTGAACCACCGGTAGCCAAAGACGCCATCAAAAACATTGACTTCGCCAACGCTCACCTACCCACATTTGGACTTGATGGCTGTTCCGAAAAATACTTCTGGAGTAAAAGCGATGGCACTCCTATATCGAGAAAAATGCCAGGAGAAACCACTACCTGCTGGGCAACTATGAAAAACGGGGAATCAATCGAGAAAGTCACTACTCCCTGGGATGAAGGGACACAGCTTCCTGCCCTCAAGCTTTCAGAAAACGAAGGGAATAGCTCAAGCTTTTTTGATTCCGGAAGCTTTACCGCGGACACCAGCAAGCGCTATAGCGTGGCATATGGAGATGCAAACGGTGATGGCTACCTCGATGCGCTGCTAATAGCCAATGATTTAGAAGCGGTTAGTTTCCAGTTGGCGATTTTCGATCCCAAAGACCCCGAGCACCCCTATATTTCGATAATTGGGGGCACTCAAGAACCGAATACCGTAAGGATCGAAAACCCCGGAAAAATCACTATTTTCTATCCAGCATCTATGTCGCCTTCAGGAACTGAGCAGACCTTAGCGGAAATATCGATAACTGGCAATGAAATTACCGGTTATAAAAAATTCTCCTAATACCGAGTAGCATCCGAGGTTTCCTGGGGATATTTACTGGGCTCAGGTGGTTCCAGCTTGATCGCAGCAATATCAATTAAAGGCTTTGAAATCAGTGACTATCACGATTCTTACTTTTCTCTATAGAGGGCAGGTTGCCATACCCCCGACAAACAATTGCGAGGTACGGAGGAGCCGGTATTCTCGGCTCTGGACTAAACAGGTGGGGTAATGCCTAGCTGCGAATAACTATTAAGGTAAAAAAGTCGGGGTTTTCTGCCAGCTCAGTGCTGGCGGAAAACCCCAACTTATGATCTTGCTTATTTACTAGGTCGCTTCAAAGACGCCCTTCAGCAGTAACGGAACTACTGATCGAACATTCTCTTTAGGTTCTCTAGTTCATCGACTTGGTTTTGCACCGTATCTTCTACCGCAGCCTTTGCGCTCTCTTTGACGGCATAAGTCCCGGTAGGAGCGGCCAACATCCCAATTACTAGGGAGGCGCACAGCGTCCAGATAATGAAGAAAATGGTATGACGCATCTCCGGACTTTTATCTTGCGGATACAGCTCTTTTAAGCCTCCGAAGATCAATAGCTCCATAATCAAGAAGGAGGCCGATATTAGCACTTGTAGGACCAATATTAATACTAAAGGCAAAACCGGGATCGGTAGCAGGGAAATCAAAAACATTAACGCCAACGCGAAGGAGGGCATCACCAGCCCCGTTGCCACTATGGAAGCTACTTGAGTAAAGGTGATGGTACTTTGCTTAGTGCGAGCAGCAGCTAATGCTAATGCCGCCCTCAGAATTACTACCGCGAATGCCACTAGGGTGAACACCACAAAGCAAAGCAACCAATACCCAAAATATAGAATGCTATAAGTTCCAAACCCCGAGGAACCTAGCAATCCTCCAGAGAATATATCCGCACTTCGGGCGATCAGCACTGAGGCACTAAGTCCGGTCAGCAGCGAAAACCCCAGCATCATTACCCACCACCAGTGTTTCAACTGGAGGTTGGCTTTCACCTGTTGCTGCCCCTCAGATTTGTGCATGGCTACAAAAGTAGGCCAAATAGCTTTTAAGGCAAGCACAAAATCGTTAGGCGATTTTGGGGGTTGCGGATAACCGGGAAGGTTAGCAGCATAAGGAGGGTGCATCGCTGCTGGATTTACCGGCGGATAGCCCGCCTGGGGATACCCCACCATTTCTCCTTGGGGTACCGAAGCTGACGGAGGAAGGGGCTGCGGCATCCCGGCTCCCCCTTGCGGCGGATATGGCGGATACCCAGCGGGAGGCATCGGTTGCGGATACCCTCCTGACTGATATGGCGGATTCATCCCCGCTGGCGGAGCAGGCGGAAGCGGAGGATTTACTCCGTTAGCCGGGGCAGATTGCGGTGAGGAGCCAGCTGCGGGAGAAAAAGAGCTTTTTGCGGGAATAGAGTTTTTGCTGGAGGCCAGCCGAGTTTCAGATCCATCAACTTGCTGAGCTTCTTCATCAGGCTGGAAATGGGGCGAGTTACTCAATGTATTTCCTTTCAAATCGTTACCACACTCAAATTTTAGCATTGTAAAATTCTTAAGGAGGGTTGAGCGAAAATTGGCAGGGATCAACCGTTTCTTTTCTCGCCAAAATTGCGACCATAATTTTGACCAGCCCCAAACAGATGCTTATCTTTCAGCGGCAGAATTGCCGCTGCTATCAGGGCACTAAACAGCAGATTTAGTCTATTCCCACTCGATGGTCCCCGGGGGCTTGGAAGTGCAATCCAGCACCACCCGGTTAATCTCGGGAACATCCCCGGTGATGCGGTTGGAAATCCGTTCCAACACTTCATAGGGCAGACGGAACCAGTCAGCGGTCATCGCATCCTCGGTCACTACCGGGCGAATCACGATCGGATGACCGTAGGTACGGGCATCTCCTTGTACGCCCACGCTACGCACATCCGCCAAAAGCACCACCGGGCATTGCCAAATCTGGCGATCTAGCCCCGCAGCGGTGAGCTCCTCGCGGACTATCCGGTCAGCAGCCCGCAAAATAGCTAGGTTCTCTTTGGTGAGCTCCCCTAGGATCCGCACGCCCAAACCGGGACCGGGGAAAGGCTGACGCCATACCAGATTTTCTGGTAACCCTAGCTCTATCCCCAGCGCGCGCACCTCGTCCTTAAAGAGGGTACGCAGCGGTTCGATCAGTTCAAACGAGAGATCCTCCGGTAATCCCCCCACGTTGTGGTGAGACTTTATATTGGCGGATCCTTCTCCCCCACCCGATTCCACAACGTCCGGATATAGGGTTCCTTGCACCAGAAACTTTATTTCTTCTCCGGCCTCTCCGGCTTCTTTCACGAGGGCGCGCTGGGCATCTTCGAAGGCGCGAATAAACTCCCGCCCAATAATCTTGCGTTTTTGTTCTGGTTCTTTCACGCCGGCAAGGGCGTTCAGGAAACGTTCGGATTCATCTACCGTGACGATCTTTACGCCACTGGAAGCCGCGTAGTCACGCTCGACTTGTTCACGCTCGCCCTCTCGCAGCAAACCGTGGTCTACGAAGATACAGGTTAGTTGATCACCCACGGCGCGGTGCACCAAGGCGGCTGCAACTGAGGAATCGACTCCCCCAGACAGCCCACAAATAACCCGCGCATTCCCGACTTTTTCCCGGATTTGGCGGATTTCATGCTCTTTAATAGATTGCGGATCCCAGTTAGGCTCCAGGCCGGCAGCGTTAAACAGGAAATTCTTGATCAGCTGGCTGCCGTATTCACTGTGGCGAACCTCAGGATGCCACTGCACTCCCCAAATGGGACGATCCTCAATTTCAAATGCCGCTATTTGGGCGCCTGGCGAACTGGCCACCACTTTTGCCCCTGACGGCAGTACTTTTGCCTCGTCATTGTGCGACATCCACACCACTTGTTCTCCGGGTGTATCCGCAAATAAGGGGCAGTCGACAGCCACTGTAGCTTCGGCTTTGCCGTATTCATGGCGTCCGGCGCTGGCAACTTCACCCCCCAACATCTGGGTGAGCATCTGGAAGCCGTAACAAATTCCTAAAATCGGAATTCCGCTTTTTAAAAGTTCCGGATCAATATGGGGAGTGCCGTCTTCATAAACTGAATGTGGCCCTCCGGAAACGATTAAAGCCAGCGGTTTGCGCGCCAGAATCTGCTCGGCAGACAGCTTAGGAGAGACAATTTCGGAATATATATGGGCTTCCCGCACCCGCCGCGCAATCAATTGTGCGGTTTGCGCACCCATATCGAATACGAGGACGGGACGAACCCAATCAGGACTTGATTCATTCACGTCTTCCAGCATAGCGGGAATTTATTGCCCTAGTCGCCTCAGCAGAAAATAATCTTTCGCAGCAATCACTGGAAACTTTTATTTGAGGATTAGGTTACCTGATACTCTAGGGTAGACAGATTTCAACGGGATCGGAAGGAAACAAACGGCAATGGCAAGCTCCTATTACCTGGCGCCTTTGCAGGCAACTATCAATACTGAAACTATTTCCACTTCCTTAGCACAATTACTGGGAAACTTACCTGTTAAACAGGTATTTCAAAGCGGATTACCCCAACCGCAAGATTGGGTTTTGAAATCAGAAGTAGCTGCCCAGAGCCTAATCGATATTTTCTCTGCTACCGCCCCCGCTCTCTATGATGGATCTTTTACCGAGACTTTCACCGGGATAGACATTGCCTCCGTGCATGCTCGCGCTGCTTCTCACTTACTCGCGCCCATGGTTTTGCTAATCGATGCTTCCGGAATGGATGAGGAAGCAGCGGTTAATACTGGCCACATTATGGCGTTTAATGCCTCCCAAGCAGGGGGAACTCCCGTAGCCACTATCTTAGTGAACGCTAGCTTTACCCCTTCAGTTTCCCTCGAACATGCGCCGGTAGTTGCGGTCAGC
>OKCQ01000285.1_pt1 | contig 7677 bp, 7 predicted proteins | sample 1610061 | NCBI WGS metagenome assembly OKCQ01 (sample SAMN04436616, study PRJEB24849) | human gut metagenome | biome: human gut; feature: NICU; material: stool | host: Homo sapiens | place: USA: Saint Louis, MO | collected 2009-12-15 | reverse complement strand
AGATTTAGCAGCTGCTATAAAACCATATTGTATAGAAGCAGGATTTTTCGGGGAAGATTATTCAAATGAAAAATTAAACCTACTTGCAGCTACTTGGCAATCAGCAATTGATAAATTTTCTGATATAAAAGATGAAGCTTATGTTTATTATGTAGATGATAAAGATATGAAATGGACTGATGAAGCAGTTGAAGCTATAAAAACTGATGAGGCTAAAACTTTATTTGATGCCTTTATCGGAAAACTTGAAGAAGTTGATGAAGTTGATTTAGATTTTGCAAAAACCATAATGAAATCAATCCAAAAAGAAACAGGAATAAAAGGAAAGAATTTATGGTTCCCAGTTAGGGCAGGACTTACAGGAAATGTTCACGGACCAGAACTTGTAAATGCCTTTGTAATTATGGGCAAGGAAAAAATGATCGACAGATTAAATTACGTTAAGGAAAATTTTTAAGATGAAAATATATAATACATTCACAAGAAAAAAAGAAGATTTCAAAACAATCGATGAAAATAAGGTAAGAATGTATGTATGCGGCCCAACAGTTTATGATTATATGCACATAGGAAATGCCCGTCCTTTGGTGATTTTTGATACAATGAGAAGATATTTAAGATACCTTGGAAATGATGTAAAATACGTTGTAAATTTTACAGATGTAGATGATAAAATCATAAATAAGGCCATAAAAGAAAATATATCAACTAAGGAAGTTACAGATAAGTATATAAAAGCTTATATGGAAGATGCAAAAGATTTAAATCTTGATGAAGACCACACCATTCACCCAAAGGCTACAGAAACTATGGATGATATTATAGATTTTGTAAAAGAATTGGTGGATAAGGATTGTGCTTACGAATCTGATGGAGATGTTTATTTTGATATTTCAAAAGCAAAAGATTATGGCCATCTTTCAGGAAAAAACATTGAAGATTTAAGAGAAGGCGCATCAAATAGATTAGATGATAAGGACAAGGGCAAAAAAAGAAATCCTATGGATTTTACCCTTTGGAAAAAAACAAAAAAAGAAGGAGAAATCTCTTGGGATTCTCCTTGGGGCAAGGGTAGACCGGGCTGGCATATAGAATGTTCAACCATGAGCAAAAAATTATTGGGAGAAACAATCGACCTTCACGCTGGTGGAGAAGATTTACAATTTCCTCACCACGAAAATGAAATTGCCCAATCAGAAACAAGATCAGGCAAAAAATTTGCAAATTATTGGATGCATAACGGCATGATCCAAGTTGATGGAACAAAAATGAGCAAGTCTTTGGGAAATTTCTTTACCCTACACGATATCAAAAAAGAATACGACCTTATGGTTGTAAGATTTTGGCTTTTATCTGCGGGCTATAGACTTCCAATAAATTTCACAAGAGAAATAATAGAACAGGCAAAAAATTCCCTAGAAAGATTAAACAATGCCAAATTTAGGATGGATGATCTTTTAGAAAAGGCAAGTGGAAATTTAAAAGACGAAGAAAAAGATTTGGTAAAAGAGCTTGATAAATTTGAAAATAATTTTAGAAAAGTAATGGATGATGACCTAAACACAGCAGATGCCCTTACAGTTTTATTTGAAATTTCAAAATTTGCTAATACCAAACTAGATTCAAATTCTTCAAAAGAATTCGTAGAAAAAACTAGGAATTTATTTATAAAACTTGAAGATGTACTTGGTATAGAAAATAGGAAAAAAACAGACGATTCCCTTGATGAAGATTTAATAAATAAACTCATAGAAGAAAGAAAAGAAGCGAAAAAAGCAAAAGACTTTGCTAAAGCTGATCAAATTCGTGATAAACTTTCTGATATGGGAATTATAATTAAGGATACCAGAGAAGGAACCAAGTGGGAGCTTAAATAATGGCAAGTATATACGGAAGAAAATCTGTACTTGAAACCATTGATGCAGGTGAAAATATAAAAAAAGCCCATATTCTTGATAACAATGGTAAAAATCACAAGTTAATTGATAAGATTATAAATAAATTAGAAAATAAAAATGTGCCAATATTTTATGAGGATAAGGATTATTTTTCAAAAATTTCTGGCAACCACCAAGGTGTTGAAATAGAAGTAGAAGATTACAAATACAAGGACCTTGATGATTTAAAAGATAAAAAAAGACTAATGATTCTTGATCAAATAGAAGATCCTCACAATCTTGGTGCAATAATTAGAAGTGCAGAGGCCTTTGGTTTTGATGGAATAATTATTTCAGAAAGAAGATCTGCAAAAGTAAATTCAACTGTATATAAGACAAGTGCCGGAGCAATCAACAATATAGACATAGCCATGGTCAAAAACATAAATAGGGCCATAAAAGAAATAAAAAAAGAAAATTTTTGGGTTTATGGACTAGCTGGAGAAGCTGATGGTGATATTACCCAAACAGACCTTACAGGAAAAATCACCCTAGTTGTTGGCAATGAAGGAAAGGGACTTTCAAGACTTGTAAGAGAAAATTGTGATGGACTAATAAAAATACCCATGCTTGGCAAAATAAATTCATTAAACGCATCGGTAGCAAGTGCAATTGCAATCTATGAAAGTCTAAGACAAAATGGCTTTAACTAAAAAAAATATAATCTATGTTGATGGCTATAATATAATAAACTCTTGGCCTGACTTAAATCATATAAAAGAAAATTCCCTAGAGCTTGCTCGTGAAAAATTAATAGATGAGATGGCAGAATACGCCTCTCTTTCAAATGAAAAAGTTATTGTAGTTTTTGATGCCTACAATTCTGATGGTGAAAAAGAAAATATATCTGAAAAATTGGGCATTAAAATAGTCTATACCAAAAAATTTCAAACAGCAGATACCTACATTGAAAAAATGACCAACAAATACGCACGTCGCCACAATGTAAAAGTTGTAACAGACGATGGACAAGTTCAATCACTTGCCTTTGAAAGAGGAGCAAGTAGGATAACTGCTCTTGAGCTTAGGAATGATCTTTTAAATAAAAGGGTAAAAATAAAGAGAAATCGAAAAAAAGATTTTTCAAATAATTTCAAGCAATTTCCCTTATCAGAGCAAATAATAAAAAAACTTGATGATATAAAAAAAGACTTGGAAAAATAAATGGTAAAGGTAGATAAATTCAATTTATAAAAATTCAAATCATTTTTATAAGAACTTGGCTGCTTATGCAGACCAAATTTATGGTGGTTATATGGATAAAATAAATTTTAATGATGAAGAAATCTTTGAAAAATTTAAAGATTTCTTTGACGAAGAAGAGATTGATCAAAAAGGGGCTGAAAAATTATATAAAGGCCTAACAGAAGACGAAAAAGAAGAATTTGATCAATACTTAGAAGACGAAAAATTAGAAGAAGACGAAGAAGAAAATATACAAAAAATAAAAAATTCCCTAGTGGCAAAAAAAAGAAGTGATATAATTAGGCTTTCTGATTTGTCAAATGAGCAAATTGTAGAACAATTTCAAGAAGGAAATCAAAACGCCCTTGGGGCCTTGGTAGATAAAAACCAAGGACTTGTAAGAAGTAGAGCCTCATATTTTTATCGTTCACATGGAAACGATCTTGAACTTGAAGATTTAGTCCAATCAGGTATGCTTGGAATGATAAGAGCTGCAGAAAAATTTGATTTAAGCTTGGGATACAAATTTACAACCTACGCCTACAAATGGATTGACAAGGCAATAAGAAAAGCAATCAACAAAGAAGGTCACACAATAAGAATACCAGCTGGGAAATATTTAAAATTAAATAAATTAAAACAAATATTAAAAGCAAATCCAGAAGCAAGTGAAGAAGAATTATACAAGATTTTAAAACAAGAAGGAATCGACAAAAAACAAGCTGACGATTTATTTTTAATAAATAGAAATCAAGTAAATTCAACAAGCCTAAATATAAATTTAGACTCAGAAGATTCAACTGGCGATGAGCTAATGGATATGGTAGGAGACGATTCAATCCCAGTAGATGATCAAATCCTAAAAAAAGATATGGAAGATTTCCTAATGAAAGCCTTAGACCAACTATCAGAAAGAGAAAAGCAAATAATAATCTATAGATACGGCCTAGATAATGAAAAACCAAAAACATTAGAAGAAATCGGAACAATATACAATCTATCCAGAGAAAGAATCAGACAAATAGAAAACCAAGCCCTAGGAAAACTAAAACAATACAGTGATCAAGATTAGGTAATTAGCTTAAAAACGTCCCTGTGTGGACGTTTTTAATAATTACCCCGCGGAATAGAACAGGGAATTACAGATAGCAAAATAAAATAATAAGCTAAATTATTAAAAATAAAGTGATAAGTTAGCGTGTAAATAGTTTGAAAATGTGCCAGTGGCACATTTTTAATGATTATCCCGCGGAGTCAAACAGAGAATTACAAAAAGCAAAATAAAATAATATGCTAAATCATTACAAAAAGAATGATAATTAGCAGATAAATAGTTTAAAAACGTGCTAGTGGCACGTTCAGACTTTTGACAAACTAAAACTTTTCCCATTTCGAGCAGATAAACAACCGTTGATTGAACTGACCCCCAAAAGTTGGACTTAAAAACCAACATAAGGAGGTCAGTTTTTTTATGACAAAATACAAAACAGAATTTAAGATTAAAGTAGTAAAAGAATATCTAGAAGGAAATATAGGCTACAAAGGATTAGCAAAAAAATACTCTATCCCAGATCATTCGACTGTTAGAAATTGGGTTAATGCTTATGAATCTCGAGGTTATGAAGGATTAAAAGTATCAAGAAAGAGTAATAGTTACTCTTTAGATTTGAAACTAAATGTAGTAGACTTGTATTTAACAGGAGAAATGTCCTATCAAAGCCTAGCAAATGAATTTAAAATCGACAATCCATCCATAATATCTAGATGGGTAAAAGAATTTAAGGAAGAAGGAATTGAAGGACTAAAATCAAAAAAGAAAGGTATCCCTTCAATTATGCCAAATACAGATAAAAATAAAAATCTAAAAAACAAAATTAATAAAACAAAAAAAGAAATAAGTGAAATAGAAAAACTAAGAAAAGAAAACTACTATCTTCAAATGGAAGTAGAAATTCTAAAAAAAAAGATTCAATTCTCTCAAATGACACAGGAAGAAATAGACAGATATCTGAAGTCATTAGATCACTAAGAGATAAATTCAAACTGAAGGACTTGTTGGAATATTTCAATTTAGCAAAATCAACATACATGTATTGGCAACAACGTTTAGACAGACCAAACAAAGATGAGCAAGTAGAGAAGAAGATACTAGAAACTAGAAAAGATAATCCAAACTATGGATATAGAAGAATAACAGCAACGCTAAGAAAACAAGGACTATTGATAAACAAAAAGAAAGTTCAAAGACTAGTACAAAAACTAAAACTTCAAGTAACAAGTTTCTCAAGAAAAACAAGAAAATACTCATCATACAAAGGAACAATAGGAAAAGTAGTAGATAACAAAATAAATAGAAACTTTAAAGTAGATGAACCATACACATATATAACAACAGATACAACAGAATTTAAGTATCTAGAAAAAGATAAATCAGGAAACTACCAAGTAAAAAAGCTTTATCTAAACCCATACCTAGATATGTATAACAGTGAAATCATAAGTTATGAATTATCAAAGCAACCAAGACTAGAACCAATACTAAAAGCCTTAGACAAAGCAATAGAAATAACTAGCAAGAACAATGATAAGAGGATATTTCATTCAGACCAAGGTTGGGCTTATCAAATAAAACAATATACATCAAGACTAGAAAAAGAAGGGATAACCCAATCAATGTCAAGAAAGGGCAATTGCCTAGATAACTCCCCAATGGAGAACTTCTTCGGGATACTAAAACAAGAAATCTACTATAGCAAAAAATTCTACTCATATGAACAATTAAAAGAAACAATAGAAGAATATATCGAATATTACAATAAAGATAGGATAAAAGAAAAATTAGGATATTTAAGTCCAATAGAATATAGAAAGTTAAATGCAGCATAAAATTCCACCCCTAGGGTGGAAAGTAATAAAATAATACCAGAACTGGTAGTTTACTAGTTCTGGTATTAGGTACAACTTTATGGGGTCACCACAGATTTCGGTTGTTTATCCCGATTTATCGTACAAAGTGAATTGAGAGATATCTTTATTAATTTTATCTCTTCATTAAAAACAAAACCCATCTTTCATTTGGATGGGTTTCTTATTAATAAATTTTAAAATATTCTATTTTATTGTAACCTTGTGAAAATTCTTTTTACCTTTTTTAACAATTATTTTTCCATCTTCAAACAAGTCTTCATTTATTTCAAATCTTGGATCTGTTATTTTTTGATCATTTACACTAACTCCGCCACCTTTAACTGAATCTCTTGCTTGAGAATTTGATTTTGTAAGACCAAGTTTTGTAAGAAGAGTTAATATTCCCATTGGAAATTCTTCTTTATCAATTTCAGTTGTTGGCATTGCTGATTCATCACCTTTTCCAGAAAATAGTGCTTTTGATGCTTCTAAAGCCTCTTTTGCCTTTTCTTCCCCATGAATTAATTTTGTGATTTCAAATGCCAAAATTTCTTTTGCATGATTTATTTCTTTTGCATCCTTTCCATTACCAAGTCTTCTACATTCTTTTGTTGGAAGGAAAGTTAACATCAAGAGGAATTTTTCAACATCTCTATCATCAACATTTCTCATATATTGGAAAAGTTCATAAGCTGATGTTTTTTCTTCATCAAGCCATACAGCTCCTTTTTGACTTTTTCCCATTTTAACTCCATCCGCTGTTGTTAAAAGTTTGAAAGTCATTCCATATACTTTTTCATCTTCTTTTTTCCTAATCAAATCATATCCACCGATTATATTTGACCATTGGTCTGATCCACCAATTTCTAGAGTACAATTATGTCTTCTAAATAATTCTAGAAAATCGTAAGATTGTAAAAGCATATAAGAAAATTCAAAAAATGTAAGACCCTTTTCCATCCTATTTTTGTAAGCATCTTTTTTTAGCATTTCATTTACTAAAAAATTTGATCCAACATCTCTTAGAAAGTCTATAAAAGGAAGATTTAAAAGCCAATTTGCATTATTTTCAATGATTGCTTTTTCTCCTGTATCTTCTCCTTCATTTTCAAATTCCAAAAATCTTTGAAATTGCTTATAAAAACAATTAGCATTGTGATTGATTTTTTCCTTTGTCATAACCATTCTCATATCACTTCTTCCTGAAGGATCTCCAATCATTGTTGTTCCTCCACCAAGAAGGGCAATTGGTCTGTGGCCGTAATTTTGTATTCTCATCATAACCATAATTTGAATAAGATGACCTACTGTCAATGAATCTGCAGTCGCATCAAATCCACAATAAAAAGTTAATTTTTCATTTTTTAATTTTTCTGCCAACTCTTCTTCGTCAGTTGCAGCCTCAAAATATCCACGATCTTTTAATTCATCAAATACATTATCGTATTCTTTTTCGTATTGAAATTTCATTTTTTTCTCCTTTATTTTTAGGTACAAAAAAAGAGTATAAGAAGGCATCTTAATGCGGTACCACTTCTTTTTATACTCCACGCTTTCACTAAGTAGAAAGCCAACCTTGGACAAAGAATTTTGTAATTTCAAAAAAATCATCCCAAATTTTTCCTACTATAAATCCTATAAGTCCTAT
>OKCQ01000279.1_pt1 | contig 8170 bp, 6 predicted proteins | sample 1610061 | NCBI WGS metagenome assembly OKCQ01 (sample SAMN04436616, study PRJEB24849) | human gut metagenome | biome: human gut; feature: NICU; material: stool | host: Homo sapiens | place: USA: Saint Louis, MO | collected 2009-12-15 | reverse complement strand
TTTATAAATCTATAAATCGGCGACTGAAGGATTTTTATTTTTTTTAACGATAAGGCTGACTCATTACATTGAATACAATTTCTGCATTCATTATCATTATCGCAACACTTCCCATTTCTAAAAAGAGTAACTTTTGGACAAATTCCAAAATAATCATGAGAAGTAAATACTGTCCTTATTCCCAATTGATTTGCAGCCTTTATAAATTCTTTATGAATGCCCATCAATGTATGTATATGAATAACTTCAGGATTTTCTTTTTTTAAAAACGACTTATAAATTTCTATATCACATGACTTGGTAAAGGCTGAAAACTCTTTAATTCCCTCATCTAAAGGTACTGGAAGAGAATTTATAAGTTCGAAATTTAAAATCCTTTTTATTTTTTTTCTCTTTTTTATTTCAGGATTATCTGAATATTTTTTTATTTCTCCAGGCCACATAGCCATAACAACATGGCCATCTTCAGCTTGAGACTTAGCCAAATCAAAGGCGTATTTAGTTAAGCCTCCACTTCTATATGGAGGAAATCCTAAAAAATAATGTAAAATTCTCAACTTATTTCTCCCGCTACACTAACTAATCATTCAAAAATACTTCCTCATATTTCGCACTTATTATTTCCCAAGTATAAGCTTCTCTAACTCTTTTTCTAGCTTTTTCTCCAAGTTCAACTATTTCATCATCTCTTAATTTGTCAGCTTTATCTATCAAATCTGAAAGGCTTTCCTCATCTCTACTCCAATACAAAGCTGCATCTTCTGCTACTTCTTTGTTAAATCCTACATCGACTAGCAAATTTAAATCTGTACTTCCTAGAGCTTCTATTAAGCTTGGGTTTGTTCCTCCAACTGTATGTCCATGGAAATATGCGTAGGCATTTTCTCTGATTTTTTTTAGTAATTCTTGGTCGTATACTGTTCCTACAAATTTTATTCTTGGATCTTCTTTGAAATGTAATTTTTCTTCTAACTCATTTAAAAATTTGTCGTTTACATTTGTTATTAGGGCAAAATCTCTTTTGCTTTTGCTTTTCATAAATTCACGTATCATTATTTCAAATGAATTTTCTGGTACAAATCGTCCTACAACTAAATAATAATCTTTTTTTGATAAGCCTTTATCAGCATACCAATTTAAAAGTTTTGGATCATCATCTTTTAATTTACTAGGAGTAAGATCTGCTCCGTATGCTATATAAGTTGTTTTTGGATTCTTTCCTTTTATTCCTTTTCCATCATATGATTTGTGAATATATTTTTCTATATTTATAGAATCACAAATAACAAGGTCAGACCATTTGACCATCATTGATTCTGATATTTTCCAATATTTTCTTATTGGTGCTGACCACTTTGCTCTCATCCATTCATGACCATCTGGATTTAGGTAAACTTTGCCACCTAGTTTGTGGATTTTTTTGTAGAAATGTTTTGCAAATGGACCTATTCTGCAAGCCATTATGTAAACAATTGGATTTTCTATTCTTTTTTCTTTTATATATTTTATGCATTCTTTTAAAGCTTTTACATCATAGTAAATTGCTTGTGCAGGTCCTATTTGTGGAATATGGATTTTAAAACATCTTGCATTATTGAACTCAAACTCATTTTCGGATATTTTTTTAGCTCCATCGAGTTTACTTTCGTCCATATAGCCTTCTCCATTTGCTTTACAAGCTATGTGATATTTAATTTTTTTATTATTTTGATGATATTCTGTTAGCTTGTAGACGAAAGTTTCGTAACCACCATAGGCCCCTAAACTTTTTGCACCTACTAAAAAAACATCTTGCGCTTTATTTATTTGATCCATTATTATCTCTTTTTCCTAAAATTTAAATGTATCTTCTATTCCCAACAACTTTTGGTCTTTTTCAGATAAATTTAATTTGCTTCCGTCTTCTAATTTATAGCCTTCGGCTGAGGCTGAGTTTTTGTATTCTCCAACAAGTTCAGGCCATTTTATTCCTATTTTTGGATCATTCCATGCAAGTCCACCTTCATCACCTGGGTGGTAAAAGTCTGTTACTTTGTAACAAAATTCTGCCACATCGCTTAATACCAAAAATCCATGGGCAAATCCTTCTGATATATAAAATTGTTTTTTATTTTCTTCTGTAAGCTCTACTCCATACCATTTTCCGTAGGTTTTGCTATCTTTTCTTAAGTCTACTGCTACGTCAAATACTCTTCCTTTTATTACTCTTACAAGTTTTCCTTGGGGAAATTCTTTTTGAAAGTGTAGACCTCTTAGAACTCCTTTTGTACTCATACTTTGATTATCTTGTACAAATTTCATATCTAAACCTGCTTCTTTCATGTCATTTTGATTGTAGGTTTCCATAAAATATCCCCTATCATCTCCATGAACTGTTGGTTCTATTATATATAATCCTTCTATTGGAAGTTTGCTTACTTTGATTTGTCCCATTTTCTATCCTTTTAATATTCTATTAGTTTTAAATATCTTTCTAGTGCATCTTGCCATGTTGGCAATGGTTTAAAACCTTCTTTTATTAATTTTGATTTATCGAGTCTACTGTTGTAAGGTCTTTTTGCTTTTGAAAGCCCGTATTCTTTTGTTGATACTGGATCTACTTTTATTTTTAATCCTGCTTGTTTGAATATTTCACATGCAAAGTCATACCAAGAAATATAGCCGCCTTCGTTTGTAGCATTATAGGTTCCATATTTTTCTGAATCTATCATGTCTACTAATAATCTTGCCAAATCATAAGTATAGGTTGGAGTTCCTATTTGATCTGAAACGACTTTTAAATTGTCATGTGTTTTTGCAAGTTTTAGCATTGTTTTTATAAAATTATTTCCATTCACTCCAAAAACCCAGGCAATTCTAACTATGAAAAATTTTTCTAGATTTTTTCTTACAAATTCTTCGCCTTCAAGTTTTGTTTGTCCATAAACATTTAATGGTTTATATTCTTTACAATCAGCCTTCCAAGGTGTTTCTCCTTGTCCATCAAAAATATAGTCTGTTGATAAATAGAGCATTTTTGCATCTATTTTTTTGCACACTTTTGCTATGTTTTTTGTTCCATAAGAATTTATTTTTCTAACTTTTTCTATATTTTCTTTTTCTTCTGCAAAATCGACTGCGGTCCAAGCTGCACAATGAACTATGGCATCTGGTTTTATTTCTGTTAAAACTTTTTCTACTTTTTTTTCATCGGTTATATCTAGTGATACGTATGGCATATTTACAACCGGACTATCATCATTTATTCCTGAATATTTTTCTGAAATATCTGATCCAATTGCTTGGTGTCCTCTTTTGTAAAGCTCATTCATTACATCATGACCAAGCTGTCCTGCCACTCCTGTTACAAATACTTTCATTTGTATTTCTCCATTATCTATTTTCGTACATTTTTTTATAGTAGTTTTGATATTCTCCAGAAATTATTTCTTCCCACCATTTTTTATTGTCTAAATACCATTTTATTGTCTTTTTGATTCCATCTGCAAATTTTGTTTCTGGTAACCAGCCAAGGTCATTATGAATTTTTGTCGGATCTATTGCATAACGCATATCATGACCCTTTCTATCTGTTACGTATGTGATTAAATCTTCTGATTTTCCAAGCTCTTTACAGATAAGTTTTACTATGTCAATATTTGTCATTTCGTTGTGTCCACCGACATTGTATACAGCGCCGTCTTTTCCGTCATGAATTATTTTATCTATTGCTGAGCAATGATCATCTACGTATAACCAATCACGCACGTTTAATCCTTCCCCATATACTGGTAGTGGTTTTTCTGCAAGGGCATTTGCTATCATTAAAGGAATTAATTTTTCTGGAAATTGATATGGTCCGTAGTTATTTGAACAACGACTGATTGTCATTGGTAGGCCATATGTTCTGTGATAGGCTTGTACTAACAAGTCTGCACTTGCCTTTGATGAACTATAAGGAGAGCTTGTTTGGATTGGTGTATTTTCTGTAAATAATAAATCTGGTCTATCTAATGGCAAATCACCATAAACCTCATCTGTACTTACTTGGTGAAATCTTTTTATTCCATATTTATTACAAGCATCCATCAATACTGTGGTTCCTTTTATATTTGTATCTAAAAATATTTCTGGATCTTCTATTGACCTGTCTACATGACTTTCTGCTGCAAAGTTCACAATAATATCTGGCTTCTCTTCTTCAAATAATTTATATATTGCATCCCTATCGCAAATATCCATCTTATAGAAAATAAAATTTTTATTATCCATTACTGGCTCTAAAGTTGATAGGTTTCCAGCATAAGTCAATTTATCTAAACATATTATTTTATAGTCAGGATGTTTTTCTAACATATAAAAGACAAAGTTACTTCCAATAAATCCTGCTCCACCTGTTACCATTATTTTCATTTTTACCTCACTTTAATGTAATTGATCCTTATATTTCCCATCTATAACGTCTTTTAAATATTGTCCATATTGATTTTTTTTCAAAATTTCATAAACTTTTAAGACTTGCTCTTTTGAAATCCATCCATTTAAATAGGCTATTTCTTCTAAGCACGCTATTTTTCTATGTTGATGATTTTCTATTGTCTTTACAAAATTTGTCGCTTCTACCAATGATTCGTGAGTTCCGGTGTCAAGCCAGGTGAATCCTTGACCTAAAAGTTCTACATTTAATTTATTTTTTTCTAAATAAATCCTATTTAAGTCAGTTATTTCGAGTTCTCCTCTTTCACTTGGTTTTAAATTCTTAGCGTATTCTACTACATCATTATCGTAAAAATAAAGTCCTGTAACACAGTAATTGCTTCTTGGTTTTTGAGGTTTCTCTTCGATTGATATTGCTTTTCCATCTTTATCAAATTCTACTATCCCAAATCTCTCTGGATCATCGACATAATAACCAAAAACTGTCGCACCAAGACCTTCTTCTGCATTTTTTACAGCTTCATTTAATCTATCTTTAAGTCCGTGTCCTGCAAAAATATTATCTCCCAAAACCATAGCAACACTGTCATTTCCTATGAATTCTTCTCCAATTATGAAAGCTTGAGCTAATCCATCTGGACTTGGTTGAACAGCATACTCTAGATTTACTCCAAAGGAATGACCATCTCCTAAAAGATCTTCAAATCTTGGCGTATCTTCAGGAGTTGAAATTATTAATATATCTCTTATTCCTGCATTCATAAGCACAGACATTGGATAATATATCATTGGCTTATCATAAACTGGCAATAACTGTTTTGATGTAACAGTTGTAAGTGGATATAGTCTTGTCCCAGATCCTCCAGCTAAAATTATTCCCTTCAAAATCTTCCTCCTTTTTTTACATTGACCCATCTTTTTTAAATACAACTAAAAATGTTTTAAGTAGAATTTTAAAATCTAGTCCTATATTCCAATTTTCTATATATTCTCTATCAAGTTTTACTACTTCTTCAAAATCTGTTATGTTACTTCTTCCACTTACTTGCCACATTCCTGTTATTCCAGGTTTTATTGCAAGTCTTACTCTGTGATGAGGTTCGTATAAAGCTGTTTCTGATATTAGTGGGGGTCTGGTTCCTACTATTGACATATCTCCTTTTAGGACATTAAAAAATTGAGGGAATTCGTCTAGGCTTGTTTTTCTTATAAAGTCTCCTATTCCCTTTTTTTTACTGCCATCTTCTAAGATTTTGTTTCCTATAATTCTTGGATCAAAGTCTAGTTTGAACATTTTTCCATCACCGTACTGGTTGTTTTTCATAAGTTCTAATTTTTTTTCTTCTGCATCCATGTACATACTTCTAAATTTGTACATTTTAAATATTTTTCCATTTCGTCCAACACGTTTTTGTGCAAAAAATATTGGGCCTGGTGATGAGAAATATATTATTGGTCCAATAAATATGCTTATTATAGCTGTAAATATACAACCTATTAGTCCAAATACTATATCCATAGCTCTTTTTATCATAACTTGTCTTGATGATACAGTGTTTACGCTTGTTGTTATTACGACAAAATCTCCAAGTCTTTCTACGATTTGTTTTTTCCCTGGCTCTTGAGCTATATTTTTTATATTATAGTGAACAGTTACTCCTGTTTCATTTAAATCATCTATCAATTCTTTTGGGTATTCATAATTTTCATCTAAAACTATCAAAACCTCATCTATCCATTCTTTGCAAACATAATTTGCTATAGATTTTTTATCAGAAACAACTGGTATACTTTCTATTTTTTCCCCTACTAATTCTTTGTCTATTATTACTAGGCCTACGAGTTTATATTTGCTGTGTTTATTTTTTTCTATATTTTTGACAAGATTTTTCACTTGTCCTTCGGTGCTTACTAATAGTAGTCTTTCTTTTTTCTTATCGTTTGAATTTTTTCCTATATATTTTTTTAAACAAATTCTTGCAAAATAGCTTATGACTATATAAATAACTATTGTTAATAAAAGTGTTAATCTTGAAAAATTTTGGCCTTCTTGCATTAAAAATAAGTAGAGAATTTGGCACGCACCCACAAACAAGCCATGTTTGAAGGTTATGGCAAATTCAACATAATAGCCCCTATTGTATAGGTCATTCATTGTTCCGTAAATTAAAATAACCACTAAGTCTATTAATTCTAGTATGAGTGCCATATTTTTGTAGGTTATTGTATTATAAGGATTAAAGCCATAACCACTTATTCCATAAGCTAGTATATAGGCCAATTGCAAACAGACCATATCAAGGAAGATAAAGTCTAGATATTTTATCCAGCCTTCAGAATTTTTCCTATACATTTAGCCTCCATTCTTTTATTTAGAAAATAAATAGCAGTTTGCCCTGCTATTTATTTTCTATTTGTTGCTATTTTCTATCTTTTCGTGGACTTCTTTTACTGAATCTTCATTTGGTATCATCATATAAAGATTTGAATTTGGCATTAGGTATGAGTTTAAGTCCATACTTCCTGTTCCTGTCAATGCTTGAGTTTTTATTTTCCACTTAGTTCCACTGTCTAATTGTTCATTTACAAGTTCTATCATCTTGTTGTATGAGACATTTGTATTGACAGATTTTAATACTATATCAGAAATACTGTTAAAGTTTAATAACATATCAGGGCTCAATATTTTTTTAATTATTCCTATCAAGACTCTGGTATGATTTTTTCCCCTATCAAAATCTCCTTGAGCTAGGTTATATCTTTCTCTAGAAAATGATAAAGCCATATCCCCATCCATTTCTACTTTTCCTTGTGGGAAATGGTAGTTTCCATGTGTTGAGTCAAAAGCTACAGGATTGTCTACTGTTATTCCTCCAAGCTCATTAATAAGCTCTACTAGAGTTGTAAAATTAACCTTGGCATAATAATCAATATCCACACCCAAGAAATTTTCTAGGGTTTTTATTGATGTGTCTACTCCAAAGAGTCCTGCATGGGTTAGTTTGTCGTTGGCGTTTTTGCCAAGGCCTGCTAGGTTTACGTAGGTATCTCTTGGAATTGTTGTTATTAATATTTTTCCTTTTTTTGGATTTACACTTACTATCAAGTTTACATCTGATCTTGATACGTTTGAAAGTGCCCCATAGGTATCTATTCCTGAAATATATACGTTAAAGCTTTGGTCTTTTTCTACCTTATTATTTTCTTTTAGTTTTTCATTTCCTTTTACAGAATATGATTTTAATACCTTTGTTTTATCAGAAAATCCTTCGACAGATTCGTCAAGCATTTGTCTGAAACTTTCATTTAAGAGCATAACTTGGGCGTTTTTGTTTATTAGGGCCTCTCCTGCTTTTAAATAATCTCCAAAATCTTTAGCGTTTATTTCTTCATTTTCTTTTTTATATTTTTCTAAAGTTTGGTCAATGTTTTTTTCATCCATTTTTCTTGCAATGGCAACTTGGGTTTCTTTTATGTCATTTATTGAATTGATATTTGAATCTTTTAATGCTACAAAGGACATTTGTGTTTTGTTTAAATCATTTTTTTGGTTGATTTTTTCTATAGTTGTTATGGATTTGTTTGCGTAGGACATAAACAATCCCTCACATACGCTTATTAATACCAATCCTACTATAAATATTGCCTTTACAGCCTTGTTTGCATTCTTTTTCTTAAATATTAAGAAGGTAAATCCTATTATCGCTAAAAGGATTAGTCCCAAAATGATAAATCTCATTTTTTTTGGCAAAAT
>OKCQ01000276.1_pt1 | contig 8421 bp, 11 predicted proteins | sample 1610061 | NCBI WGS metagenome assembly OKCQ01 (sample SAMN04436616, study PRJEB24849) | human gut metagenome | biome: human gut; feature: NICU; material: stool | host: Homo sapiens | place: USA: Saint Louis, MO | collected 2009-12-15 | reverse complement strand
AATGGACGGAACAAGTGAACGTTGATGAAACCAACTTTACGGCCCAATTTGTTTATTCTTTTTTTAATAAGTTTAAGTCCATATTCACTAGAATCATCGGCATCCTTTTCAATCTTTTTTCTAGTTTCAATAGTCATATCATCTAGTATTTTTTTCATTTGTTCACTTAGATTATTCAATCTTCATCACTTCCAATAATAGCTTTAACCTGTTCAACTATTTCACTTCGTGGTATTCCATATTGATCTTCTAATACTATTTCTACATCATCACGACCTGGTTTATAAGCTCCAATAATTTTTTTCTCGTTACGACCAAGCATTAAAGATGATGGAGTATAAGTTCTTATGACTTTAAAAAGTTTGATATCTTCGTTATCGACAAAATCTTTTAAATCCTTCATCAAATCCATACTTTTCCCAATAATCATATATTGAGCATTTTCATATTGATTTTTTCTTAAAGTTATAACCTTAGAAGGTTTGTATCTGTTATTTTTACCAAGATAAAATTCTTCACGACCAATATCTCTAACATTACAAAACGCTTGACTTATAGAAGATTTATCAAAAACAAGGTGAGTGTTTCCAAACTTGTCTTTTTCTTCACTCACCTTATTAAATAAAATAACTATATCATTAAAGGTCATCTAATCACCTTCTATATCATTAGACTTATTTATATAAAAATTTCTCAATCTATATTCGAGGTGTCTTGGAAAAGTTTCAATAGAATCACGATTGGAATACCTATAACTTGCCATATCAACAATGAACATAAATATATCCATATCATCAAGGTCAACCCTTATTCCATGTTGTTTTTCAAGTTCTCCAATAACACCTTCGACTATAGCTTTCATATAATCATCTTGCACTGAATTTAAAATTCCCTCCCTTTGTTTTACCAAAGTTACGAGGGAATCTATTTTTTCACCGTTTTTCATAATTATCCCTTTCTTTTAAGGATTTAAATTATGCTCCAGTAGATGGTGTGCTTGTACCTGTTGCTGGTGCTTGGAATTTACATCTCGCAAAAGCTTTTGGATTTATAACTTTACCATCATATCTTCCTCTAATTTTATAACCTATATTTTCTTCAATCCATTGTAGTCTGTCATTAGTATCAAAAGTCATATCTTTTCTAATTCCAAGTATATATTGGTTAAAATCTCCTACTACAATTTCATCATCAGGAATTACATTTGATGTGATAATTCTTGTTCCATCAGGTAGAGTATTTCCCATTCCATATACAAGTTTTCCATTAGAATCTTTTCCCCATGTTTCAGGATAGATCCATTTATAAAGAGTTTTTCTATTAGCGGCTACTGTAATAGTTCCTTGTGGAGCATTATGTTCATAGAATAATACGTCAATTCCACCAATTACACCTAAAAGTTCTAATATGCTAGTAACTTTCTTTGTACTTTTAACAGCACTTGTAATTCCTTCAGGTTGTTTTTCACTAGCACCCTTACCATTATAGATTGCTTCATCTAGTGCTTCAGCTATAGCCTTAGCAAATTCATTCATAATATAATCAGCAATTGTTATTGAGTGGTGTTTATTTTCATTCACATCTTGTACGAAAGATTCACATAAGAATAGATATCCACCAAGCTTGAAGTTATCAAGTTCAACTGAATTTAATTCACCAAGTGTTGTTTCTTTCAATGGTTCACATTTTTCAGTCCAATACATTTTTGGTGTACCAGCGTTCATTATAATTCTTGCTTTTCCAACTAAATTTAATTTTCTAACAATGTTGTATAAAGAACCATAATCCCCTATTCTTTGATTTATTTCATAATAAACATCATCAGGGATCATAAGACCTGCAGTATCTTTGCTCATTCCAGCAAGTGCTGCATCTCTTTTGAAATATAAATTAGTTACATTTCTGAAAAACTCTACATTTTCATCTTTTTCAAGTATTCTTCCTACTCTTTGTCTTTTATTCATATCAGCATAATTCATGTTAGATAAATTCATATAACCACCTCTTTTTTCAACTTTTTTCTTTTCCATATTTCTTTCGTCAACTGTTTCTTCCGTCTCTTCTTCGACAGTATCTTCTTCAAGTTCAGACATTGATTTTTCAATTTCATCAATCTCATCTTCAAGGTTTTTCTTTTCCTCTAATTTTTCTTTCTTTTCACCTTCAAGCTTGTCGATTTCTTCGTTCACAACTTCGTGTTCTTCATCAGTAGAATTTTCATCTAATTCATTAATTGTTTCTTCAAGTTCAGTTTCTCTTGTTTTAAACTCTTCAAGATTTTCATTAATTTTTTCTAACTTAGCTTTTCTTTCTTCAAGCTTTTTCTTAAGCATTAAGATTTTTAATTTCATTCAATTTCTCCTTTAATTCAGACTTCCTAAATTCCTCACGTTTCTTTTCAAAATCCTTTTTTCTAGCACTTATAGACGTATTTTCATAAGCAGGAAAGGCTACAACACTAACTTCAATTAGGTCACATTTTTTAACAGTAAATAGACTTCCGTTTGAGCGTTCCACACACTCTTCGTCTGTTGGAATAAATCCAAAAGAACACTTATCAACGTCACCTCTTTTTACTTTTTGGTATAAAGAAAGGGCTTCGGGGTCATCTCTATTAATTAAGATTGAGCCCCACAAGCCCTTGTCGTCGCTTTTAAGCGTCAATGTATTATTTTTTGTTCGACCCAATACTTTTTCCATATCGTGTCCTATCAAAGCTCTTATATCTTTTTCAAGTTCGCCATCAAAAGCATTTCGGTCAATTTTTTCATAAACTCCATCCCAAAGCATGGTTTCGTCATCATAGACTACAAAATATCCTTCAATTCTTAACTCTTTGTCGTCTTCCTTTTCGCGAAAATTAATCTTGTTAGTCCTGTATTGAACTTTCTTCTCCACCACTATCACCACCTTTCTTGTCATCAAAACCCTCTGAATTTTCATCAGCATTCTTATTTGAATTTTTATCAGAACTTTTATCAGAATCTTTCAACTTTTCTTGTTCACCACTTTTATCAACAGGAATATAATTTTCCAAAATCAAAAGTTCATCTAAACCTTCAAGTGGACTCATTCCCATAACATCACGAACTTCATTACCAGTAACTATTCCATGTTCAAACAAATCCATGTACAAAGTTCCTAATGTATCAAGATCATAAGAAAGCATGGATTTTCTATTAAAGACAAAGTAATAATTGTTATCAATTAAAATCTTTCTAGTAAATTCTTGTTCAATAGCTTTACAAATAACAGCAATCTTTGTTCTAATGAAATTATTAAATTCATCCTTATCAAATTCTCCTATACCTAGCATAAATTCAGGTATTCCAAGAATCGCCGCAACTGATTTTTTATCAATATCAAATCTTTCATTTATACCAATATCATTTAAGGTAAGAGGTCTCATTTGTTCGACACTCATCATAGTAGGTATTATCCAAGGTTGACCGTTTTTCGCTCTTTTTATAAATCTTTTTTCAATCTCATCACGACCTTTTGATGATTTTAAATCAGTAGGTAAAGAATCAACACTAATTATCACAGTAGGTAACATTTGATTTTCCAAAAAATCATGAACAGTTGATCTTGCTTGACCAAGTCCGTCCATTAAATCTTTAAGTAAAATTTCTTGTCCCTCACCAATCCAAGGCTTTTTAAGATTAGGATTGTATCTAAAATGTAAAATTTCATCTGGTTTATATATCTTGTTGTCCTTGTTAAGTCTTATATAATAAGTCCTATTATTTTTAAGATTTCTCTCATCATCAACAATGGAATATTCCCCATAAGAAATTGTTTCAAATTCAACAAAAAGTCCATTTTTTGTATGAGGGATTATAAGAGCATTTCCATGTAACATCATTTCTTGAACTATCCAAGAAATTAAAAGCTGCCTATTCATCTTCAAAGACGGTTCAATATCAATGAATCTTGAAAGTCCATTCTTAATTCTCACATCTCCGTTTTTAGTATTTTTCATAAGTTGAATACTCATGGAAGATATAATTTCAGCAATCTTTTCAATACCACCCTTAATTTCAGGACTATCAACCATTGACCTATAACCGTATGGTAAATACCTAACATATTCATCACAATCAACTCTCCAAGCAGCTAAAGCTTGCAGTTCTTCCTTTTTCCCATCAACATAAGGGTATTCTTTCTCCCTTTTAAAAAAATCTAAAAATCCAATATTAATCACCTACTTTCTTTAAATAATTGCATAAAAATAGCAGCTAACACATCTACTACAATTGCGTTACCTGCTTGTTTATATAACTGACTATTACTATTTACTTTTTGAGCCTTATAAAAATCTTCATCATCAATTCCCATAAGTCGCCAATATTCCAAAGGCGTGAGTTTTCTTATCCTTAAATCATCTGTGACAACACCTCTATTGTCCCCACAAATTAAAGTCTGTATACTGTCTTTTCGAACCCTACCTCTTCGAGTTTTTCCATTTGGATTAATTAAATCTATACCATCTCCAGGATAAGCTTTTAAATAACCTTTCTTTGTTCCATTTTTAATCGGAATACAAGGTTGATTTCCACCACCTCTATTTGTAAGTAAAGTTGGACTAATTCCTTCCGGACTATAAACTCTAAATCTGTTAGGATTATCTCTTTTACTTTTCAACTTATGAGTTTGAATTATTTTAGGTTCAACAACTACATTTCCCGATGATTGAAAATTTACAATACCTCGATCTCTTCCGGTTAAACAATTAGCAATATTTTTAGACTTAGGATGTTTAATACTGGAATCATAAATTGATTTCTCTTTTATATCATCATCTTTAATAATTTTAATCAATTGCTTAACCCTATCGTTAGATAAATAATATTTTTCGTCTACATCATCTTCTAAAGCATCTTTTAATCTTGTTTTAAGTATTTGTTTTTCAGGAAATTTATATTCTTCATCACCTAATATAGATACACAAAACACTCTCTCTGTTTTGAGGGACTCCATAATCTTTTGCATTAAGAACTTTCCAATAATTTTTATATCCTATATCTCCTAAAGTCTTTAACCAAGTATTAAACCCTTTGATATTCTTTTTAAAAGTTAAAGCCTTTACATTTTCCATCAAAAGATATTTAGGTTTCTTAGCTTTTATTATTCTTTCACATTCCCAAAGAAGAGAACTTCTTGTACCACTATCCTTATCAAATCCAGCTTGTTTACCAGCCATTGATATGTCTTGACAAGGAAAAGAATATGTAAATAAATCAAAATCAGGTAAGCTATCAGAATCAATTTTGCTTATATCTCCAAAGTTATTTACTTTTCCATGTATTTGTTCATAAGATTTTAAAGCAAATTTATCAATTTCACTTATTCCAACCACTTTATAATCAATACCTATTCTTTTTAAAGCCATAGCTTGTGTTCCTACACCAGCGAAAGCTTCAAATACTTTTATCATTTCATCTCCTAACAACACCCTTGTTCACATTCCTATATCTTGGTTTTCTATTTAACTTTTTAAATTCCTCATCTGTAAGTATTCTTTTCATAGCTATAAAATATTTTTTATTCTTAGGATAAAGATTAGCGTCAATTAATTTTCTACACCTATCAGCGTCTTTATAGCAATAAAAATGAGCATGCTGTTCATACAGTCCATGCTCTCTTTTAAGTAGATATGCTCTTTTCATTTGAGGATAATATTTTATACTTAACTTCATATTTATTTTTTATTATTTCATCCAGTCTTCCCAAACCTCTTTATTTGATAAATCATTAATCAACCTAACTTCGGCAAACACACTTGCATCAAATAAGTCTATCCTTAAATTAGGTAGGATTTTTTCGTATTGGATCATATCATCAGTTTTTTCAACTCCATGCACATTATCTACACAATATTCATAAGCACTTGAATGTAGATAATACAATTCTCCACTTAATGCTTTTCTTTCAATTCTTCTAAATCCTTTAGACTTATTAATATATAATTGAGGTTCGTCTACAATTTTAAAACTCTTATCTTTCATCATAAGATAAAATTCATCAGCAAATTTTCTATCAAAACCTATCTGTTTTATCTTAAATCCACGACCTCTCATATCTACAAACCAATTCACTATATCAGCATAGTTGACAACATCTGTGTTTGTCATGGTTAAATTTCCATCATCTAGCCAACCAAACAAAGGTATCTGGTCTTCATCTGCCTTTATATAAGCTCTTGTTATAGGGAAAAAAGCATGAGTGATAATTATATCCACACCTTTATAAGTTCCAACAAGAGCAGCTGCCGTCAAATCGTGCATTTTCGATAAATCAGCTCCACCATACCAATCTATATCAAGGTCAATTAATTCATCAATAGTCCATGAGTATTTACTATCACTTGCCCTAAATGTTTCAAGATTGAAATATGATTTTAAACTTGATGTATATACGTTTAAATCTTTTGCCAAAAACTCTTTTCTTGTTTGGGGATCATTTTGAGCTTTCATTGCATCACTCATAATATCTTCTGGTCTAATAGATACACCAAAATTAGGACTTGCCATTTCATGAATTTTAGAATTGGTGAAATCAACACTACCATCTTCTTCTTGGTCAGCCTTGGTTATAAATACAAATTGCTTATCATCTTCAATTTCATATTTTCCAGTTTTTTCACTTTTATTAATAACTTTTTGACAATAAACTAACCTGTTATAACAAAATGAGTTCATATTATCTCCAGCAGTTGTTATTCCTATAATAAGTTTATTAGTGTAAGCACGAGTTGCCTTTTTCATTCTGTCATATTTGCTAGCATTTTTATATTCGTGTAACTCATCCATGATTATATAGTTAGCATTTAAAGAATCCCTATCAACAAGAGCTTCTATAGAAAGTGAACCTTTTTTAAATTCTCTTTTGATAGAATGTTCATTGTTATTGTCAAGTATTTTAAAATTATCTTTCTCACCCCAAGCTTTAATATTTGAAACAATAAAATTAAAAGCTTGAAGTGCTTGTTTTATTACAGCTCCTACTATGTAAACTTGTGAATTATTAGCCATATCAAGTATTCCTAGAGCAAAGGCTAATGCTGCAGAAAAAGAAGTTTTTCCATTTTTTCTTGGTATCATTATAAAAGCTTCTTGGTATCTTCTGTTATCAGTTCCCTTCCAGTAAAATCCAAGAAGATTATATATTATAAATTTTTGCCAAGCTTCAAGTTTTAGGTTATTTCCAGCCAGCGGTTTACCATCAAGGCTTTCACCTTGTATATGTTCAAAAAGATTTTCTATTATACCGATTACAAAGTTAGCTTCTTTTGTTTTAAAATCAAACTTAGGATTTTTAAGGTCATCATCAAACCTACCTACTATCTGTTTTAATTCTTTACAAGCTACCTTTTTTCCACTTTGAATATCTTTTACATATTTTTTTACCTCTCTTAAATTTTCATTTTTCAACCTTATCACCCATTGCTTAACTTGAATAGAACTTCTTCAACTTTTGAAACTTTTCCATCATCTTTGTCAAAGCTAGATTGTCTTAATTTTTTAAGTCCGGATGGTGTAAGTCCTAATTCTTTAGAATAGGATAAAATATCCATTCTTAATTTTTCCATAGATTGATAGAGAGGATTTTTTACAATATTGGTTTGACCATTTTTGTTTGTATGTTCCACAACCATCTGACATCCGTCTTTAACCCATTCATTTCTTGCCATTTCATAATCATTTAATAATCCATCAAGAATATTGATAGTCATATAAAAAGACTCATCAAATGTTCCTATTCCTTTCATACATTCAACTATTTCTTTTTCCAAATATCCTCACCTCAAATCTTTTTTGTAATTCTTTTCCCTCACTTGTCAGTTCATCACTTGTTCTATCATGCATTTTATTGTGTGCCTTGTTAGATAAACTTATTAAATTATTGGGGTTATAAAATAATTCAGGGTACTCACTAGCAGGATATATATGGTGAACCGTATTTGCATCAACACTTTTTCCATATCTTATGGAATCTTGACACATATACTTATCTCTCATAAGCACATACTCTCTTAGCTTTCTCCATCTTTTACTTTTGTATTTTTTATATAAATTGTTTTTCTTGTATTTATCGAATTTGTTTTCTTTTTTCATATACCTTTTCCACCCACAAACTTTTTCTTGACAGTATATAGTTCCCAGCATGCTCTTAGATAAATGTATAAATAACTTTAAACCTACACCCAAAAAACTTTAAAAACATATAATACCTAAAAGCACCTATCCTTATGTAAAATTAAACAAAATAAAAACGACCATATTTCTATAGTCGCTTCCGTGAATTTATATATAAGAAAAACAATGGAGGAAGTAGCTACCATCTATATCTTTAGGAGGTCAAAAGTGACCATGTCTCAAACTTTAATAGAAATACGTCTATTTCTTTAACCACTTCCAC
>OKCQ01000270.1_pt1 | contig 9130 bp, 23 predicted proteins | sample 1610061 | NCBI WGS metagenome assembly OKCQ01 (sample SAMN04436616, study PRJEB24849) | human gut metagenome | biome: human gut; feature: NICU; material: stool | host: Homo sapiens | place: USA: Saint Louis, MO | collected 2009-12-15 | reverse complement strand
TTAGTTTTATGTGAACTAAAAAGAAGGGGAATCTTTAAGGGAGATATTGAAAGATTTATTTAAAAGATATTTTTAAAATTAGTTGTAAATTTTGTGCAAAAAAAGAATGAGGTCGATTGACCTCATCCAGTGTGTATATCTTCATATATAATATACCTCTGGAATTTCTTTTTGCAAGAGATTTCGCCTATTTTTCAAGGAAGTTTCTACTTCCTTTAGGTGCTTGTAATGGGTATTATCTTTTGCGACATTCGTGAGGAATTATTATATGAGAAATTTTATTAGAGAAAAGAAAATAGTTTGTGGAAAAAATTATATGGAAGTTGATCTATATTCTTTGAATGAAAATCAACTTGATAAGAAAAAATCTAAGAGGAGCAAAAAGAAAAAAGTTTCTCTACCAAAACAGGATAAGCTTAATGATAAAAATGCCAGGAGAAAATTTATATGGCTTGCTGAATCAAATTTTGGAGAAGGGGATATATTTTTAACTCTTACCTATAAGGATAAATATTTACCCAAGTCTTATGATGAGGCTAATAAGGAGATGACTAATTTTTTTCTTAGGATTAGAAGAAGGATAAAAACACTGGGACTAGATGATGAATTTAGATATATAGTAGTCACTTCTGAAAAGAAAAGTAAAGATGAGTCTATTAGGTTTCATCATCATTTACTTATTAAAAGTTCCTTGGGAAGAGATGAGATAGAAAATTTATGGAGGAGAAGAAGAAAAAAGGGAGAAAAGATTGGAGATGCTATTGGTTATGCTAATAGCAAGAGAATACAAGAGGATGTGAATACAGGTATTTTAGGTTTAGCAAATTATTTGGCTAGGCATTGTACCTATAGGAGAAGGTGGTCTTGCAGTAAAAATTTAGAAAGACCATATATAAGAACTAATGACCACAAGTATTCCAGGAAAAAATTAATAGAGTATGCCCTAGATCCATATGATGTGAATAGGTGGGAGAAGATATATAAGGGTTACAAGATTACCGATAAAGATAATGGAATAGTAGCCACTTACAATGATTTTACTGGGTGGTCTATATATTTGAAATTGAGAAAGAGATTATGTTAGGAGAAAAAAGATGGAAAGATTTAGTATTTTAAATCCAAATTTGTTTAAGGAGTTTCTTGCAACTTGTGATAGTCATCTTAATGCAGTGATGGTAAAAATTTTAAAAGGTGAATTTGGTTCTGGTGATATAGATATAAAAATTTCCTTATCAGCTATTAATGATGAGATAAAGATACCAAGAGAAGGCAGTGATTTTGAAATAAAACCTTTTTTAAAACCTATTATTGATTTTAAAGTGAAATCAAGCTTGAAAAAGTCTTTTTCAGATAAAGGAGCTAGTGATACAGATAATGTTGTTATAGAGCTTTCTGATAAGTGTATAAAAATTGGCAAGATTGATGATGGACAAATGGATTTTTTGGATTAGGAGGAAGAAATGTTTTTAAAGATTAAATATGAAAATGAATCGGCTATATTTTTGAATACTGATTTTTTTAGGGTTTGTAGGGTTGATGTTGAAGATAAGTCTGCCCGTTTGGAGATTATTAATAGGAATGGGGAAGAAGAAATATTTGATGGTATTGAATATTCTGGAGAGTTTAAAGATTTTGTGGAGGGTTTATAGTGCCTTTACTTATTAAGAGATTAATTATTATGCTAGTCATTTGTGATTTTTGCTATTTTGGTTTTAAAAGATTTGGAAAAATAAAGTTAAATTTTTCTAGGTTTGATTTTGGATTAGTATTTGGGCAATTATCAGCTTTGGCTTTTGTTGGAATTATTGCTTATAGGTTTTTGGGTTAGGAGATAATTTTGTTAAAGATTAAGACTAAGAGGTTTTTAATTAATTTATTTAATGGTTTTGGTAGACCTAAAAAGATTTATGTAAGTATAAGGCAAGATGAGAAATCAACTATTATTTGTGTTAAGGAATATCAGTTTGATTTGAGAGAAATAGGGCTTTGCGTTAAAGAAGTGGAGGAAGAGGAATGAAAAAATGGGAATTAGATAGGGCAGCTTATCATTGGGCAGTAACTTTATTACCAACATATATTGAGGAATTCAAAAAGAAAATAAAAAAGGCTGATGATGAGTTAGTGAGAATATGGCTTAACAAAAAATTAGATAAGGCAGAAGAAGATCTTGCTGAAATATCTGAAATGTATAAAAAGTTAATAGATGGTTAAAAAGTGGAGGAAATGGATGAAAAAGAAAGTGAAAGATGTAAGAGATATGCTTGTTAGTATAGAGTTTGACCCTATAGAAATTGGATTTATTCAAGCAAGTATTGAAACTTATTTGAAAAAGGCAAAAAAGGCAAGGGAAAAATTTGGAGCTAGTGATGGTTTGGTTAATCTACCATTAATTGAGCCTGTGGGAAAGACTTGTCTTGGTAAATTTGATAAGGCTATAGATGAGCTAGAAAAAAATTATGAATGGGGAAAAATATATGATTAATAATTTAACTCTAGTAGGTAGGCTTACAAGAGATCCTGAGCTTAGGTATACACAGTCTAGCAAAGCAGTTTGTTCTTTTACCCTTGCAGTAGATAGGGAAATGAGCAAGGAAAAAAGAGAGGAAGCCAAGGCAAATAATTATCCTACGGCAGATTTTCCAAGGATTGTTGTATGGGGAAAAATGGGAGAAGTTTGTTCAAAGTATTTACAAAAGGGTTCTTTGTGTGCAATAGTTGGTAAAATTCAAACTGGTTCATATAAGGACAAAGACGGGAAGATGGTTTATACAACTGATGTTAGAGCTGATAGGGTTAGGTTTTTGGATACAAAGTCTAGTGGAGATAAGGATAAGGCTAGTGCCTATAACAATATAACTAACATTGATGATTATTTTGATGATGATTTTGTGGAGATTGAGGATGATAATATTCCTTTTTAGTGAGTTATGGAAAGATTATATTTTATGGTTACGGCAGATGAATTGGAGTGGCCTATTGCTGTTGGTAATAGTATTGAGGAATTAGCAAAAGACAGTGGCAAGAATAAGATGACTATTTATTCTAAGATGAGAAATCAAAGGAAAGGTTTAAATAGTAGAGGGTATAAGGTGGAAGTTGTGGAGGTGGAAGAATGACGCTAAAACCAACTAAAGATGTTAAAGAATATGAGAAATACGGGTTTAAAAAGTGTAAAGGTAGTTATGGCAAAAATGGTTGCTATTACTTATGCGTGGCTAAAGGTTGTAAAATGATTTTTTTGAGTAAAGAAATGATTGATATTATAGATTGGTCTGATAGCGATCCAAGAATACACAAAAGACCGAATTGTAGATATAGCGATACAAGGACAGCTTTAGATATTGTTACAAGTCTTGCAATCAATGGAATGATTATGACAGAATATCCGATTATAGAATGGGAGAAAAAAATATGAAATATAAAGTAACAGCACATTTAGATTTTACGGAAGATGTTTTAGAGTTAGACAATGATTTAACTGAAGAAGAAGTTAATGAAGAATTATACGAATATGTAATGAGTTTCTTTGATTGGGGATATAGTGAGGTGGAAGAATGATACCTAAATTTAGAGCATATTTTAATAAATACAAAAGAATGATTTATAGCATTGGAGTTGTGAATGAAAACACCATTTTAGTTGATTTTAATGGAGATGGAAATTTAGAAACTATATTTCTTACAAATGATATAAGTTTAATGCAATCCACAGGTTTGAAAGACAAAAATGGTAATGAGATATACGAAGGTGATATATGTGCTTACTATTATGGAGATATTGCTGAATATTGCGAAGTCAAGTGGAGCGACAAATATTGTACCTGGATGATAGAAGGTAATTTTGATATAGAGTTTTTAAGGGATTTTGCAAAACATAGTGTATTTGAAGTAATAGGAAATATATACGAAAACTCGGAGTTATTAGAAGAGGTGGAAGAATGAAAACTAATGAATTTATTAAAAGAGTTGAAGAGTTGGGATATGACATCAAATTGCGTAATGATTATATACAAATTATCCGTGATGAATTTGTAGCGGTTGTAGTTTATATAAATGTGATGTATTCTATAACTTTTCATCAAATTATAAAAAATTCGTGGAATAATGGAGACAAACTCTTTGACCTTATTGTTGAATATGCAAAAACACCAGTAGATGAAAGGGAAGAAGAGAAGAAGTTTTATTTGAGACATAGGTGGTTTAAACCAAGTCCACTCATTAAAAATTATTTAAATTATTGGATAGGAAATGAAGAATATTGGCTAGATTATAAGAATGAATCAGAAGATGTAAAAACGCAATTTACCCTTAAAGAAGTTGACGAAATCAAAGAAAAGTTTAATACTGATTTAGCTGATTTTGAAATGATTGAGGTGGAAGAATGAAAACAAATATTAAAATTGTATTTAAAGATAATACGGAGTGGGTGTTTGATGCAAATGGTTTTGATTTTGAAGAAGATGGATTTTGTCGTTTAGATTTCGTTGATGAAGAAGATAGAGGTAGCTTAGTTGGTTATGTATCAATGTCTGAAATTAAATATTTAAGATTTGTGAAGGTGGAAGAATGAGTGGAGGTTCTTTAAGTTATATTTGCTACAGCATTGAAAATAATTTAATTGGGGAAATGCAAGATGAAATTATGAATGAGTTTGTAAAAGATTTTGCCAAACTAACTCATGATTTGGAATGGTGGTTGTCGGCTGATTATGGAGAAGAAAAATATAGAAAAACTTTAAAAGAATTTAAAGAGAAATGGTTTAAAAACTATGATCAAAGAGAGAAGGAAGCTATTTTAAAAATTAAAGAAAGAGCAATTAAGGAAATTGAAGAATTATGAGTTTAGAGATTTTGGAGAATTTGATTAATGAAAAGTGATAAGGAAAAGTTGTTTGATATGTTTGATGTTTTTGAAAATGCTATAAAAGGTGTTGAGGATATAGGGGAATATGAAGATTATGATTTAGATCAAAATATTGAGGAAATTTATAATAAATTAGAGGATTTAAGTATTGATGTATGGGAATTAATTTGTGAGAGAGGTTGGAGTGATGACTAATCTCCAAAGTTTTAGGTCTTTGCAGGCCAATGGTTTTGGTAAAAATTTTGAGAAGTTGATTGATTTGGCTTGTAAGTATTATAGAGCTGAGGGCAAGGCTGATATTTCTAAGATTGATGAACCTTTCAGGGTTATTAGGCTTAAAAAGGCTGGTCGATTTGAAGGGCAGTTTACAAAAAATGCTAATCCGGATTTTGAAGGGACCCTTGATGGTGGTAGGTCTATTTGTTTTGAGGCAAAGTACACTAGGACAGACAGAATGAAACAAAACGTGGTTTCTTCTAAGCAAGCTGAGGTTTTGGAGATTAAAAGTCGATTAGGTGGCCTTACTGGAGTTTGTATTGGTATTAAGGACAGGTATTTTTTTATTCCTTGGCAGGTTTGGTCTAATATGAAACAAATATTTGGTAGAAAGTATGTTAAGGCTGATGATCTATATAAATATGAGGTTATTTTTAGGCAAGGTGTAAGATTTTTGGATTATAAATATGAGTAAGTTTCTAAATATTAATGATTGTTCTTTATTTTTGGAGATTGTTATTTATGTTTTAAAAAATAGGTTTGATTTTTCTGATAAGGACATTGAAGATTTTGTTTGTGATGTTGAGATGAAAATTGATGATAATTTTGAGGAGGTTTTTAATGATTAAGTACAAGGCACCTTACATATTAAGTAAGAAAGATGGAGATATTGGATATGATATAAGAGCTACTGAAGACAGGATATTAGAGCCTATGGAGACTGCTACTATTTCTACTAGTGTATTCTTGGAGTTGGAAGAAGGTTATTATGCTGATTTAAGACCAAGGTCTGGTAATTCTAGTAAGGGACTTATTTGTAATCTTGGACTCATTGATACTTCTTATAGGGGTGAGATAAAGGCTTCTATTACAAATCTTACTGGTAATGATTACAAGGTTAAGAAAGGCGATAGAATTGGCCAGTTGGTTTTTAGGGAAGAAAGTATAGTCGATTTGGAAAAAGTTTTGGAGATTAATACTGATACTGATAGAGGTTCTAAGGGTTTTGGGTCTTCTGGTAGATAATTATGAGAATTAGGAAGAACATTTACACTAAAAAAGGATGTAGATATTATAAGGGCTACTGAATTTAATGAGGGTAAAAACTTAGGCTTGGATATCGCTTTGCAAAAGTTGATTGTAATTCCTATGATATTTCTTCGTGATAAGGAAGGATATGGAACGAAAAGACTTGAAAACTTTATTGATTATTTTAAGCTTACAATGGATTGTTTAGATGATGATAGCGTAAGTCTTAAAGAAATTGCTGATACTTTGGAGAGTGAAACTGGAATTTCTTTTAAGGGGATTTTAGATAAAAAATAGATGGTTATTAAATTAGAGGAGAAATGATGCAAGATATTTACGCAAATTTAGTTAAGGATAAGTTGAAAAGATATTTTTATGCTAGAGATTTTATTAGTAGGGCTGAAAGTAAGATTGATGAATTAAACAGCTTAAAGGAAGGTAAGACTGTTGTTTCTTATGGTAATAAGCCGCCTTATGGTGGAATAGTAGAGAATGATAAATTATTAAATGTTCTAGCTGAGATTGACTTATTACAAACTAATATAAGGGAGAATAAAAAGATTATTGAAGAGGTTGATTATGCTTTTAAGAGTATGAGTGAGATACAAAGGGATATTACTTTGGAGATTTATGGGAGACCTTATAAGTATAACAAGATACAGAATTTGAAGGATAAGTATCATTATGAGAAGGCTCATTTGTATAATCTTGCTAATGATGGTTTAGTTCATATTGCTTTGTCTTTATTCGGTAATTATTAAGTAACTAAAGTAGTTTGATAAAAATATCTAAGAATTAGACTATTAGTAGACACTTTATACTGAAATAGGGTGTATAATGGTAATGTGGAAGTGAGCGAGAAAATCCTCCATGATTTGTTATTTTGCTTACTTTCTAGTAACATATATTCTCATTAAAGTCTCCTAGTTTATAAATTATTTTTGAAAGCTACCACCACCTTTGTGTTGGTAGTTTTTATTTTACATAGAGAAAGGATTATAGTATGAGTGTTGATAGAGCTGACAGGTCTGGACCTCACAGAGCAATGTTTGAGAAAAATAAAAAAAGAATATTAAGAACAGAAAGACTTTGTGGTATATGTGGTAAACCAGTTGATATGAATGCTAAATCTCCTGATCCATTAAGTCCTTGTATAGATCATATTATTCCTGTATCAAAAGGAGGTCATCCTTCTGACATATCTAATTTACAGCTTGCTCATTGGACGTGTAATAGAGCAAAATCAGATAAATTATATAAAGAAAGTAAAAACGTTGAAATTCCAACAAATAGAAACCTACCTTTGAGTTTTGATTGGAAAAAATATAAAAGAAAAACATAAAACGTTGAAAATTCAACACTTGTGGGGGGGCGTACCTCCCCTTTTGGATAATTATTCCGGAGTTCCCCCATCACTGTACAAATATACACATGAAAGAGGTTATTATTAATTGAAATGAATAATTATAACATAGAAAATTTAAGGAAAAAACTTGATTTACACAGAATGCATGTGCTAAACAAATATAAATATTATGATTGTAAAAAAAATGAAATTGATCGTGGATTTGTTATTCCAACAGAAATAAAATCTCAGTATGTATCAAATTTAGGATGGTGTACTAAAGCTGTTGATGCTTTAGCTGACAGGTTGGTTTTTAAAGAATTTGAAAATGATATGTTTTCTTTTAATGAAATTTATGATTTGAATAATCCAGATATATTTTTTGATTCTGCAATTCTTTCTGCTCTAATAGGTGGATGTTGCTTTGTATATATTAGTCTAGGGATAAATGATAAACCAAGACTTCAAATAATTGAAGCTAGTAATGCAACAGGAAACATTGACCCAATAACTGGACTTTTGAAAGAGGGGTATGCAGTGCTTGAAAGAAGCGGAGATGATAAAATAGGTTTTGATAAACCAAGGCTTGAAGCATATTTCACAGCTAATGAAACTATATACATTTCTGATGGTAAGGTTGTTTCTAGTTTTAAAAATCCTGCTGGTATTACTTTGTTAGTTCCTATTATTTATCGTCCAGATGCTGTAAGGCCTTTTGGTAAGTCAAGAATTACAAGGTCTGCTAGATATTTACAATCTCACGCGAAAAGAACTTTGGAAAGGGCAGATGTTACTGCTGAATTTTATTCTTTTCCTCAAAAATATATAGTTGGGTTAGATCCAGAGGCTGAACCTTTAGACCAATATAAAGCAACTATTGCATCTATACTTCAATTTACTAAAGATCCAGACCATGAAAGCCCAAAACTTGGACAATTCCCTCAAACATCAATGAGTCCTTTTACAGAACAATTAAAAACCTTAGCGTCTGCTTTTGCAGGAGAAACTGGTCTAACTTTAGATGATTTGGGATTTATAACTGATAATCCTAGTTCCGCTGAGGCCATAAAGGCAAGCCATGAAACTTTAAGAATTACTGCAAGAAAGGCTCAAAGGTGTTTTGGGTCAGGATTTTTAAATGTTGGATATGTGGCAAGGTGCTTAATTGATAAATATCATTATACAAGGGATATGATTTCAGAAGTATATCCTAAGTGGTATCCAGTATTTGAGCCTGATGTTGCTGCTTTGTCTGGAATTGGAGATGCAACAATTAAAATAAATCAATCAGTACCAGGATATTTTGGAAGTGATAACTTATCTGAGTTAACAGGTTTTGATGCAAGTAAAGAGCCACCAAAAGAAGTGGATGATGAAAATGGATTTTAATAATAAGACTGTAATTTTGCTTTGTGGATTTATTGGTTCAGGTAAAACAACTTATGCAAATAAAAAATTTGATTATGTAACGGATTTAGATTATATGCCAGCTTTTTCATCTAAAATCAATCAAATAAATTTAACATTAAATTTATTAAAAAAATATGATGAGGTATGCCATATAACTTGCTTTCCTACTAAAGATGAAATGCGAGCTTTTAAAAAATTCAATAAGAAATTTTTACTTATGGATACTAATCTTAATCAATGTAAAACTAATATTTTAATAAGGGCAAGA
>OKCQ01000261.1_pt1 | contig 9799 bp, 10 predicted proteins | sample 1610061 | NCBI WGS metagenome assembly OKCQ01 (sample SAMN04436616, study PRJEB24849) | human gut metagenome | biome: human gut; feature: NICU; material: stool | host: Homo sapiens | place: USA: Saint Louis, MO | collected 2009-12-15 | reverse complement strand
AGTCATGATAAAAAGCTTTTTATTCAAGATTTAGAAAAATTCTATGATAAAGTTTTCTCTTTAACATATAGAGAAGAAACTGAGAATGTTATTAGAAAATTTATTCTTTTTACTAAAGTAGAAATTTATAAAGATAAAGAGTATGTGGCTATTGGTGTTAATCCAGATTTAGAACATATTATTAATTCATTAACTAGTAACTTCACTAAATTTGAACTTAGAGAAATGACACACCTTAAATCTACATATTCTAAGCATATGTTCAGAATACTTAAGCAGTATAAACATACTGGCTATGTAAAAATTAAAATTGATGATTTTAGAGAACGGCTAGATATTCCTAATAGTTACCGTATGACAAATATTAATCAAAAAGTATTAGCCCCTATCATTAAAGAATTAGGCTTCATTTTTAATAATCTTAATATCAATAAAATAAAGGCAAAAAAAGGACGTAAAATTGAATGGTTAGAGTTTACTTTTGATGCTGAGAAACGTATTCACAGTAAACGACAGCCACAAATGGTGAATATAGGTAAGTCACGACAATATATCAGTCGTGAGAAAACACCAAAATGGTTAGAAGAACGCACATATGAAAAACAAACACAAAATGAGTATGATCCACAATTAGAGAAAGAACGAGAAGCCTTTTTAAAACAGCTCCAAACCGATTGGGAAGAATAATAAAAGTAGATGAATTTTTACAAATAGTATCTGCTGATGTATACTGAAGGTAACAAGTGAAGTATGGTTCGCCATATGTCAAAACCCCACTGCCGACCAAAGCAAAGTGGGGTTTTTTATTTATCTTTTTAGGTTATCTGTAATGTAGTTCGCAACTACACCAGCAATAACAGATAAGATAAATGTTCCAACAAGTGAGAGTATCGTTAACGCCATATGCACACCTCCTTTGTGCACGGAAGTGCCTTTCTATTATAAATTATTAATAGAAAGGATGATATGATGAAACGGATTAAATTAAATTTCTTTGATTTAGATGAAATTAGTAGTAGAGAGTTTGATTTCTCAGTTTTAATCATTATGTTATGTATCGCATTTAGAAATTACTTCAGAGGTTATGGTTTTGCTATTCATTTAACTTCCGACTTATTTTTTGAAATGACATTGCTATTACTCCCAGTATCACTTTTACTCTTCAATAAAAAGACAAATGAAGAAATCGCTAATACATTACAAAGTAATATACCTCTCATCTTTCCAATTTTAGGGAGTATGTTTTATATAGGTATAGGGAGATTTTTAATATATCTCGCTCACAAGATCCCAATCATTGACTTCATATTTAGTCTTTTTGGATTAGTCATGTTAATTGCTGGTATTATAAACATTTTAATTTCAATATTAATATTCGTTACAAAACAACGCGTAAAACAATCAGCGTCTAAAAAATAGACGCTCTTCAACTGAATAAAAATACAAAATTTTATTTAATGAAAATGCATGAAAACGCGTATTTAAGGGAATGTATAAAATATGAATAATCCATGAATTCACATAAAAGGGACAAACGCCGTTAGATCAGCGTTTGTCCCTTTGTGTTGAGTTGACATAATCATTTATTATGGGTAGCTAATTTGTATATTCTATGTATAAGCTTATTTAATATTAACATTACTTGAATATACTATGTTTTACAGAATAAATTCATAAATGTATATGTTACATTAAGTATGTAAGTGTTAATAGTAAACTTTCGAATATATTTATTTTGGCTAAAAAATTTACAAAAATAACAGTATTTATTAGGAGGATTACAATGAAAATAGTAGTTATTGGTGCTACTGGCACAATAGGTAAAAGTGTATCTAAGAAACTTAAAGAAAATAATCATGAAGTTATTGAAGTTGGCAGTAAATCTGGTGATTATCAATTAGATATTACCTCTCCAACAGAAATTGAACAAATGTATAAAGATATTAAAGATATAGATGCTGTTGTTAGCGCTACAGGAGGCGCAACTTTCAAATCTCTATCAGATATTAGTTTAGAAGAAAATAATGTAGCTATAAAAAGTAAATTATTAGGACAAATAAACCTTGTTTTAATAGGTCAACACTATTTAAATAAAAACGGTAGCTTTACTTTAACTTCCGGAATTATGATGGATGATCCTATTCTATTAGGTTCTTCAGCAGCTATGGCAAATGGCGGTGTTGCAGGATTTGTTACATCAGCAGCTATAGAATTAAAAAATGGTTTAAGAATTAACAATGTAAGTCCTAATGTCGTTGAAGAAGCTTTAGATAAATATGGGGAATTCTTCAAAGGATTTACAGCTGTTCCAGTTGATAAAGTAGCAAATGCATTTATTAAAAGTGTTGAAGGTGCTCAAACTGGACAAACGTATAAAGTTTATTAATGTTTTAGTATCTCATTATCTTATATTCAATTTTCATTTTTAAAAGACCCAGACGCTGATATGAAGGTGTTTGGGTCTTTTTCCTTTAATTAACATAATTAACGATTATAGGTAGTAGAAATGTATACAATATAAACTCTTTTAAAAATTCAGAAAAAAATTTATCCTATAGAAAATGATGATTTTAATATAAAGGAGCTAGTCAAATGCAAAAAGAAAATTTATTAACGGGTGATAGACCTACTGGGAAATTACACATTGGTCATTATATAGGATCACTTAAAAAAAGAGTTGAATTACAAGACCAATTTAATAGCTTTATAATGATAGCTGATCAACAAGCATTAACTGATAACGCTAGAAATCCTGAAAAAATTCGTAATAGTTTAACGGAAGTTGTATTAGATTATTTATCAGTAGGTATAGATCCATTAAAGTCTAATATATTTGTTCAGTCTCAAATACCAGAATTAAATGAATTAACGATGCATTATTTAAACTTAGTTACATTATCCAGATTAAAAAGAAATCCTACTGTAAAAAATGAAATGAAAGAAAAAAAATTTGGAGAAAGAGTTCCAGCCGGTTTTTTAATATATCCGATTAGTCAAACTGCTGATATTACAGCATTTAAAACATCGGTAGTTCCCGTAGGAGAAGATCAAATACCTATGATAGAACAAGCTAATGAAATTGTTAAAACGTTTAACACTACATACAATCAAAATATATTATACAAATCTAAAGCCTTACTACCTAGAAAAGGTTTAGGTAGACTTCCAGGAACTGACGGGAAAGCTAAGATGAGTAAGTCTTTAGACAATGCGATTTATTTATCGGACTCTCCAGATACTATTAGAAAGAAAATTATGTCAATGTATACGGACCCTAACCATGTTCATATCAATGATCCTGGACAAATAGAAGGAAATACTGTCTTTACTTATTTAGATGCTTTCTGTTCAGATACAGATCAATTATTAAAATTAAAAAATCACTATCAAAAAGGTGGCTTAGGAGATGTCAAAATTAAAAACTATTTAAATGAAATAATACAAAGTGAATTAGAACCTATTCGTAATAAAAGACAGGACTATCAGAATAATATGGACTATGTATATGATGTACTCAAAAAAGGTAGTGAAAACGCTCGTTCAATCGCAACTGACACTCTCTTTGATGTAAGACAAGCAATAGGTATTAATTATTTTTAGAATTTATTGAAAATAATAATTATGTGTGGGAAGATTTAATTACAGTAAAAAGAGAGGACATTATATATGAAAAATAATAAAGTTGTAGTAATTGGAAATGGTCACGTTGGATCAAGTTATTCATTCTTAATGGCTTCTGAATCGAACACTAGTATAGACGAAATAGCGATAATATCTAGACATGAAAATGTTGTAAAAAGTTGTGTAGAGGATTTAAGACACATGCTTCCTTTTAACAACTCTACGTTAAAAGTAAAAAGTGGAGATTATTCTGATTGTGAAGATGCAGACATTATTGTCATCGCCGCTAGTGCTTCAATGGAATCTGTAAGTAAACGTTCAGACTTATTAGAAGCTAATCACAAAATATTTAAATCTATTATTGCAAAAATAATGGAAAATCATTTTAAAGGTATTTTTATTATAGCCTCTAATCCTGTTGACACTTTATCCTATATTACAAAAGAAATCTCAGGTTTTCCCAAAGAAAAAGTCATTGGTTCTGGTACAATAATTGATTCTGCGCGTTTTCAATTTAAATTAAGTGAAATATACAATGTTTCTCCATCAAACATACAAGCTATGGTATTAGGAGAACATGGCGACTCTCAAGTTCCAATATGGTCTAAAGCAAACATTGCAGGAGTACCATTAAAAGAAAAAACTTCAAATGTTTTAGAAGAAATAACAACATATACAAAAGAAGTAGGTACTGAAATTCTAAAATCTAAAGGAAATACAAGCTATGGAATTGCAAAAGCTTTAACGACCATAACTAATGCCATAATTAAAGATGAAAATACTATATTAACTGTTTCTAGCTATTTAAGTGGAGAATATGGATATGACAATTTATATTCTGGTGTACCAACGTTGATAAATAAATACGGTGCCCAAAAAATTATAGAATTACCTCTAGATGAAAAAGAAAATCAAAACTTAAAATATTCATTCGAAATATTAAAAAAAGCACAAGATGAAATTTCTAAATTTAGATAGGAGAATTTAAATGAAAACTCAAATTGAAAATTTATCAGCTTATCAACCAGGATTAAATCCAGAGGAATTAAAAAAATCTTATAATATTGAAGGACCATTATATAAGTTAGCTTCTAATGAAAACCTATATGGACCTTCTCCTAAAGCCAAAAAAGCAATAAAAGATAAAATAGATAATATACAATATTACCCAGACACTACTTCACTTAACTTAAGAAAAGCAATTGGCGATACTTTAAATATAGATGAAAATCGTATTTTATTAGGTGCAGGATTAGATGATATTATTACAATAATTTCTAGAGCAATTATTAAACCAGGAGATAAGCTAATAACTAGCAATTTAACTTTTGGCCAATATTATCATAATGGAGTTATCGAATCTGCTAATATTGTAAAAAGTCCACTAAAAAACGGGAAATTTGATTTAGATAACATTTTAGAGGAAGTAGATGACGAAACAGCCTTAATTTGGTTATGTAATCCCAATAATCCAACAGGTACATATTTCACTCATAATGAGTTAATCGAATTTTTAAATAAAGTTCCTTCAACAATTCCTGTTGCGTTAGATGAAGCATATGGAGAATTTGTAACCGCAGAAGATTTTCCAAATGCTTTAGAATTACAAGAAAAATATAAAAACTTATTTGTTTTACGTACTTTTTCAAAAGCATATGGTTTGGCAAGTATGAGAATTGGCTATGTTATTGGCGATCAAAAAATTATAGAAAAATTCAATATAATTAAACCTCCTTTCAATATAGGTAGATTATCTGAAATTGCTGCTATAACAGCATATAAAGATCAGGATTATATTAATGATATCAAATTAAAAAATGCAAACGAGAGACAAAAATTCTTTGAAATTCCTGAAAGTAAACATTTTTATCCTAGTGAAACAAATTTCATTTTTGTCAATACAGAAAATGTAAATAAATTATTCGAAGAACTTTTAAAAGTAGGATGTATAACTAGACCGTTCCCTCATGGTATCCGTATTACTATTGGATTCCCTGAACAAAATGACGCAATGATAAACGTTTTAAAAAACTTTACTTATTAAGTAATATATTAAAGATATAAGTAGGTGCTTATTATCCAAAAGAATAAAAAATTATATATATCTTTCACTATTTTATTGGGTATTATGACAGCTTTCGGCCCGTTACTATCAGATTTGTATACTCCTGCGTTACCAGGTGTTCAAGAAAGCTTACATACTACAACCTCTAATGCTCAACTTTCATTATCCATTGCCATGATTGGTATTGCTCTTGGTCAATTTATTTTTGGGCCTCTATCAGATAAAATCGGCAGAAAACCTAGTACTATTTTAATTTTTTCTGCCTTTATACTGACATCTTTAGGTTGCTTTATTACTCCAGGTATTAAATCTCTTATTGTATTAAGATTTTTTCAAGGATTAATGGGTGGCGGAGCAATTGTAATAGCTCGCTCAACAGCAGGAGATATTTATCAAGGTAAAAAACTAGCAAAATTTTTATCATTATTAATGGTAATTAATGGTGTTCTAACAATTGTTATCCCTTTAATTTCTGGAGGTATTTTATCATTTTTCACTTGGAGATCTATTTTTATATTCTTAACAGGTATTGGTATAATACTTCTATTAATATCAATTTTCTCTATGGAAAATGATAAAAATGAAAAACAGAATAATCACATAAATATAAAATTCATTTTAAAAGATTTTGGCAATTTATTGAAAACTAAAAAATTTGTAATTCCACTACTTATTCAAAGTATTAGTTACATTATGCTATTTAGTTATGCATCGAGTGCACCATTTATTACACAAAAAATTTATAATTTTTCTCCACAACAATTTAGTATTTTCATGACGTTTGTTGGAGTAGGGTTAATAATTTCTAGCCAATTAGCCGGTAAATTAGTCGATTTCTTTAATCGTAATACAATTATTCTTTTATACAATGTAATTCAAATAATTGGAGCAATTATTGTTATTGCTACATTAATATTAAATTTACCTGCATGGGTATATCTATTTTCTGTGTTCTTTACAGTTATCCCAGTATCAGGTTTAGGTCCTATTGCATTCTCACTAGCTATGGAAAAACGTACAGGAGGTAGTGGAAATGCTGCAAGTCTTTTAGGCTTATCACAATTTATTATTGGTAGTGTCATTGCTCCGTTAACAGGTATTAAGGGATCATATAATATATATCCTTATATAATAATACTCACTATAACAATAATATTTATTATCATGTTATTGTTAATAAACAACAAACAAAATTCACTAACTAAAAATAATGAATCTTGATAAGTGGCTAGCAAATAGCCACTTATTTTTTCGCCAGAAAAAATGCTAAGGGGCTTGGGGAATATCCCCAACAAGCTGGCGCGTCTGCCACGTTAGTGGCTAGCAAAGCCAATGCTTGCCAAACCACTTAACGACTTGATTAATTTTGCTTTACCCTGTAAAGTAAAATTATATTAAGGAGTTATCTTTCGAAGAAAGCGTGGTGGGATTGAATGAGCGAACCAAACACATTTGTGGCTAGCGACGAAACTGTTGGGCGAAACCGTAAACCCAACCGTAAGGAGCCAAAACAAATCAGTTTTCGTGTGAGCGAATCCGAATATTTAAAGTTGCAACAATCAGCTGAAACTTTAAATATGAGTGTGCCTGCTTTCGTTAAGAAAAAGGCACAAGGCGCCCGATTAGTCGCACCCAAATTGGATCAAGCAACGCGACAATCGGTAGCTAAAGATTTGAGTATGTTGGGCGCAAATGCCAATCAGATTGCGAAATATTGCAACCAACATCAACATGAAGCACCAAACTACGAAGCATTAGAACGTAATATCAGCGAATTACGTGAAATGTTAGATGAGATATGGAAAACACTAAAGGAACAATGATTGTAAGTGCGGTATTATTAGTTGTTTGTTTAGCAATTGCCAGTTTTTTAATTTTCCATGAACAACAAATTTTTCCAAGTTTGATTTTTTTAGGATTAGCTTTTATTGATGGCACTAAATTTTATCTGTCTTATCAAAAATTGAAAGAACGTGATCATCATGGCGACAACTAAATTAAGTGCGACTAAATCAACGTCACGGGCCATTAATTATGCTGAAAAACGCGCGGTTGAAAAAAGTGGTTTAAATTGTGATGTCGACTATGCCAAATCGAGTTTTAAAGCTTCTCGTGAGTTATATGGTAAAACCGATGGGAATCAAGGGCATGTCATTATCCAATCGTTTAAACCTGGCGAAGTCACGCCCGAACAATGTAATCAATTAGGCTTAGCACTCGCTGAAAAGCTCGCACCGAATCATCAAGTGGCGGTCTATACGCATGCAGATACAGACCATGTACACAATCATATTGTGATTAATTCAATTGACCTCGAGACAGGTAAGAAATTCAATAACAATAAACAAGCCTTACGTGATGTCAGAGATTTCAATGATGTGGTCTGTCGAGAACACGGTTTAAGCGTGCCAGAAAAGGACACAGCACGCTTACGTTATACGCAGACAGAAAAAGCGATTGCCGATCCTAACACGCAATCAACAGTGCAGTATTCATGGAAAGATGAAATCAGAGAGGCCATCGATCAATCACAAGCCACCAATATGGACGAATTCAAAGACCATTTAAACCAACATGGCATTACGATTGAACGAGTCACACCGAAAAGTATTACGTATCGACATTTAGCTGAAGATAAAAAAGTACGTGGCCGTAAACTCGGTGAAGACTACAACAAAGGGGGGATCGAAGATGGCTTTGAAAGACAAATTCAACGACGAAAACAACAAGAACGAGACTCAGACACCGAATGCCAGCCCAAACGACCAACTTCAAACCGTGATGAAGCAACTGAACGAGATACAGGCGTCACTCAAGCAGATTGGGATCAATTCGCCCAAGACACAAATGAGCTTGAGCGTAGCCGACAAGCTGCAGAATCAGCAAGACTTGCTGATGAAAAGGCTCGAAGAGATCGAGAAGAGAGAGCACGAGCGAAACAAGCGTCACGACGAATTATTAACAACGATCGAGACCACGGCCTCGAACTTTAATCAAGCGACTGAAATCACACAAAAGCGTTTTATCAGTGTAGCGAAACACTATATCGAACGCATTAATAACGATAATTTAAAACAAGATTTTCAAACAGCCATCCAAGAAGAATTGAAAGATGTAAAAACAGACACACATAAGGCGATGGAGCAATTACAAACTAACCAAGCCGAACTGCGACAAGCCAATAAAGATTATAAAGCAACCCTTGATGAACGTATCAAGTACAACGACACAGCGATGAAACAATATGATCAAGCGTTTCATCGTTTAACCAAAGGCATTACAGCGATGTTTTTTATCATTGCCTTAGTGATGGTCGCATTTTTAGTCTTAAGTCCCTTAGGTGACTGGTTAGGTGTACAACATTTTTATGAATGGCTGAACTATATCCTGAAAACAGGTCATTCAGCATGGCGTTATTTCATACTTATTTTCTATCTTGTTCCTTATGCTTTATTTGGAGGACTTATATATGCCATTTTAAGCGTGTATAAGCGCATTTAATATAAATGTTGAATAAAAACCACATTTGAGGTAATAAAAAAGCTGTATCAAGCTTAAAATAGCTTAGAAATGAAAAGAGAAATAAAAAGTAACACACGCCATTATGCCGAGAAAATTTATTGTGCATTGAGAAGAACCCTTAATTAAACTGTTTCGACGAATGTCGGTATAGCGTGAGCTATGAAACCGACGAGTCGACAGTTTTTGGGTTTATTAAGGGTTCAGAGGCTCAATGTCAATAAAGCAATTGGAATAATGCATTAAAGTTATATTACTTGTTGCTTTTTTAAATAATAAAAACCAACCACAAGTGTGGTTGGTTTCCTTTTTGTCTTTTGAATTTGTGAGGGGCAAATTGCCCCGAACTTTTTAATATCTTTTTATAAATCTTTTTAAAACCTTTTTAGGAGTCATTTGAGCTTTAGAGTGACAAGGGATTTGAAATGTTAAAGGCAACCAATCATTAAACTAAAGGCAACCAATCATTAAACTAAAGGCAACCAATCATTAAACTAAAGGCAACCAATCATTAAACTAAAGGCAACCAATCATTAAACTAAAGGCAACCAATCATTAAACTAAAGGCAACCAATCATTAAACTAAAGGCAACC
>OKCQ01000256.1_pt1 | contig 10800 bp, 1 predicted proteins | sample 1610061 | NCBI WGS metagenome assembly OKCQ01 (sample SAMN04436616, study PRJEB24849) | human gut metagenome | biome: human gut; feature: NICU; material: stool | host: Homo sapiens | place: USA: Saint Louis, MO | collected 2009-12-15 | reverse complement strand
AGTTGATACACAGTACAAAGATTTCATAAATACAGTTGGAATAAAAGCTAGAAATACTAGTAATTCTGATTCTTCAGAAAGTCTTTACAAAAATATTGACACATATTTAGGAAAAATAAAAAATAATAAAAAATATGACAAAAAAATCCTAGTAGATTTCACCAACTTCCTAAGTACAAAAGCAAAGAAAAATAGAACAACTAACAATTTCTATAAGAAAGATATTATCAACAAGTTCACTGGATTTGATGCTTATGTAAGACATATTGATCAAGGAAAATCAATAGCTAGTGCATATTCTGAAACTATGTATACTGATAAGACTATGGACTTTGATTTACACGGTGATAATAGTGGTCAAAATACTCAAGCTCAATTTGTAGAAAAAGATTTACTAAATAAATTACTAAAAGATGCGTACTACTTCAAAGAAGAAAGCAATTCAGTAACAAATGCTAAGTTAAATCTAATCTTAAATGACGCTATAAAACTAATAGATAAAAATGCAAATATAGGATCTACTAGTCTAAGCCCAGTAGTTGATGAATCTACAGATAAAACTTCCATAAAGCTTGATGATATTAATTTGAAAGTTGGAGAAAAATTAGACCTAACCTATAAGATTGGTATAAAAAATCAAACATTAGATCAAACTTATCCTATAAACGATAGTATCACCCTAACTGATGGAAACAGTATAACCGATATACCAACAACAGGACTTGTAACTATGAAGGAAAGTAATCCTACTCCTGATCCAAGTCCAAGCAAAAATAAATTAAGAGTAAAATTATCCTACTTATCAGATCCTAAATTGCTAAGTGATAAGGATAAGGTTGGAAGCTTGTACTTGCAAGAGAGAAATACTACATCCACTGTAAGTGCATTTTCCTTAAAACAATCTAGATTAGCACCAAGCCCTGAATGGACTACAGTTGATACAAAAGATGCCCCAGCAGAAGGTGAAGTAGAATTTGAAAATCTTGACCCTAACAAGCAATACAGATTAGTTTATAACAGAAATGCTAACTTAGCCAAAGATTGGGGATATGAACAAACTTCCTTATATGATATTGATTTTTCAAAGGCAAAAAAAGATGGAGAGTATGATGTAAATATTATCAATATTGAAAATGGTAATATGCTCGAAATCTTCAATATCGACGAAACAGGATTTAGAATTCCGCTAAGAATTACAAAAGTAAATGAAAATAAGGGTCTACTAACAGGCTCACAATTTAGAGCTCGTAAAATTATAAACGGAGACTCAAAAGAAGATAAATATTACGATGAGAAATTCGATGCAGTATCAGAAGCTACAGGTCTACCTGGAGATAACTACTTTAGAGAACTAACTCCTGGTATCTATGAACTTTGGGAAACTAAGACTCCAGACGGTTCTTTCAGACTTCCAACAGATGAAAAAGGAAATCCTGTAAAATGGTACTTTAAAGTAATGGTTCGAGAAGGAAAAGTACCATCAGATGATGATTATATGAAAATCGAATTTAACTTCGAACACGAATTTAAAAAGACTGATGATTGGAACAAAAACTATCCTGTTGAAGAAAAAGAAAAACTTATTGGAAAAACTGTCCATGGTATAGATAAAGGCTATGAAGATGAAAATGGAAACGAAGTCTATGACATTTATACACAAGTTGTACCAGATGATGGACGTTCAGACCCAGCCAGACCAGACGCTCCATACAAGGGCATAGATGATGTTTGGGTAACAAATTACATGACAACAAGTGAGCTTAAATTTATGAAAAAAGACGCTGAAGATAAAAAGAACTTGGAAAACGCAGTCTTTACTCTAAAAAAAGCCCTAGTTGATAAAGATGGAAATGTAGAATTTGATGCAAATGGCAAAGCGAAAGTTGACCCTCAAACAGGAGTAGAAGAAGCTAAAAAGGTAAAACCAGAACCTTATGACAAAGAAAAAGGCTATGCAGAAGCTACAGCCAGCAAGATATCCGGAGTTCATTTTACAAATATCCAAGAAGGAACTTATATCCTAGAAGAAATCAAACCTGCAGATGGTTACAAACTAAACGATGATAGCTTTATAACTATCAAATTCACACCAGGTAAGGATGGTTCTTGGACTCAAGAAGTCAAAGGATATAAGAAAGATGCAAATAATGGAAGATATCAAGAGATTCCAGGTGCAGATACTTCCCTATTTACAAAATCTGAAAAAGGCGATTTGGAAAGTGTAGCAAACACCCAACTAAAAATAAATCTTAACTTTACAAAGATGAATGCTTCTACCAACAAAAAATTAAATGGTACAGGCTTTAGATTAGTTGAAGTTGATAAAAAGGACAAGAAAATTCCAGATGGTTACGAAAGTGAAATAACAGGATTTGGTAGTTCAAGTTATAACTTTACAAATCTAACCCTAGGTCGCTACAAACTCGAAGAGACTACAACAATCGAAGGTTTTGCAAAACCAGAACCATGGTATTTCAATGTAGTTCAAGATCCTAAGACCTTGAAATTAAAGATAGAATTTGAAAACAAAGATAAGTCTATTGACTTTAAAACAGACCAAGATGGAAATCCTATCTTAGATGATAATGGAAATCTTCAAGATGTAATAGTAAACAACTATCCAAAGATTCCACTAAGATTTAAGAAAGTAACAGGTGAAGATAAACCACTAAAAGATGCTTACTTTACTTTGAAAAAAGTAAGAGAATCTATGGATGAATCTAGTATGAGTTTTGATTACTATGGAAATGGTAATCTAAAAACTCTAGTCAAAAATGACAAGACTTATTCTTACCTAGAAAATGGTGAGCTAGATACAATTAATGGAGAAAAAGTCGAGGACAAGGCAAGATTTGACTCCATTTCTGGAGCTACAAAAAAATACTATAAATCAAATGTCAGATCTCAAGAAAACGGTGAAGTAAGCTTCGCTGATTTGGACGAAGGTATCTATGAGCTAATAGAAACTGATATTCCAGATGGATACGAAGACGCAACCCAACAAATTAGATGGATTGTTGAAGTTAAAAAAGGTGATGATGGTCTAGAAGTTATCTATAATAAGGAAACTGAAGATGCTTACTATAGTAAATACTATAGCAAGTATTATGAAGAAACTTATAAGAAAAATAATTTCAAAACCAATAATAACTTCGCTAAATTAACAGATGATCCTGACTTCCAATACAAATTAATAAATAATAAAAACACCGTAGATTTGAAATGGAAGAAATATAGTGGAGATAAAAAATCAAATCTAATCAAAAAATACACAAGATTTGATTTGATAAAGGTAATTCCAAATCCAGAACCAGATAAAGATGGTAAAGTTGCTGACCCTATGGATGAAAAAAATGCCTTGACTGGTCAATCCTACGGTGGAACTAGAAATATAGCTGCAAGTGATACCGGTATTTTTGAAGTAAACGACCTATCGAAAGGTATTTACGTTCTCTATGAAACAAAGGCCCCAGAAGGCTACAAGTTGATGGATAGGCAAATAGTTATCAAAGTCTACGAAGACGAAAATGAAAACTACAAGCTAAAGAAGAAATTCTACGAGATAAAAGAAGATTCTGAAGGTAAAAAATCACTAGTAGAAAATGAAAAATTATCATATATTTTCGTATCTGATAACAAACCATTTATTGATGAAGATGGATACTTCTACGTAAATAACCGTGAAAAACCATACCTTATTATGAGTAAAGTAGATGGTGAATTTAACCATATAAATAGTGGTGAGCTAGAATTGTCACTGTACAAAGATCCAAAAGATACTAAAAATACTGATACAAATATCTATACTCACACTATTAAGCTAGGAGATTCAAAATATTATAAATTCCCACTAGGAGATATTAAGACTGATGTGGCATACCTCTTAGAAGAAACTAAAGCCCCGGCAGGATACGTCAAATCTAAGAATAAATACAAGATAAAATTTAAAAAAGAAGGCACAACAATAGTTCCATACCTAGTAGGAGTTGTAAAACCTGATGGTACAGACCTAAAAAATAAGGCTGGTAATCTAATTACAGATACCAGAGCAATAATACCTGCAGGTGGTTTAAGGATAGCGCTAACTGGAACACTTGCCAACCGTGAATCAACCTTTAAGATTGTAAACAACAAAACAGAAGTTGAATTTACAAAAGTTGGTAAAGATACTGAAAAAGTTGGAGACAAATTAGTTGTTAACGAAGTTAATCTAGAAAAAGTTAACTTCTACCTAGAAAAACAAGACCAAGATAGAAATTACTATCCAGTGACAAAAGATTTAGAATTTATCAAAAAAGACGATAAGGGATACTATATCGAAAAAGCTAATGGTGAAAAAGATTATGGAAATGTCCTAAATCCAGTGAGCATAGATAGTGCTTATACCTTCACATCAAATAAAAATGGTAAATTCAAAATTGAAAATCTAAGTGATGGTTTCTACCAACTAATAGAACCAGAGGCTCCAAAAGATAAAAATAACGAAAGTTACATGAAAGTCCAAGGAGCTGTCAAGAAATTTAGAATTCTTGAAGGTGAAGTTTATATCGAAGATGACAAAACCGAGAGTAAACTAAGTGAAGCGAAGACAGAAGACAAAAAAAGATTGACTAAGATCACCAACGAAAAACCTGGCAAGGGTGAGTTTGAACTTAATAAAACTGATGATGAAAATAATCCACTTGAGGGAGTAACATTTAAACTTTATGATACTGAAGGAAAAGAAGTAAAAACTGACATTACAAACTCTTATGGAAAAATCAAATTTAGTGACCTTCCTTTCGGTTCATATTGGCTAAAAGAAATAAAAACAAAAAATGGTTATATCATTGATACTAAGAAGAGACTAATAGCTCTTGGAGGTGGAGATTGGAAAGTACCAGATAAGAAACTAAATGATGTTTCAAAAGCAATCACTTTTGATGGAGTGCAAGAAGAATTAGTTTCAACAGCGGACACACCAAATAGTCAAACAGTTTATCCAAACAAAGCCGAAGGAATGGTAGCTAATTTCAAATTCAATATTGACCCAGAAAAAGAAATAAAACCAGGTGATTATTTCACAATCAATTTCTCAAACAATATCGACCTTGATGGAATATATAAAGATAATAAAGATAATGGAAAAATTCCAGATTCAAAATTTGATATCATAGGTCCTGCAGGAAAACTTGCTGAGGCAAAGGTAAATGATGATAGAAAATCAATAACCTATACCTTCACAGATTATGTAGAAAACTACAAACCGGAATCTATGGCAATGTATCTTCAAATTTTCGCAGATAGAAGACTAATAGACCACAAACAAGACATAAGAGTTACAGCAGATATTGGAGATAATACAGATAATGAAAATAATGATTACCATTATTCAGATTCTATAAATATTGATTATAGAGGATACAATTCTAAAGAAAATTATAATGGATATCAAAATCCAAAATCCGATATATCATCATATAACTTAAGACTTAACCCAGAGGATAAGACCTTTACGGCAATTGTCTACTACAATCCTTGGAATAAATATTTAACAAATAAAAATATAAGATTTACAACAGACAAGGAAATAGATCAAGAGTCCTTATCAGTTAAGACTTATGTAAAATATGGATCTGGTTCTCATAAAAATGAATGGCAAAAAAATGACTTACCTGATTCATATGATGTTGACTTTAATAAATCTGATTTAGAATATATTGGCGACCAGTACCGATATATGAAAAATGTTGACCAATATGGATATTATAATGGCAATACAAATGAGATTCTCATACCACAAAATTATCTAAATGAAGATGGTTATGAGAAAAACACCTATGTAATTGAAATAAAAGGTAAACTTGCAAGTGATACAGCTTATTCATTGAATACTATTGTACATTATGCCGACCACAATGTTTATGAACTAAGAAATGATGGATGGTACTATTATGAAGCAGGCTACACTGGACACTTTGAAACTTGGTCACAATTCTTTAACCCTGGAGCAATTGGAGATGTTACTAATGAGATTTCTCTAGTAAACTTCAAAAACAAAATTGAATATACAAAAATCAATGGTGGTATAAGAGGAGTTGCTGTTGACAAGAAAGAAGATCAAGGAGCAAACTCAAATGCTGAACAAGAAGAATTTTCAAATGGAATTGGAAGTCCACTAGAGGGAGCTACATTCGAACTTAGAAAGAAATCGGAATTAGGTACTTTTACAAAAGTAGAAGGATCAAAAAAAACATCAGATGAAAATGGTAAGTTCTTCTGGGAAAAACTTGGACCAGGCGAATATGAAGTTTGGGAAACAAAAGCTCCTGAAGGATTCAAAACTCCAGACAAGGCAGTTTCATCCTTTACAGTTGATAAGAATGGAAATATTGTAAAAATAAAAAACGGTAAACTAACCATAGAAAACAACAAAAATGCTCAAATAAAGATTAGAAAAACTGACCTAAATGGAAACACCCTAGAAGGAGCAAGTTTCTTACTAACACAAGAGACTGGATCAATAGAATATGGAGCAAAAGTTGGCGTAGAAGATAAGGCTAATAATACAATAGTCTTTGATGACCTACCAGTAGGAACATACAAATTAGAAGAAAAAAGGGCACCTAAAGGTTTCATAAAATCTAACAAAATTTGGAATATAGAAGTAAGAAAAGACGGCACAGTAAAATGGCTAAACTCTTTTGATGATTCAAAAGATACTATGAGTACTATTAAAAATCCAAGCTATCTTGGAGAAAATGCTACAAATATCACAAGCGAAGTTATTGGAATAAACACAAAAGATAAAATCTTTAGGCAAAAATTCACAATAAAAGCAAAAGCGAGCGATATAAAAGATAAAGCCATAACAATAGAAAGTTTAGCAAATGATATTAAACTAACAGATGCAAACACAAAAATAAGGCTTTTGGCAAGTGATGATGGTAAAAATATATCTAATAAAGATAATTCATCTTACAAGGTTTATTATGATAATGAATCTTCAAACTTGAAAGTAACAATAAAACCAGAATCAGCAAATGAAGATAAGGAAAAAACCTATATCTTAATGGTAGATATGCCATACAAAGAAGCCACAAAAGTAGGAGCAAAAATAACCTACAACGGCCAAACAGTTTCTAGATATCTACAAAGCTTTACTGCAGAAGAAAATCCTTTGGATATGTCAAGCTATCAAGGAAAATACCTAGACAGAGATATAAACAAAGTAGAACTTCCAATATCAAACAAAAAAGGAGAATATCCATTCACTGGAGGCCCAGGAGTTTGGATAGGATTTACTATAATAGGATTAGTAATAATGTTTGCAGGAGTGTTGACCTATTACAAAAGAAAGTATAGACTGGTAATAGGAGAAGTCTAAGAATTTAGCTAGTTAACCTAATAATAACTTGCAAGAAAATTAAATTTTCTTGCAAGCTTGGGTTATTATAAATGAAGGAACGTTTCTAGTATAAATCTTGAAAAATAGATTATACATTATTGATATGAAAAAATACCACAACATATCAAGGCAAATTGACAAAAATAAAAAGGAGAAAATTATGAAACACAAAATTTTGTCATTTTTAACAGCGTTTGCAATGGTGTTTGGAATAATAGCAGCACCTTTTACAAGTGCTAATGCGGCTGAAGCTACAGAAACTAAATCTGTAACTATCCACAAAATCTTGTTAACAAAAGAAGCATTAAAAGCTCACGACAAAGACAAGAAATATAATGGTACTGAAATTCAAGATATCCAAGATTTCTTTGGCGACACAAAAGCAAAAGAAATTGATGGAGTTTATTTCAAACTTCAAAAATTAAATGATGGCGTAGCTGACGCAGACATCGATGTAACAAAAGATGAACAATGGACAGATGTAGCGGGAAAAGACGGTAAAACAGCAAATGGAGCTGGTCTTAAACTTGATACAACTGGACTAAAAGGAACTTATAGAATAGTTGAAGATTTAGAAAAATCAACTTACAAAGGTGATGAAGGAGAACTTCTAGCTGCATCTAAAGCAGTTCCAACACTTCTTACACTTCCAATCACAAATAATGATGGTGTTGTAGAAGCAGCTCACGTTTATCCAAAGAACACTCAAGAAAAACCAGAAATCGACAAGAACTTTGCTGCTAACAATGGTCTAGGAACTGTTGAAGATAAAAACGGCAACAAAGATGTTGGCGCTAAATATGAAAACAACGACGTAGATAAAGCTACAGCAACAGCTGATCTTGGTAAATCAGTACCATACGAAGTAAAAACAAAAATCAAAAAAGATTCTAAATACAAAAAATTAGTATGGAACGATAACATGACAAAAGGTCTAACATACCAAAAAGACCTTAAAATTACTTCTGACCAACTAACAGGTGAAAATGCTCTAACAGCAGATGATTACTTTGTAACAGAAACAGACAGAGGATTTACATTAGTTCTTAAAAAATCTGGTCTTACAAAAGTAGAAAACGCAGCTAAAGCAGGCGATGTTGAAATCAAATTAACATACTCTGCAAAAATCAATGGCGAAGCAGTAGTTGATAAACCAGAACTAAACGACATTGCACTTGACTATGCAAACAAACCTGGTAAAGATAGCGAACCTAAAGAATTTACACCTGGTAAAAAAGAAATCACAATGAAAAAATCTTGGGATGTAACAGGTGACCAAACTGTAACAGAAGCAGATAAAAATGTAGTTGCATACTTTACACTTCAAAAGAAAAATGATGATGGAACATGGAAAGACATTGAAACTGTAGAAAAAACATCAAAAGATAACTTTGAAGTTACATTCAAAAACCTTGATGAAAATGGAACATACAGAATCGTTGAGTCTGTAAAAGGTTATGAAGCTGACTATCAAAAATATAACCCAGCAACAGGCGAAGTTGAAATCAAGGACCACAAAGACACAGATAATCCAGAAAAACTTAACCCAACAGAACCAAAGGTTCAACTTGGTGGTAGAAAATTCGTTAAAACAAATAACGAAGATAAAAAAAGTGCAAAACTAGAAAGACTTGCAGGAGCAGAATTCTACGTTAAAAACGCAGATGGAGATTATCTAGTAGCAGCTAAAAAAGATGCAGCAAAAGTAACTGCAGCTAAAAAAGCTCTTGATGATGCAGTAACAGCATATAATGAACTTTCAGCTGAAGACCAAAAAGGTAAAAAAGGAACAGCTGCTAAAAAATTAATAAATGATAAACAAGATGCTTATAATAAAGCATTCAAAGAAAACGCAACAGAATATACTTGGGGCAAAAAAGATGATGCTAACGTTGTTGTATTAACATCTGACGCTGAAGGTAGATTCGAAATCAAAGGTCTTGAATATAAAGAAGGCTACAAGTTAGAAGAAAAAACAGCACCAAAAGGATATGCAAAACGTCAATCAGATGAAGATTTTAAAGTATATGAAGGTTCATACGCAAGTACAGATGCTGAACTTCAATACAACAAAGACAATGCTGATGGCGGATACGGACTACAAATCAAAAATAAAAACGTATCTATCCCACAAACAGGTGGAATCGGATCAATAATCTTTGTAGTAGCTGGTCTATTAATCATGGGACTTGCTGGATACAAAATGAAAGCTAATAAAGAACAAGCATAATATTAACTAACAGAGGAGTTACTATGACAAAGCACAATAAAAATTTAATATCTGTAGTAATAATTGCGATTTTTCTACAGCTAGTTACTCCTCTTTTAGCTTTCGCTAAAAGCGGAAATAATAGCCTAATAATTAATACAAATTTCACAGACAGTAAAGACAATGAAGTTGTTGTAGATTATGTAGATTATTGGAAGATTTCAGATGAAAAAGCAAAAGATTTGAAAGATCCTCAAAGTCAACTTGATTTTGTTAATCTTTATAAAGATAAGACAAACGAAGAGATTTCAAATGAATTTGGAGAAATGAAATCATCAAATAAGTCAAAAGAAAATAATGGTATGTATTTTGCTAAAATTGATGGCTTGGAAAAGGGAGTCTATCTATTAAGATATAGGTCAGATGATCAATCAAAACCATATATTCCAATCCTTGCAATAATTGATGAAAATACAGAAAATCCTCTCACAATTTATCCTAAAAAAGCTCCAGACGAATTGACCCTAACCAAAAGGGATAAAGAATCTGGAGAAATTCTTAAAAATGTAGGATTTAAAGTTGTAAATGAAAAAGGTGAGATTCTTTCCTTTGAAAAAATAAAAGATGATAAGGGAGAAGAAAAATTAACCTATAAAAAAGATGGAACTATAAAAGAATTATTTACTGACGAAAACGGACAAATTAAAATCTATAGTCTAGAAGAAAAGGTAAAATTCAAAGAAACGAAACCTTTAAAAGGATACGAGTCACAAGTGGGAAAAGAAAGTGACCCGGCTCAAACTGGTAGCATCGAAATGCTAAATGAAAAAGATAATCCTGAAAATTATTTTTCATTCAAAAAAATCGACGGTACCAACAAAGACCCACTAAAAGGAGCAGTTTTTAAAATTCAAGTCAAAACTAAAAAGGGTTACGAAGATTTGATGGAAAATGGTAAAATCTATACCCTAACAAGTGATGACAAAGGTGAATTTAAAACAAAAAAACTTCCTTATGGAGATTACAGATTAATAGAAACCAAAGCCCCAGAAGGCTACATTGAAAACACAGTCCCAAATGATTTCAAAATCAATGAAACAGCTCACAAAAGATCAATCTATGTAAAAAACTATAAACCAACCACACCACCAACAAATCCAAACGGTGGCACATCAGTAGGCTCAAAATTGGGTAAAAACCTACA
>OKCQ01000251.1_pt1 | contig 11711 bp, 13 predicted proteins | sample 1610061 | NCBI WGS metagenome assembly OKCQ01 (sample SAMN04436616, study PRJEB24849) | human gut metagenome | biome: human gut; feature: NICU; material: stool | host: Homo sapiens | place: USA: Saint Louis, MO | collected 2009-12-15 | reverse complement strand
CATCAGCACTATCTGCATAAGCAAAGTGCATGTAAGAAGTTTTACCGTCAGCTCCTGCTTTTCCTGGCATTCCGTCTTTTCCATCTTTACCTGGTATACCATTTGCACCGTCTTTACCTTTTAAAGCATCTTGGATTTCTTTATCTTCCAAAATATCTTCTTTGGATATTTTTTTATCTAGGTCATCTTTTATTTCGCTAAAATCTTTACTATTTTTAAGGTCTATGTCCACGTTTCTAAAATGTAAAGTGCCACCATCCCAATACATGCTATAATCATTAGCATTTTTACCTATTAAAAATGTACCATCTTCCAAGTTCCAACGTACATTTCCGCCAAGTATAGTTCCAGCAACTAATAAATCAGCAACAAAGCCTTCACCAGTTCCAAAAGTCCTAAAATTCCAATCACCATTAGATTTTTTACTATCAGCAATTGCAAGAGTTCCAGCTCCAACATATATCACCCTTTGGGGATTGTCGTCTATTTCTCTATCAAAAGAATAATATCCAGCTGGCAACCCATATTTATTGCCTTTTTTAAGTTCATAATTATAGCCATCTCGATTAAAAGTAGCATGTGTAATACTTTCATTTATCTTATCTACAAAAGAGCTTTTAAGGTCGGTTTCAGTTTCTATTATTCTTTCTTCTAAAGAATTTAAACTATCACTTACAATCTTCTCTCTATCGGCAGGACTTTGGACTAATTTGTCTCCAAATTCAACTTCAAGCGTTTCATTCAATAAATTTCTATGTGCCTTATAAATTCTTGTCCTATAATAAAAATCTAAATCTTTTCTTATTATTCTTACAATATCACCAACATTAGTCCTTGACCTTTTGGATATTTTTGTCTTAAATTGTACAAGTGGTCTAGAAACCTGCACTAAAAAATCATATCCCGCCTTAATTAATTCTTTAGGATCTTCAATATCATCAAATATTTGTACTCTTGTTCTTGGTTCTCCATCAGAAAAACCAAACTTTCTTGTCATTTCTGTAAGTTCGAGATATTCTTGTCCCTTTGGCTTATCTATTGGATTACCCTTAGATTTATCCCAAATAACATCATCAATTTTTATTCTTCTACCATAACCATCAGTCGGCTTGCCATTTTCATCATGTTTTTCTTCGCCTTTTCCTCTTGGTATAACTCTTGTGTAAATCTCAGATTTATCAACTTCTTTTACAACTTCAAGGGCGTTTGTTCCATAGACAAATCTTTCTCCTGTATCCTCGCCCCTAAATTCTAATAAATCAATATATCTACCAGTTATTTTATTTCCATCAAAAGTTAAGTAAAAATGCAAATCTAAATTCCAAGTTTTAATAATCTTAGATAAGGCGTCAAGTCTTGTCGAATCATAAAAGTTAGTAGATAGCAATGGACTATCATCAACTTTTCCAACTTTCCATCTAGAACCAGCTAAAGCAATATCTAAAGCAGCACTAGCCTTAACCATTTCTGGTCTTTTATCTCGTATATATCCGTAAGATTTTAATTCATCAAAAATTATATGCACAGCTTGATAATTGACCGTATTGTCGTCAGATTCAGAGCCTATTATCCTATACATTTGTATTTTCTGATAATCTTCCATATCCTTATGAGCAACATACTCTATATCTTTCATCTTATCGTTAGAATCAATAAATACTCCAAATTCTAAAGTCATTAGCTTATTTAATTCCTCATGTTGGATTAAAGATTCAAGTTCATTAGATGCTAGCTCATGTATTAACTTTTCGTTTTTATCAAATAAATATAACATCAATAGCTCCTTAATTTGTACTTAATCTCATAATCACAAGCATTAGATAAAAGTATTTTTTCTTTTGGATTTACAAAAAAGTTTTCAAAATCACTCATTAAGTCCATAGCTGGCATTAAATTCCTACTATTTAGCAAGGCTTTTTGCTCTTTTAATAAGATATCTATAGTATTTCCAGCCTTAAAAAGATAGGAAAAAATAGTTTTGCCATTTCCATTCATATTTTCAAAAGTAAATTTATTGGTATCAGCATTTAAAACACATTTCATTTCTAAAATATCAATATCTTCTCTAACATCTGGTATTTCAATTTCTTTTCCATTCCCTTTTAAAACATAGGTTTCAGTGCTTGTTTTCATAGGATCAACACAAAGGATTTTAAAGGTGGAAATTATAGAATTTTTATCTTCCTTAAAACTTTCAATCTCCGTTATTGTTCCTGTGTAATAAAAACTTGAGTCATCAGTCCAAGTCCATTTCGCTTCTTCTTGGTGCAATATAGTTGTAAATTTAGATAAAGGCTCCCTAAATAATTCATTTGTCTTAGCTTCCAACAAAAACTCAACTTCTATAACAACACTTTGTATATCAGAACTAAAAAACTTATTATTTCCAGTCTTGCTTGAATTATTCCTTGTTGATTTTGAACCTGCACTTCTTCTTGCAGAAAACTTTAACGTTTCAATATCTCTACCAAATACAGACCTACCAGATACATTTAAAGTTCTATATCCATCTAGTTCTGTATCTAAATTAAATCCATTAATAATTGTTTGTATAGAGGCAAAAGATTTAAGATTTGCCTCGTTTGTATCTATAAATTTATATGCCAAAATTAGCCTCCAATCTTAAATCTTTTCCTTGTTCTTGCGTAATATCTCTAGATATTGCCCTAAATTCTTTATTTCCAAGCCTTAAATTAATAACTAATGGCATTGCTTTACTATTGCTATTAAAATCGCTAAAAGAAGAATTTAAGCCAGTATCTACACCTTTTATAGTGTTAGATAATCCATCAACTGCATTATTGACATATCTCTTAGATTTTTCTAATCCTACTGCTAATCCTTCACCTGCATAAGAACCTAGATTCATCAAAACCCTAGATGGCGAATGAATTCTTAAAGCTGATCTAATTCTTGCAGAAACAGAAGCGGCGATTGATGAAGCAAGCCCCATTATTGAGCCTCTTGTACTTGCAAGACCACTATAAAATCCCATTCCAGCATTATATCCAGCACTTCTCATTCCACCTACAGATGAGTTCATAATCGATATAAGCCTATTTCTCATACTACTAGCAAGGCTTGTTGTCCTATTACAAGCGGAAGAATATGCACTTGCCATAGAATTTCCAGCTTGTCTTGTTTTACTTACTACAGCATTCCACATAGAAGTATTTAAGGATTTTAACCTACTAGAATAAGATGTAAATTTGCTTTGTAGCTTACTTATATTGCTAGAAAAGGCAGAATAATTCTTATTTAATGCAGCTGTAGATTGAGAATTAAACCTATTCCACATATTAGAGTTGGTTGCTATAAACCTGCTAGCAAATTGGGAGAATGAAGCATTAACACGATTATTCATATTTGTAATGCTAACAACAACCTTATTAGTTCCAGCAGTTACAGTCGCACTTATATTATTAAAGGCAGCTGAAAATCTAGAAGATAAATTGCTTAGTCCAGATGTAGAAACACTATTAATTCTAGAAATAGAAGATGTAAAAGACGTTACAATCTTTTGTAAATTGCTATCAACTCCCTTACCTAGTGCATTAAAAGCATTTGTAAAAGAATTAGATACATTCATCAAAATAGTATCTGTCTTTGCAGGCAAAGTTCCTAGCCTCATTTCAAAATTAGAATTTATTGTGTCAATTCCACTTGTAACAGCTGAATTTGCTTGCTCAGTAGATGATGTAATTCTATTTGCCAAATCTTCATATTGTCCTGCTGTAGCTTGATTAGTTGCACTTGCATCAGTTGGAAGTTTTGCACTTAAACCATCAAATTGAGTGTTTGCTCCATCAACTCCTCGAGTAATAGAATTAATCATGTTATCAGCCATTTGGTTAGTTTGCCCTGATACATTAGTATTCATTTCAGAAGCTTTTATAGTCAAGTTTCCCTTTGTTAGCTCTCCTTTTTCTTGAACTGTTCTAACAATCTGATTCATGCTCATTCCAGTAGCATTAGCCATTTCTTGTAGTTTTGTTTGAGTTTCTTGACTCATCATTGCCATTTCTGATGTAAATCCGACTTTTGCTTGATTTGCATTTTGTTGGAATTTTGGTCCAAGGCTACTTGTCATTTCATCAAGCGTACTGCTTAAACTATTCATTTCTGTTTCTACATCAGTTTTTGTATTTGTCGCTTCTTCTTTTCCTGGACTAAATATATTTTTGAAAAATCCTTTAACACCAGATACAAGACTTCCAGCAATATTTCCTAACGCTCCTAAAATTGATTTGCCTAGAGCCATAACTATTTCAACTCCAGCCAATACAATTTGTGGAATAGCTTGTACAATTCCCTTTATAAGTTCAAAAATTATTTTTATACCTGATCCTAATAATTGAGGTGCTGCTTGTCCTATACCATCAATAAAACCTGCTATTATTCTTCCAGCAGTTGCAATTATCATAGGTATGTTTTGCACAATCCCCACTATTAATTGACCTATTAAAGTTACACCAGCAACTATTAATCTAGGTAAATTTTGCATAACTCCTTGTAAAAATGAGCCAACCACCAATAAAGCAGATTGAATAAGTTTACCAGCATTATTACCTACACTTTGTACTAAAGCTATAACTATATTAGTTCCAGCAGTCAAAATAGCAGGTAAATTTGCCGCCAATGCTTGGGCAAAGTGATTAATAAGTGTTGCCCCTTGATTTACAAGATTAGGAATTTTACTTGCAATTCCATTTCCTAAATTTGTTATTATTTCAGGACCTTTTGTTTTTGCAACTTCCAACAATTTATCAATTTGTGTACCAAATTTAGAATATAAAAGTCCAAGTCCAGCTAAAGCTATACCAATTACAGCGGCAGGAAATAATGCCTGCATACCTATATTTGCTAGAGATACAGCTTTCCCTACCATTGGACTTAATTTTGCTAACTTAGCACCAGCAGTTAAAACTGATAATTCTGTTTTTTTTGCTAAAGAGCTTAAAGCTCCCCCAGTAAAGCTATTTAAAGCACTACTAGCACTACCAGAAAACATCTTAAAGGCATTCCCAACTTGACTTAAAACTCCAACAACAGGCGATAAAGTTTTTGTTATCTTTCCACCTATTAACATAACTGGGCCAACAGCCGATAAAAGTCCACCGATTTTTAAAATCATTTCTCCTATAGCTTTTTTTGATGTTTCGGATAAATCAAACCATTTTTTGGCAAAGTCATTGACCTTATCTACAATATCTTTAAGAGCTGGTGCGACAATTGAAAATATATCCTTTGCTATATTCCCAAAGGTATTTTTTAAGGTCGTAAGCTTTGCGTGTAAAGTATCCCAAGCTGCTGCCGCTTCTTCCGCTAAATCATTTCCGTAATTATAGGCATCATTCGATTGTTTTATAGCCTCTGATAATAATTCATGGTTTTGAGCAAGAGATTTAACAGCGTTAGATTCTCTTACACCTTTAATGCCTAACATATCCAAAATTTGGTTCATATTGCCACCAGACTTTGAAGCCTTATCAAGACCTTTCATCAAATCTTCTAAAGCCTCTGTTGGTTTTGATTTCCATTTAGCAGCAAAATCTTCTGCACTCAACCCTGCAACATTTGCAAAGTTTTGTAATTTTTCGCCACCACTTGCTACAGCCTTATCAACTTTTGTCATTACTGTAGACATGGCAGTACCACCAGCTTCTGCTTCAATTCCAACAGCGGACATAGCAGTAGCAAGACCCAAAACATTTGGCGTTGTTATCCCTACAAGCCTTGATGAGGCAGCAAGTCTAGAAGACATATTCATTATTTCAGCTTCGCTTGTAGCAAAGTTATTTCCCAGCCTAACTACAGAGTTTCCGACTTGTCTTATATTTTTACCAACATCAATTCCCATTACATTGGCAAATCTTGCCATTTGTTTGGCACCTTCTTCTCCTGCAAGGTTTGTTGCTGAACCCATTTCAGCCATAACTCTTGTAAATTCTAATAAGTCTTTTTTGCCATGGATTCCCAATTGTCCAGCAGTTTCTGATAAGCCTAAAAGGTCTTTTGTAGATACAGGGATAACAGATGCCATTTTGGCAATATCATCTCCAAATCCCTTTAAGTCATTACCAGCCATACCTGTTGTTTTACCAACTCCTACAAGTCCAGTTTCAAAATCTGCAAATTGCTTGCCTGCATAAGTAAAAGCAGCTCCTAAAGGCAAGGTTAGTTTAGTAGTCAAACTTTTCCCAATACTTTCTGTAGCACTCCCAATCTTAGAAGCAACTCCACTTACTTTTCCAGCTTGTGTTTGTAGTTTCTCAACTGCTTTTGTAGCTTGATTAAATTTAGAAGTAAACCCAGAATCAACCGCCGAAAGAATGGCTTCAACTCTATAACTCATATTATTCACCACCTTTCTTTTCGTAATTTCTTACATTAATAGCGATATTTCTTAATCTATCAAAGGTATTGTCTTCTTCAGTTTCTTCGCCTAGAACCTTTTTTTCAGCCTTTTCATAATCAAAAATATCTTTAATATCATTGATCACATAATAGGTCTTTTTGCCCTTAGTTTCCGTTTCCTTTAACTTTCTTTTCAAAAGTTCATTCTCGATAAAATCTCTTTTCTTATCAATTTCTTTTAATCTAAAAGCTGTAAACATCATGTAAAAAGCAACTAAAGTCATTCTTTCAAGCTCTTTTATACTGTCGGAAAAATATCTTAAACCATTGATGATTAAGTCCTTATAGAGTAAAGGCTCTATTTGTTTTTCTTTTCCTCTTCCTTTTCCGCTTTCTTCATGCTCTCCACTACTTGTAAGGCTTTCTTCTTGGTCGCTGATTGAGTTTTCAATTGCTCTAAAAAATCATCACACAACTTTCCTAAATCTTCGTGATTATCTAAATATTCTTCAATATCCTTATCACTTGGCTTTTTATCTAAAGTTGCAGTCGCTGCCTTTATAAGCTCTGGCAAAATTAAAACATCGCCTGTATATAAAGCAGTTGTAGCATTTTCAATCCCCAATCTAATATCAATACCATTTGCGTTTTTGACCTACCTTTAGAAATTTCCCTACAAAATTTAAGACCAAAATTTAATTCATAATCATTTCCATTTATTGTTAAATTCATATAATCTCCTTAAAATTTATAAAATAAAAAGGACACTTATGCGTGTCCTTCTGTTCCTGTTGTTTCTGCCTTTTCATCAAAGATAGTTACATCTCTAAAAGCATAAAGAATTGCTTTTTCTTGGTCTTTGCTTATAGTTGCGAATCCATCTTGTGGGATTCCATCTATTTTCATTGTTGTAGAAATTTCAGCCAAATCTTCAACGTTTGCTGGCATTTCCCAAGATTCAAGTTTTCCTTGCATATATTTTGCTGGGTATTTTTCTTCTTGTACATCTCCTGCCAAGTCAATTTCCCAACATTCCAATACTTTTTGTTCAATTACAGATTTTTTTAACATCTCATTTACTTCATCGTGGCTTGCGATAGCGTTTATTTCCAAAGACACTTCAATTCCACCATTTGATGTAATTGCTCCGTCTTTTGTTTGTGTCGTATCAACGTTGTTTTCGTATGATAAAGTATGTTCAGTTTGCAAAGCTAATTTTGTAGCTTTTTCTTTTTTAGCATTTTCTAAAAGTCTAAACATCAAGATCTTATCTTTTCCATAAATTGCTTTTAACATCTTTTCACTCCTTAATAAAATTTAAAAGTTAAATTCAAAACTCCATGCCAAAGAGTGTCATTTGTCGAATTATCAGCCAAAACTCTTGTAGATCCATCAAGTAAAATCCAAACGTGAGGACTTGTAAACTTGTGGCAGGCAAGACCAATCTTTTGGCACATTGTTTCGCATTCTTTTCTAGATTCTTTTTTTGTCCATATGTGTATAAAAATAGAGGCTTGACCCAAAGAAAAAGACTTAGTGGCTTTTGGTTTAAGGTCAACCTCTCCTAATACAACAAAAGGGTATGCCGTTCCCTCTTTTGGTAAAAAGGGGTAACAGTCATACCCTAAATCCTGTATTCTTTTAAAAATTAGATCATATATTTCTTGATTCATCACTTATCCATCTTTTCTAAATCCTCTATAAATCCACTTTCTACACTGTCTAAAGCAGGTTTCACAAAAGGTTCTGCTTCCATAAATCTTGTTCCATATTCTACGTATGGAGCATATTCTGTGTTTGGAGCTACAACGACAGTAAGTCCACTATCTATTGTTTCTAATCCTATGGATCTTTTTGTATCTCCGTGAGAATATCCTTTAACAAAGATTTTGCCAGGTTCAGCATTGTCTTTCATTGCTTTTTGTAGCTTTGCCCCGTGCTTTTTAACAGTTTTTCTTGCAAATTCAAGGTCTTTTATTTTTGATAAGTGCTTGGTCAATAAATCAGTACCTTTTACAGATATTTTCATATTTCACCCACCACATATCCTGTTTTTTGCCTAAAATTTTCTTTGGCTAAAACCTTGTATTTTTTATCCTTTAAAATTACATAATCATAGTCAGGACTTTTTCCCTTAACTACCAAACTAATTGCACCAACATCGACTTTAGAGAATAACTCGTTTTGCTCTTTAAGGCTCACCGACCTATAAGAGCAATATTTTATATCCCTTGTTTCTGTAGCTTCCATTCCACCAATTTGAGGGTTATATCTTTCCTCTCCCTTTTTGATAAAAATAACTTTTGTATCAAATCTCATAAAAGTTTCACTCCCCATTTGGCTTGTAGGCCACTATAATTTTTTGCATAGTCAATGCACTTATTTAGTAGCTTATCTTCATAGTTTGGATCGTATGATTCAGTTCCTGCTGTTTTCGATTCACTTGTCATTCCCTCAGAACCTATTTTGTTAAATCTATAGATGGTGAGTTCTACAAGAATATAATTAAGCTCGTCAGGTATTTCTTTAAGGACTAAAAAAGGACTCATTACATCAATCATTTTTGCTTTTTGCAAATTCTCAATTGACTGTATCAAGTCCTTATCAATATCCCCTATTAAATTTTCATATATTTTAAAATTATCCATACTCACCACCTATTTCCCTATGCTGCTGGATTAGTTTCTTTTGGTGCTTCTTTAATAGTAAATTTAAATACACCATCAGTTCTTTCAGCAAATATTTTTATTGCATACATAGCATAAGTAGAAACAGACATTCTGTCTTTTTCAACCTCTCTTGTAATGCCTATTATTCCTGTTGTATCAGTTGTAAAACCAAATCCAGCCTTTCCAATTTCTCCACCAGATACATTTGCATAAGCAAGATTTAAGTTTTCAGGTGCTGTCGCATACATTGTGCCTTTTGGTATTTGACTTGTAACAATAGTTACTGTTGTATTCATAAAGTTTGTTAAATAAGTCAATCCAAAAGCAGTTTGAACTGATATATTTTGTTTAGATAAATAATCAGATACATCTAAAGGATTTACAAAAACAATAGTTCCTGCCCCTTCTCCTGCAAATGCTGTGTTTACATTTCCCCAAGCCTTGGCAAATCCATCTTGAACCCCAAAGGCGTCAGCTGTTTTCTTTGTAGACTTAACTTGTGTAAATAAGTCGTTTCTGATATTTTCTTGCATTTGTCTTGTCATTAAATCATCAGTATCAGCAACAGCAACTGCAAATCCTCTTTTTTGGATTTCTTCTGCTGGTACTAATTTTCTATACTTGTTATATTCCAATGTGTAAGTTTGGTCTGGTTCTCTTTTAGTTGTTGATAATGGAATAACATCTCCAGCTGCTACTTTTCCATCAGCAAGTGTTACAGATGATTTATAGGTTTTAATAGTATCCCCTATATTCATTCTTGTAGCTCTTTGGATTCCTAACATTTCTTGTAAAGATTCGATTTGATTTCCAAATACATTTACAAAATCTTGATCTGCAACTTGTAAATAGTTGCTTGCATTCATAGTATTTTCTAATACTGCCATAATTTTCTCCTAATTAAATAATTCTGGGTGATTAAGCATGGCCTCGCGTCTTTTAACAGCGTCTTTAATACCTAAAATTTCACTTCTTTGACCTTGGCTTGACTTAACACCTGTCTTTTTAACTTCTGGACTTTTGCCCTTTAGTCTTTCGTTCACTTCTTTTTCCACCAAGTCTTTGAGCATTCCAGCAAAATCTTTCACATTTTCTTTTGTCGATTCTGCCTCATCAGTTATTAAGTTATTGACTAAATCATCGGAAATATTGAAGCCTTCCTCAATCAACATATTTTTAGCAACCTTGGCCATGGCTGATTGATTTTCTCTTTGCTTGTACTCTTCAAGTTCCTTTTTGTACTTGTCGAGTTCGTACTTCAACTTTTCATCTTCATTCATTTTTTCAAGTTTTCTGGCTTCTTCAAGCTCCTTGATTTTTTCATCTTGTTGCTTTTGCCACTTAGCTTTTTTCTCCTTGATGATTTCGTCTACTTGTTCATCAGAATATTTCTTTTCAGGCTCTTTATTCTCAGCCTTTTTTTCTTTTGTTTCTTCGATTTCTTCTGTTGTTTCTTCAACTTGGTTTTTATTTTCGTCTGCCATATTTACCTCCATAATTTAAAGTTGTAATGCTTAACTATCCTTAAAGTTTTACGTCATTAAAGCTTGGACTTGGCGGCAAGAGAGGGACTCGAACCCTCGCACCTATTAAGGCCTAGCTAGTTAGCAACCAGCCCCCTTCACCAACTTGGGTATCTTGCCAAATAAAAAATCGCACGATTAACGCACGATTAGTTTTTAGTAATATAAAGTTTTTCATATTTCTTATTGTGAGTTCCGCATTGTAAAGTTGACCTAGCCTTTGTGAACTCAAAAATACATTCAAAATCTTTTGGCATTTCATATCCGCTTATAAGGACTATATTTTCCTTGCCCATATCCTTACACCAGTCAAAAAACTCTTCATGATTTAAATTATTATGGTTGTAGACTTTGCTAGTGTTTTTGTATGGTGGATCTAAATATATAATTGAGCCTTTTATATCTGAAAATTCTTTGTAGTCTTTGTTATGAATATCTAGTTTAGGGATAATCTTCGTGTTTTTCAACTGTACAAGACGTTGTAATTGTTCTAATTGTTGTAATTGCTGTAATTGTGTTATCTTTTTATTTTCATATACTTCCTTTTTAAAAGTATCAGTTTGTTTATAACCTCCAAAGCAATCATGATTTTCTATAATTTCCTTAGCTAGCTTATATTTAAAATCAGAACGATCTTTACTGTATAAATAACCTTTGTTATTATTAGCAAATGAATTGATTAATAGCTTTAAATGGTCATCTATTGTTTTATCTTCCTTATCTCTAATCTGGAAAAATTCTTCTCTACTACAAATCACAGTTTTAAGGTATTCCCTGTCTTCCGATAATATTTTCTGTATCATTTGTCCTGGTATAGGGTCTATATCGTTATAGACTACATCTAGACCTTGTACCTTACACTCCAGTGTTATTGCTCCACCACCGCCGAATAGGTCGTATATAGTCTTATCTGTTCCGAAGTTTTGCTTTATAATCTCTATAAGTTTTTTAGCAATTTTCTTTTTGCTACCTATATATGGTAAGCCTATCGGCCTGCCCTTTCTGATTTGCTTTTCATCAAGTAATATTTTCAATTATCCTCCGTGTTTCTAGGTACAAAAAAAGACGGTTTCTCACCGCCTTAATTTCTTATTCCTTTGTTTATATTAAAATATCTTTGTTTCTTACTAAGCTTCTTAAATTCTTCTTCTGTAAGTATCCT
>OKCQ01000250.1_pt1 | contig 11725 bp, 21 predicted proteins | sample 1610061 | NCBI WGS metagenome assembly OKCQ01 (sample SAMN04436616, study PRJEB24849) | human gut metagenome | biome: human gut; feature: NICU; material: stool | host: Homo sapiens | place: USA: Saint Louis, MO | collected 2009-12-15 | reverse complement strand
GCACGCTGGGCGCGCAGCTTCTTCAGGTGTTCTGCTGTTTCGATTTCTTCGGCGACCCGCTCGGCCTGTGCTTTGGTCAGCGGTTCAAATTCGTGTTGAAAGCGGCCCATGCTGGCGATGCAGGTGCGACCGTTGCGGATGTAGTGGATGACTTCGTGGGTGGTGCGGAGGATTTTGCAGGGCGCGCCGTGGGGATCGGCGTACCAGGTATTAGGCTGGATTATCCTGAACATTGGCTGACTCCTGCATCATGAGGAAGACAATCATTGCGGCGCGAAGTGGGTTATCGTTAAAGCTATATGTATCGTTGGGATGAAAAGCCTCGGCCCCCCAACCGCCTCTTTTGTCCGCTTCGCTCATTGCATAAAGGCTGATTTTATTTGCGGTTATAATCGGCCACGCATCCGCCGGGTTATTGCATGGATCGAAGAAGAATTTGTTACCTGATTTATTCTTTGGTTTATCAAACTCGTACCGTCGATCATCGCTCATGAAGATATCGGGAGCGACCTCTTTGCAGCCTAATGCGAATGCCACCAACTTATTAATTTCTTTGTCACTCAGCTTGCTGTAATCCATCACATCCCCCTCTGCTTATTCTTGAGTTCGATCTCTTCCTGGCAGCTGGAACACGTTTTGCAGCCGGGAACGGCAGCGCGCCGCGGCTCGGGAATTGGTTCGTCGCATTCTTCACAACGCTCAGCTGATACGGCTTTGCGGTCGATGCGGTGAGCGGAAAGGGCAGCGTTACGCTGAAGCTCTTCAATCTCTGCTGCGGTATCGATGATGTCGGCCATGGTCAATGCTCCCGGAACTGTCGGTTAATTCGGTTGAATGTGAACGCCAGCAATAAAAAAGGAGCCTTAAGCTCCCTGGTGATTAGTGCTTTCATGCTGCACCGCCTTCATTCTTCTCGGCTTCGACCGCCATGCGTTCAAGTCTACGGTCTAAGGCAGCTAAAAGACCTTGGAACTCCTCCTCTGACTCGACAGGTATTGGCACAAATCTTATTCCTGCCTGAGCGAGCATTTGGGCGGTCTCAAGGCACTTCCTCAACTCAACTGGTGAGGCTCGGTTCATGCGGCGCGATCCTCTTCCTGGAAGATAATTTCCATTTCAAGCTTCTCGGCCAGCGCATTCTCTGCTCGGGCACCAGCGGAGTGCTCCCAGCCTTCAAGCATGTAGATAGCATCAGCACAGCGAAGCATAGACAGGCAGATGTCCATGTACTCGGCCTGGGTTAATCCATCTGGTAGACGGGCGGGATTCAGAACAATATGGCCTTTCGACCAGAGATGAAAATGCGCATGGTTAAAAGCGGCGCGGTTAAAATTAGGTAGGCCGCTCATGGGCCCGGCAATATAAACTTTCACGATTCCACTCCGAAGCGGCGATTTAGCCGCCCTGTGTATACGACGAATTCCAGGAGGCTAACTCCCAGAGCTTCAATTTTCTTGTGATGCTTGTTGATGATGGGAGGCACAGTTTCGTTCCAGTTAGGCTTTGGCTTCTTGCGCATGGCCTGCTGGATTTCCTCGGTGCAGCGGCGGCAGGCGGCGCGGATGGCGTTTTCATTTGCTGGTGTCATGCGGCCTCCCGGCGGGCGAGAAGTTTCGCCCCGAAAGCCATCAGCTCGTCCCGGTCCACAGTTGCGAAGTGGCAGTGTGTACGCGGGTACGGTCGCCAGATTATGAGCATCGACCCTTTGTTATTTCCCGATACTGGCTTACCGGTGACCGGGTTGATAAATGCCAGCCGCCCAGCGGTGATGAAGCGAACCTCGCTGGCGGTCTGGATAGCCTCCTTAAACCAGCCAACCGATGTGTCTGCCGGTACCAGCATGACCGTGCCGATCTGATTGGAACTCTCGACGGCAGCCTTCTTAACGAAGGGCGTGATGTCGCTGTATGGCGGGTTCAGCCAGACGTAGCCTGGAACATTCAGGTAATCAGCCCACGGCGTTTCCAGCGTGTTCTGCTCGGCTGTGATGAACTTCCGGCACAGCGCGTTATGCGGCGCCGCAGCGGCATCCAGTTGGAAGCAAAACTCAGCGTCAAGAGCAGCGAAGAGGGCTGGTGGGGTGCGCCAGAGGTCGCGCTGGTCGAGCGGGGTTTTACTCCCACCATAATCACCATTCAACTTCTCTGCTGGCAGCGCTGTGGCGATGCGCTCACCAATCCAGCGCATAACCGGTACTGCCATGCTGTTGCCGATCGCCTTGTAACGCGGCGCATCATCAGCAAGTTTTCCCTCGTACGGGATTAGCGTGTGCCCATCAGGGAATCCCTGAAGCCTTTCATATTCGAGAGGGGTAAGGGTTCTTACGCGATTATCGGCCATAACAACAAGCTCTCGACGGTACTTATAATCTCTGGCCGAAAGCGTGCTGCTTACTCCGTCATCGATGTATGAGTCTGTTCTTCTGAAGCGATAGAGAGTGCAGTTATCAACTGTGCTGGAGCATCCTTCGCCCCCAACATTATTCGCCTCAGTCGACCCGCCGCCGACGTCTTGCTCAAAAAGTACCGCTGCGGGATCGAATCCTTTTCGAGCACTTGCGACAACGAACACACGGCGGCGTCGTTGGGCCACTCCGAAAAATTGAGCATCAAGGACGCGCCAGGCGATAACCCTTTCTGGTCCAGACACACAACCTGCGTGCGTCCATTTTCCCCCTGCTGGCTGCAACTCACTGCTTTCTCCGGCAAGTCCTGCCAGAAAGCACCCGAAGGCATTGTCTTTGCTGCTGAGCACGCCGGGGACGTTTTCCCAGACGATGATTGATTCTGGTTCACCGCGTTCGCGGCGCTTTGTGTCGATTGCATTGGCTAATTCCACGTAAGAAAGAGTTAATTGCCCGCGGTCGTCAGACAGGCCTTCGCGTAAGCCGGCGATGCTGAATGCCTGGCAGGGCGTACCACCGACCAGAACATCAGGCGCTTCGACATCACCAGCGCGGACCGCATCGGCGATTTTGGTCATGTCGCCGAGGTTGGTTACTTCCGGCCAGTGATGGGCGAGGACTGAGGATGGGAATGGTTCGATTTCAGAGAACCAGGCAGGTTTCCAGCCGAGAGGTTCCCACGCTTTACTGGCAGCTTCGATGCCGCTGCACACGCTTCCGTATCTCATGCCGCCTCCTGCCTTTCCCGATATTCCTCAGCGAGCCGCTGCGCCTTTAATGGATTGCTTACCACTTCACCCCATGGCATTAGCCAGCCGTTACCAATGAAGGGAAGGCTCAGATTACCAACCCTGATGTCGTCGTGAGCGTAAGTCATAGGATGGACTCCATTTCGTCGATGTAGAGGCCCTGAGCAATCAGTCGGCTACGGCGGGCGGCACGCGCTATGCATTCCTTCCGTCTGCCTTCCTGCGATTGCTCAATGGCGCGCCGGGTGAACAGCCGCGATTTACCCTGTGGTGTTACGACCTTTGGCTTCGTTACAAGGTCGAATGCCCGGTCGCAGATGCCGTCCTCGTTAAGCCATTTTTTTGACTCAACGATCTGCGCTATCTGTCCGGAGCCGCGGGTAATGCCGTTGGCAACCCGGTTAAACTCGATGAGCGTTACGCCAAACTTCTCAGCGATTTCGCTGCCGGTGACCGGGCGGCCGCGCGTCTGAATCATCCAGATAACGCGTTCGCGGAGGCCTGAGAATTGCCCGGTTCGCCCGGGCCTGCGGTAGAAGGGTGTGCGTTTCATTTCCACTGCTCCCCGAACGTGAATCCGATCTCCGCCAGCGCCTCGTCCATCTTCTCGATGAACTCCGGCACCATTTCATTGAAATCAGTCATGTATTGCGGATCCCGCTCAACGACGATGTGGTGAATACCTTCGCGTTTCATGCGCGGGTCGTAGTTGGCAAAAAACCAGGCGTCTTTCCCGGTCACCCACATGCTGTACTGCACCTGGGCCATGTACGCGGACTTGATCGCTTCGAAACCCCCGAGACGAAATTTCATGAAGTCGCGAGAGGTGAAAGGGCATTTAAGCTCAAGGCCGAATCCGTTGCTGCACAGACCGTCAGGGGAGCACGCTGTGCGCATGCTCTCGTCACGGAACAGGATCGGAGACTCCGTGACTTTCACGTCAGTGGTGAACTCGAAGAGCGTGCGGGCGTCTTCCTCGTACTGCTTGCCCCAGGCCAGCGCCTTGGCGTTAACCTCTGGCGCCACGCCGGTGCATACCTCGGCGAGCAAGGTGTGGAAGTAGGACATTTTCATATCTGTCCATTTCTTCCCCGATCTTGGCTTGGATATGACGTTGTGTACTTCTGAGGCAGTAATGACGCCGAGGCGCAGCCGGTGCCACGCCTCATCGCCCTGTTGAATAGTGGTTACGTCAATGCCGGTCCGGGCAAGGATAATTTCTGGTGTCATGTTGCCGCCTTAGCCCTTTTCTGAAGGAAGCCAAACCCTTTCTGTGCCTCTTCTTCAGTGAGTTCTGACGCCTCAAGAATTTGCCGTTTGAAGATTTCGCTGCAAAGTGGAAGGAAGTCTTTCTCCCAGTCTTTATCCAGGGTCGTTAAGAGATCGGTGATCGCCTGAAGTGTTTCTTCACTTGCAGCTGGTGGAAGCGCTTCTGTGGTGTTGCGCGGCGTGACGTCACGGATATCTACGTCCAGTGATTTACCTTCCATTTCTTCGGCGGTAGGCTGCTGTCCGATCTCGGGCCAGGCCTTACGCAACGCCTGGGCTTCCGCGCATTTCGCCAGCTGTCCGTATGGGCGCTTTTTCCACATCGCGTTCGGCGCCGTAGTGTCGCGGCCGCCGGTGGCGTAGTTTTCAATCCAGTATTCTTTGGCGCTGAACTCGACGATCTCGCCGCTGGGCATGCGCTTGTAGACGGTGTACTTGCACCACTGAGGGAAGGTAACCTCAACACCAGTAAGCGTCTGAGTTACGTCTGGACCGAACTCAGGCTCACGGGCCCCGGCATAATCGCCTGAACGGTCTGCCTGAATGCGGTAAAGCCCGATGCCCGGCATGACCACGTCGCGCCATTCGCTTTTACCCGTTCTTGAGTCCTTGACGCTCATCGGCACGAGGTGAACGGGCTTCAGCAACGGATCCAACTGGCGGGCACGGCAATAATCGAGCGCCATCATTACCGATTCGTCTTTGGCGCCAGGGTAGATACTGTTCTTCAGCGCGCTCCAGGTAGCGACGTCGATACCTTTTTCCGCCAGCGCACTCGCCGTGATTGTTAATTCGCTTGCCATCGTTAATCCCCTCAAAAATTAAAACGGGCAGCCGGTACGGTGTTCCCAGTCGTATTCCGCCTGGGCGTAAGCAACTGCCGAAATGAAATCGTTGTAGACCTCGCCAGCTTTATCGCTGCGAAGTCCTTCGTATGGGCTGGAGTCAATCGGGACCGTGAAGTGGAAGAGGCCGGACGGCTCTTTTGGCATCATGTCGATGATTTTCTGCGCCCGGTCGCCGATCCACTTCTCTTTCTCGTCGGTGAGCTGCTGTTCAGCCCAGCGCCGATCTTCGATGCGGTCGTAAGTGAGGTATGCGTTCATGGTTGCCTCAATAATGAATTTTCGCGCAGGGGACCAGGTCATCTTTCAGGGCGGTAAGCACTTCGATAGCCTGTTCGCGGGTTAAGCTGGTGTTGCTGGTGAGCGCGTTAACGATGTTGGTGCCGACCGTCTTGCGGTGCTTCACGTCAGCTTCGCGCTTAGCCTGTTCGTCGGCGATGCGCTTCTCTTCAGCCAGGCGCTTCTCTTCTGCCTGTTTTGCTTTGAGGCGTTCAGCTTCAACCGCCGCGGCTTTTTCGCGTTCCGCACGGGCTTCCGCTTCCTGCTTCTCGCGAGCTGCACGCTGTTCCGCTTCGACGCGCTGGCGTTCAGCCAGCTCTGCACGGGCTTTCTCTTCAGCTTCACGGCGCGCTGCGGCTTCAATCTCTGCTTTGTGCATCGCTTCGGCATCGCGGCGGGCTTGTTCTGCCGCTTCCTGCTTCAGTCGCTCGTCACGTTCACGCTGAGCCTGTTCTGCCTGGCGGCGCTGCTCTTCGCGTTCACGGTCGAAATCCTTGTTCATCAGCAGAGCCATTTCGTGGTCTGCTTCGAACTGAATCGCGCGCTGCAAATCGATGTTCTCGTTCATCACCAGCGCTTCGGCGTGCATAGCGTTCATGGCTTGTTCAGCCTTGATGCGTTCTTGCTCGGCTTCCCATTCGGTTAGAGGACGGCGCACTTCATCCTTAAGCGCTTCCAGCCGCTCACGCACAATGCGGCGGCTTTCGTCGATCTGCTTCGGCAGGGCTTTAAGCTCAGCAACCAGATCCTTGCCGGCGTTGTCGATGTAGGTTTTGGAACGGGCAACCTTGTGCGCCATGGATGCGATAGCGTCGCGGCCTTTGCGGGTCGACACATCCGGTACCAGGCTGCGAGCTTCTTTCTCGATCGCCTCAATAATCGGGTCGAGCTGCTCTTTGGTGGTGAATACCGCCATTGCGTTCTGTTTCTCAATGACGACTAAGTCCGTTACTTCGCTCATGGTTTCTCCTGAAATTTGGATGTGCAGATCCCGCCCGCATTGAGCCAGGCCGATCGGGTGAATAGGGTGGTTAGTGCTGGATAGGGTTGCCGTGACCGTCCAGAAGGACGTCAATCACGCAGTCACTGAGGCGGATGATTTCTGCATCGGTGTGCAGGTATACCCATTTGCGCTCCTGAATGACTGCGGAGACGCGATAAGTGCGGCCTTCATGCAATGCCATCATGCCTGGAGTGACGCACTGGCGAATGAGCGGGGTGGTGCCGTAGTGCGACATCATTTTTTACCCTCCACCTGAGCCAGCAGGCCAGAAACGTGCATCTGCCAGCGGTTAAGTACCAGCTTTTCACGCGGTGCCGATACCGACGTCAGCTGCCACTCGTTATCGTTGAGCTTTTTGGCGGTGTACTGCTTGCCGTTGTGGGTTACTGGCATGATGCCTCCCGGGCTTTGGCGTTTGCCGCATTGATGGCGTCAATGTTCATCAGGCAGTAGATAGCGCATTCAGCGTCGTAATCACTCAAGCCGCCGCTTGCCAGCTTATTAAGTGCGGTGCCAGTTAAGCCTATCTTGAAGCAGATAGAGCCGTGTTTAGGGCCATATCCATAGCGATGGTCTTCACGCTGATCGCTCCATTGGGCGTAGTTTTTTGTGCCAAAATAACGCTCGCTCAGACGGGTGAACCCAGACGCAATGTCGTTAATCGCGTCTTCAACACACCCGCGTCGCTCCGCGCTTTGTTTCGGGTCTCCGAAGTTAATGATCGTCATGCCATTCCGAACCATATCAACCGTTAGGCCTTTATTGGCCTGGTTGATGCCTTCAGACACTGCAATCAGCTCTTTACCGATGCGTGAGGTGTCATCAACAAACTTCGCCTTCAACTGAGCCAGTTCGGCTTCAATTGCCATTTTCTTTTTGGTCAATTCGATAAGAGTCATAATCATCTCCACGCTTAAGGCCGCGCCGCCGAACGGTTAATACAAGACTTCTACGCAGTTATTCAGTGTTTCAATGGGCGGTGGATGGCCGCCGGTTGTCATAAATGGGCAGACTCGAAAATCTGCCTATGTATGGCCGATAAAAAACCCGCCGGAGCGGGTCTATTCATCTTCAGAACTCATTAGCAATTTAAGCGCTTCAAATGGTGATGTTTGTCCTTCAAGTTTTTTGGCGAAGAAGTCAGCCTGATCTTGGGTGAATGAGTCAAACGCCTTATTTAAGCTATCTCCATCATCTGAAAAGTTGACGTTGATGCTCATTTCTAAACCAGAGATCATCGTTGATATACACAGCGCAGGATCACCGTCGCTATCCTCACCTTTTTTCACCAGTATTTGCCGGTCGTGCGATTCAAATACTTTTGCAAATTGCTCCATATCCTTACCCTCTGTCGTTACCCGCTGATGCGGGAGAAATGCTTTGTGGTGGAGTGCTCCGGATTCGAACCGAAGTTTTCATGGGTGATCAGTCCATGCAGGCCCAGCCACACCCCACTACAAAACATTCCAGTTACGCACCATTGCCGCTCTCCCTGAGCCCGCCGGGCGTCCGACGCATGGTTTACTGTCGCGCCGTTCGACTGACCGAACCTCCACTTCGCCGCTGGCTAACTTCGCTCAGCTGTCGATGTTTCGTTTCGATGGGGTAAATTTAGCGTGATGCTAAATTATGCGCAATAGCAAAATGCTAAATTATTGAGTGGTTTTATTTAGCGTATTGATTAATAAGAGATTAAAAATTTACATGGCAGGAATTAAGGACGTAAAAAAGCCCGCACGATGGCGGGCTTGAGGGGTTTGTGTGAGGTTATGGGATGTTTAGTATTTTGGCATCAACCACAACGCCGATAATTTTGCAGTTTCCATTAACCTCTAGCATTGGATATGCGGGGTTAAGTGGCTTAAGGAAGCGTCTGCCGGCATCGATTACAAGCTTCTTAAATGTCGCTTCGTTATCGCCTTCCAGCTTTGCGACAACCAGCTTCCCGTTGCGCGGTTCGACTTCAGGATCAACAAGTATCGCTGCTCCCTCTGGTATGCTCAGTCCGGCTGGGGAGGTCATAGAATCCCCTTTAACGTCCAGCCAGAATGAATCTTCTGAGCAGTCAACAGTCGTGTCATACCAGCGATCTATCGCTCTTCGGTGATAAGGTTCTACAGCTTCCATCCATTGCCCCGCGCTTACCCAGCTGATTACAGGATAACTTCCTTTTGTCTCGTTCAGCCCTCGAAATGCAACGTTCGAAGGTTCTTCACTGGCGTGCAAAACATCCATCCAGCCAAAAGGCAGATTAAGCGCAGTTTCAATTTTGCGAGCCATCTTATCGCCGATATTGCGATGAGGGTTTGGTCCCAGTAGCTGGCTAAGCGCAGCAGGACTTGTCTCGATGAGCTCGGCGAACTGCGCCTTGGTCATTCCAGACTCGTGCTGACGCTTGTCGTACAGCGCTTCCAGGTTGGCTTTTCTGATTTCTTTATTTTCCATACCTGCATTGTTACTGCTTTTAGCAAAATGATAAATGTGCAAATTGCTAAATGATGCTTGCGTAGTATTTAGCATAACGCTAAACTCCAAATCAAACGACTCACCCGGAGACACCAATGAGCACTGAACTACACCGCTGGCGCAAGGCCGCCACTACCGACGAATGGGCGCAGCTCGCAAAGTTGGCTAACACGACGCCAGGTTACCTGGACCAGATTGCCTACGGAAATCGCCGGGCATCTCCAGAAATGGCATCGGCTATCGAGAAAGGCACGAAGAATTTTCACCGCCAGGCTCCGGTCCTCAAAGAAAGCCTGGTATTCACATCGCCGCGTGATACTGCGGCCTAACCACGAAAGGGAAAGCAATGCATTCACTTGCGTATCAACACAATACCGGAATACACCCGGGAGCGATGATAAACCGCGCTCAACCTAAAGCGGCGCCAGGCCACGAAAAGATCCGCGATGCGGTCCGTGCATGGTCGTCGGCGCTGGACAATCAGGACGTCGTTTCGGCGCTGATCATCAACGAATACCGGGAGCAGGGCGGGACCGCCATCAGCTTCCCGGAAGACATCAGCAGGGCGCGCCAGAAACTTTTTCGCTTTCTGGATAACCGTTTCGACTCTGAGCAGTACCGCGAGAACGTGCGCCAGTTGACGCCGGCAATCATGGCCGTTCTGCCTCTGGAGTATCGCAACCGCCTGGCGCCGCAGAACGACACGATGTCGCTGATCGCCTCTGCGATGAAAGAGTGTGCCGAGGCTAAGCAGGCCGTGCTGCTGGACGCTCCAGAGCATCAGAAGCTGAAAGAGGTAAGCGAGGGTATAGCGTCGCTGTTCCGCCTCATGCCGGAGCAGGTAGGGCCGTTGATGACGATGGTGACGTCGATGCTGGGGGTTATGTGAGAGGCACCAGAAAAGAAAAAGCCCTTGAAGCGGTAACTTCAAAGGCCTTCCAAACACTGTGTTACGCCAAGTAACGGGAGTAATTATGGCAGAGAAATTGATGCATAACACGATGTTTTTGCCGCTCAGCCTGGAGAAAGAGAAGGTTAAGCATCTTGATATTCCTAGCGGACTCAGATCTCAAGGGTGGATTTACGCGCTCAAAAATCCATACATGCCGGGAATCTTCAAAATAGGAATGACAGTAAATGAGCCTGAAATACGTGCTGCTCAGATTTCACAGGGCACTGGCATACCGGCGCCATTTGAAGTCCATAGCGCCTACTTTTCCGATAACCCGAGAGGCCATGAACAGGAGTTTCATCAATACCTGTCCAACTGCCGAATCAATCCTGGTCGTGAGTTTTTCAGATGCACTGAAGAAGAAATCGCTGAAGCAGCTGATGCAATCGGTTTAATCAGCCGTAGCGCCACGATAGAGGAACTTGCTGATTCTTATGACGTTATTTGCATTGAGCAGAGCGAACCTTTCTCTTTGCAAGAACTGTTTGACGATCTCGATATATCAGTTTTCGGCTGCCAGTACGCGGCGACAAAAAGGTTGGTAGAAATCGGAAGGGAATATCTGCATCTCGTCAATAGGGGTGGTTGCTCGTTAGCGTTTATGGATGGGAGGGGAATACCTGTCGTCCGTGAGTACATTCAACATCGCGAAGCATACATTGCATCCCAAGAAGCTGCGGGTGTGTATGGTCCGCAGAAACCAGGAGGATTTTGATGGCTCGCTCACGAAACATCAAGCCAGGCTTTTTCACTAACGACGAGCTCGCAGAATGTCAGCCACTGGCTCGCATTCTCTTCGCTGGTCTGTGGACTATTGCCGATAAAGAGGGTCGCCTGGATGACCGCCCTAAGAAAATTAAAGCCATGGTGCTGCCGTTCGATGATGTCGATTGTGATGCTTTATTGCAGCAGCTGCATCAGCATAAATTCATCAATCGTTACCAGGTGAAAGGCGATTCCTACATTCAAGTTTCTAACTGGAAAAAGCACCAGAACCCGCACTGCAAAGAAGCGGCAAGTGAGATACCAGAACCGTCTCAGAACCAAAATGGCACCGAACAAGAACAGTGCAATTCAGATGCAAAAGAGGAAAAGGAAGAAGAGGGAAAGCCTCAAGTCATTGAAAATAATGAAGCACAAGAAAAGCACGGTGCTAGTAAGGTGCAAGAACAGGTTCAGAACAGTTTAAATCCTGCTGATTCCCTTAACCTGATTCCTGATTCCCCTATCCCTGATCCTGATTCCTTGGTTAACACCCAAGCCGCTTACGCGTCTTGCGAAGAGGCCAATGCGGATATTCATGAGATATCGAGTCGGTACGCATTCGAGGGCCAAATCGTTCGGCTGAACCACAAGGACTATCAAGCATGGTTAAACCTGTACCCGCTGATAGACCTGAATTACGAACTTCAGAAGCTGGATATCGAGTTCACGCATGAGAAGCCAAAAAATTGGTTTATCACTGCCAGCCAGAAGCTGAGTTATCAGAACAAGCAAGCGGCAGTACGCGGCAAACCAGCCGCCAAGCCGGATCTGGACTTCAACAACACTGACTGGGCCTATGGGGTGATTCGATGAAATCTCTTGCAGAGCAGATGCGTAACCACGATCGCGAGCAGATGAGCCGCATGGCCCATAACCTGCCGGAGCAGTACCAGGAGCGCCCGCCAGTCGAGCAGGTGGCTCAAGTGTTCAACGGGCTATTCAACCAACTGCGTGCCGCGTTCCCGGCCAGCATGGCGAACTTCCGCACCCAGG
>OKCQ01000249.1_pt1 | contig 11915 bp, 11 predicted proteins | sample 1610061 | NCBI WGS metagenome assembly OKCQ01 (sample SAMN04436616, study PRJEB24849) | human gut metagenome | biome: human gut; feature: NICU; material: stool | host: Homo sapiens | place: USA: Saint Louis, MO | collected 2009-12-15 | reverse complement strand
GAATAATTTAGTTAAAATTTATCAGAAAATATAAAAAATAGGATTGACATTTTTTGATAGCAGGTATATTATAAAAATTGTAAATTTGTAAGATGGGTTAATTAGTAAACAGTTATCGGATATTTTAGAGGTGGAACGAATTAATTTCTATTGGGATTAAATCTGTTTCGACTGATAAAAATTTCAAAGTAGATAGTTATTTATTTTCAGTACAGGAGACATGAAAATGAAAACATCAGATTTGAAACAAACTGCTTTCGTCGGGATTGTAGCAACTGCTGCACTAGGCGTAGGAACAACGTTCACCCAAACAACGGCATCAGCTGATAGTTTAGAAACACCTGTTGTAAATTCAGGTACTAATCAAAACTCAACAACTCATGCTGAACCAACAAACCTCGCAGAAGCAAATGCAAACTTAAAACAAATCGAGCACTCTTATCAAAATGCTACAGCTGAGTTAACAAATGCTCAAACTAATATGAATGAGGCTACCTCTGCTCAAAATCAAGCTGTCGAAGCTTCAAACCAAAATATTAAAGCCACTAACGATGCCAATGCACAACTTGAAGCAAAAGTCGCCGAACTTAACGGTGCTAAGAATAATGTGGCTAATGCCCAAGTCGAAGCTAACAAAGATAGTCAAGCGCTCGACCAAGAGGTTGCCAAAAATCCAACAGCTGAGGCTGATTTGTTTAAAGCGGAAACTGATGCACAAAAAGCAAACCAAGCTAAAATCGCAGCCGAAAATCATAAATCTGATGTGCAAAAGGAACTTGAAAGTGCTGATAAATCTGCAACTAATTTGAAAAATAATTTATCTACTGAGCAAAATACAGTAGATAAATTGACTAAAAACGTTAAAGATTTGACAAAGGCATCAACCGACGCACATTCAAATCAAACCAATGCGGAAAGTAAATTAGCTGAAAAACAAAATGAAGTTGATTCAAAAATCAATGAATTACAAAGCAATGTTGACAAACAGCCTGACATCATCACTTATGAACGTACTGACGCAAAAACACTTAACGCATTTGACTACGACCGTGGCGACGCAAATGAAGGTCCGGGTAAACAACGTGAAGTTGTCATCACTGACGGCAAAGAAACAGTCAACATTGACTTGACACCTGAACAACAATTGGATTATCAATCAACAGGTGCATTTACTTACACACCAAATATGGCTGAAGTAAACAAATATTTGGTTGCGTACATTAATCGTCTTCGCGAAATTAATGGAATCACTGATAAAGTGACTACAGATGACGTGGCTTAAGCATTTGCACAAGCTCGTGCGGATGAAATGCTTAAGAATGATGACTTGTCTCACCGTACAGCTCTTGGCCATCCACATTCTTGGGAAAACATTGGCGGAACTCTTTACCAAACTAACAGCGACTACTTTTACAATCCACGAATTGTATTGTCTGACCAACAATTTGCTTACATGGAATTGTCGCACTGGTTTACAGAATACCGTAATTACGCGTCTGGTTCAGGAAACTTGCAATATGGACACCGCCTTAATTTGCTCTTTTCAGTAGGTAACATTGGATTTGGTTCTGCAACCAAGACTGACGCTGAAGCTAACGAAATGAATGGCTATGTGGCAATGGATGTATTCGCATACCCAGGTCAAAGCTCAAAATCTGAAGCAATGAAAGATGTGACATACGAAACTGAAGATGGCCGTACTGTAATGTACTTCAACGGTAAACGTGTGAAATTCTTGCCTGAAATGACATTTAACTATGTATCAAACAAGAAAATCGTAACACCATCAAAAGCCAAATTAGATGCTCAAGCTAAACTTGACGCTTACAAAGTACAAGCCGCAAAAGAATTGGCAGATGCCCAAGCCAAAGTTGATGAAACTAAAGCCAAAGTTGCTGATATTGATGGACAGTTAGCCAAATCTGACGCTGAATTGACATCTCATCAAACAATACTTGATGCTCTTAAAGTCAAGCTCTCAAATTCATACGCAATTTTGAATGACTTGAAATCAAAACTTGTTGAGGCTACTGCAGATGTAAATGCTGCGAACATTGACAAAGAAAAGGCTGATGCAAAACTTACTGAAGTTCAAGCTAAAAATAAAGCTTTAACTGATGCTCGTGATAAATACACTGAGGCCATCAATAAAGTTAAATCCCTTCAAGAAAAAGTTAAAACACTTGAATCTGATGTGAAAGTTTTGACTGAAACTCGTGATGGACTAGTAGCTAAGCAAGAAGGACTCGATAAAGCTGTTGCAACCGCTAAAGCTAAGGTTGCTGAAGCTAAATCTGCTTACGATATTGCTAAATCTAAAGTTGACGAATTGTCTGTAGCTTATGTGAAAGCCCAAGCCGATGTTCTTAAGTTTACGCCAAAACCAGTAGCAAAATCTAAACCTGGTTCCCAGTTTGTTAACATAAAATATTATGGGAATTCCAATTTATTGTATAGCTCAAGCAACCCAGTTCAATCTTCTGAACTTAAAGCTTACAAAAATCAAACTTCTACTAGTCCAAAATGTGAATCTGGAAGTATAAATTCTATGAGTGTTAACAGACAAACCCAATTACCATCAACTGGAGAAGAGTCTTCAATTCTCACTACTATGGGTATCACAATAATGTCTCTATTTGGTTTACTGTATACTGGTAAACACCGTAAAAATACAAATTAAGAAGTGTAAATTATAAATAATAAACCATATGGTTTAAGACAGGAAAAAAACAGCTCTTAGGCTGTTTTTTTCTGCCCATAATCTTTTTGAAAATCCCTTCCTTTTGTGATATGATTAAAGCAATAATGTTCTCAAAATTGAGACTAGAAAATCAAGAAAAGAAAACGGTATACCTATGTCTAAACAAACCCTTATCCTTCTCTACGGTGGACGTTCAGCAGAACGTGAAGTGTCTGTGCTCTCAGCTGAGAGTGTTATGCGTGCGGTGGATTACAGCGCATTTGAGGTTAAAACCTACTTTATCACTCAGTCTGGTGATTTTATCAAAACACAAGAATTTACAGAAACACCAGGTGATGACGAGAAGCTCATGACTAATGACACAGTTGTGGCTAGTCAAGCTATCAAACCAAGCGATATTTATGAAGAAGGCGCTGTGGTATTCCCAGTTCTTCATGGTCCTATGGGTGAGGATGGTTCTATCCAAGGTTTCCTCGAAACCCTCAAATTGCCATATGTGGGTACTAATGTTCTTTCTTCAAGTGTGGCTATGGACAAGATTATGACCAAACACATTCTTGAAGTTGCTGGTGTGCCTCAGGTTGCCTACACAGTCTTCATCGAGGGTGAAGATTTGGAAGCAGCAGTAGCAGAGACACTTGAAAAATTAACCTTCCCAGTGTTTGTCAAACCTGCTAACATGGGGTCATCTGTTGGGATTTCTAAAGCTGAAAATGAAGCAGAGCTTCGTGCAGCGATTGATTTGGCTCTCAAATATGATAGTCGTATCTTGATTGAGCAAGGTGTGGTTGCCCGAGAAATCGAGGTTGGTATCCTTGGCAATACAAATGTCAAAACGACTGATCCAGGTGAAGTAGTCAAAGATGTGGCTTTCTATGACTATCAAGCCAAGTACATTGACAATAAGATTACCATGGACATCCCAGCTCACGTGCCTGCAGAAGTCATGACACAAATGCGTGCTTATGCGGCCAAGGCCTTCCGTGCCCTTGGTGGTTGTGGTCTTGCCCGCTGTGATTTCTTCCTGACAGAGGATGGAGCCATCTACCTTAACGAGCTCAACACCATGCCAGGTTTCACCCAATGGTCAATGTATCCACTTCTTTGGGAAAATATGGGACTTTCTTACTCAGACCTTATCAAGGAATTGGTAGCCTTGGGACAAGAAATGTTTGACAAACGTGAAAGCCATTTAATTTAAGAAATAGTATCTAGAACACAGACATCTTAGTCTCGGAGAAATCTCTGAGACTGAGGTGTTTTTTTTCTTTACAGAAATCCAGGTTTTATTTATATCTTTTCTTTATCACCTCGATAAAAAATACATATTATCCAAATAATCTAACAGGTGGTAGAATAAATCTAACGTTTCAAATGAAATAAAGCAATTCGTTCGTGTTTGATGAAGATTTGCGTACCGCAATGATTATCAGGGGCGAGTGAAGGTCAAAGGGCTAGAAGTAGATGGCAGTGAATGCTCACGGAATTTTACACGCCCTTTGTATCTTATGGAATTGAACACAGGCTAAATTCCTAGAGCAAAAGATAAACTTCCTAGTGTGCCAGCACACGTCGTCAGTTTCCTATTTGCCTTACGGAATTTTCTACGCCCTTTGTATCTTAAATGAGGAGGTAAGTTTTGGACTGGTCCATTGTTCAACAGTATTTGCCCTTTTATCAGAAGGCATTCTTTTTAACCTTACATATTGCCGTTCTGGGGATTCTTGGTTCCTTCCTTTTGGGCTTGGTGGTGAGTGTTATTCGTCATTATCGAGTACCGATTTTGAGTCAGCTTTCGACGGCTTATATTGAGTTATCTCGTAATACGCCGCTCTTGATTCAGCTTTTCTTTCTCTACTTTGGCTTGCCTCGTATAGGTTTGGTTCTATCCTCAGAGGCTTGTGCTGTGGTAGGTTTGATTTTCTTGGGTGGTTCCTATATGGCGGAGTCCTTCCGAAGTGGCCTAGAGGCTGTTAGTCAGACCCAGCATGAAGTGGGTTTGTCTATTGGTTTGACGCCATTCCAAGTCTTTCGCTATGTGGTCCTTCCTCAGGCAGTGGCTGTGGCGCTTCCGTCATTTAGTGCTAACGTCATTTTCCTTATCAAGGAAACGTCAGTATTCTCAGCGGTAGCCTTGGCGGATCTGATGTATGTGGCCAAGGATTTGATTGGTCTTTACTACGAAACCGATGTGGCTCTAGGCATGTTGGTGGTGGCTTATCTCTTGATGTTGCTGCCGATTTCTCTAGTCTTTAGTTGGATTGAAAGGAGGTTACGCTATGCAGGATTCGGGCTTTCAGGTTCTTCTTCAGGGGAATAATTTCCTACGTATCTTACAAGGTTTAGGCGTAACTATTGGAATTTCCATCGTCTCAGTTCTTCTGTCCCTTTTACTAGGAACCCTTTTTGGAATTGTCATGACTTCGAAGTCTAAGATTGTTCGTTTTTTGTCACGTATTTATCTGGAATTTATTCGTATCATGCCCCAGTTGGTCTTGCTATTTATTGTTTATTTTGGTCTGGCTAGGAACTTTAACATCAACATCTCAGGCGAGCTATCGGCTATTATCGTCTTTACCCTTTGGGGAACGGCTGAGATGGGTGATTTGGTGCGTGGATCAATCACGTCACTACCTAGACACCAGTTTGAGAGCGGAAGGGCCCTTGGTCTAACCAATGGTCAACTCTATACCTATGTGATTATTCCACAGGTCTTGCGTCGCTTGTTGCCTCAGGCTATTAACCTGGTGACACGGATGATTAAAACGACGTCCTTGGTGGTTTTGATTGGGGTGGTTGAGGTGACCAAGGTTGGTCAGCAGATTATCGACAGTAACCGCCTGACTATTCCAACAGCTTCTTTTTGGATTTATGGCACGATTTTGATTCTTTATTTTGCCATTTGTTATCCAGTATCTAAGCTGTCTACTTATCTTGAAAATCGTTGGAGGAACTAAGATGACAGAAAGCATTTTACAAATCAAGGATTTGAGAAAGTCCTTTGGGGACAATGAGATTCTCAAAGGCATCTCCTTGGATGTTAAACAAGGTGAAGTCGTTGTTATCCTGGGTTCCTCAGGTTGTGGGAAATCGACCTTGCTACGTTGCATCAATGGCTTGGAGACCATTCAAGGAGGCGATATTCTCCTGGATGGCAAGTCTATCACTGGCAGTAAGAAGGATTTCCACCTGATTCGTCAGAAAATCGGAATGGTCTTTCAAAGTTATGACCTCTTTCCACACTTGGATATCCTACAAAATCTGATCTTGGGTCCAGTCAAAGCTCAAGGACGTAACAAGGAAGAAGTCATTGCGGAGGCTGAGAAACTTTTGGATCGTGTGGGACTTCTGGACAAGAAGCATAGCTTCGCACGACAACTGTCAGGTGGTCAAAAGCAGCGTGTGGCCATTGTCCGCTCCCTGCTCATGCATCCTGAAGTTATCCTCTTTGACGAGGTGACGGCGTCGCTTGACCCTGAGATGGTTCGTGAGGTTCTGGAATTGATTAACGACCTCGCTCAAGAAGGGCGTACCATGTTGATTGTCACCCATGAGCTTCAGTTTGCGCGTGCCATCGCTGACCGTATTATCTTTATGGATAAGGGAGTCATCGCTGAGGAAGGTACTGCTGAAGAATTCTTCAATCAACCAAAGACACAGCGAGCTCAAGAGTTCCTCAATGTCTTTGATTTCAGTCAGTTTGGTGCCTATTTGTAACCCATTGTTTTTAGTAAAAATATAATATTTTAGGAGATATTTATGAAATTAACAAAGAAAATTTTTGCCCTATTAGCCCTCGTCTTTGCCTTGGTAGCAGTGACTGCTTGCTCAAGTAACAGTAGCTCTGGTAAATCAACAGCTAAAGCACGTACCATTGAAGAAATTAAGAAGAGTGGTGAACTCCGTATCGCCGTCTTTGCGGATAAGAAACCTTTCGGTTATGTAGATAACAAGGGTGCTTACCAAGGTTACGATATTGAACTTGGGAACCGTTTGGCAAAAGACTTGGGTGTTAAACCTAAATACGTCTCAGTAGATGCGGCCAACCGTGCAGAATTCTTGATTTCAAACAAGGTAGATATTACCCTTGCTAACTTTACAGTAACTGATGAACGTAAGAAACAAGTGGACTTCGCCCTTCCTTACATGAAAGTCTCAATCGGTGTGGTGTCACCTAAAGACAAGGTCATTAAGGACGTTAAAGAACTTGAAGGTAAGACTTTGATTGTTACTAAGGGAACAACTGCTGAAACTTACTTTGAAAAGAACTACCCAAATATCAAATTGCAAAAGTATGACCAATATAGCGATGCTTACCAAGCCCTCCTTGATGGTCGTGGCGATGCCTTCTCAACTGATAATACAGAAGTTCTTGCTTGGGCTCTAGAAAATAAAGGTTACGAAGTTGGAATCACATCACTTGGTGACCCAGATACCATTGCCCCAGCCGTTCAAAAAGGTAACAAAGAACTCCTTGACTTTATCAATAAAGACATTAAGAAACTTGGTGAAGAGAATTTCTTCCACAAAGATTATGAAAAAACACTTCACCCAACTTACGGTGATGCAGCTAAAGCTGATGACCTCGTGGTTGAAGGTGGCGAAGTGAAATAAGACTAGTTCTTCTTTAAGGAGCAAGTCTAGCTTAATAAGAATAAAACAAACCACCCCGTGGCTATCTAGCTCAGCTAGAAGCAGGGGTGGTTTGTTTGTTTTAGGCTGATTTTTTTCTTACCTTTTTGTTTTTTATGTTTCTCCACCCAATGACAATAATTGGCAAGAAAGCAGCTCCCACGATTCCCCAAGAAAGAAAAGCGTCAATATAATCAAAAAAAGTTTTGCGTTCACCATAGACCGAGGTAGAGCCATCTTTCCAAGTAATGGTTTTGTCCCTATCATCAATCCTTTTGTAGGACTCCCCATTATAAGTCAAATAATGATCCTTCCGTACATACATATTCAAATAGTTAGAGCCGTTCTTTGTGGGAAGGTCTGAGAACAGACTTTCCTTGGCGTAAACTTCAATGTAGATGGTTCCATCTTTAAGACCTTTAATTTTCTGAGTTCGAGCATTTTTGATAAGGAGCTTTCCATCTTGTACAATCTCCCAATCGTACTTACGACTTCTTCCTCCTTCGTTATAGGAAATAGCAAGCTTGTGGTTTTCAGACTGCCATAGCCCGTAGATACCATCTTTATAAACCCCATCATCAAAGAAAATCATATAGACGATGAAAATAGGTATCATAAGTAGGAAACATATCTCAAAAATGTTGGCTAAACGGTCTGTAAATTTATCCCAACGTGCTCGCCATCCAGTTTTGTACTTTTGTGTTCTTCGATATTCATTTTGTGAATGGTCTTTACTATTAATTTCCTGTTGATCACTATATTTTTTATTTTTTTGATGCCTCATTTAGCCTATTTTTCCTTTTTAGATTTCTTTTTATTCGCCAATCGACAAAAATGGCATACAAAATCATAGAACCAATAATTCCAAATACGATATAAGGTTTCAGACGATCAAACAAGGTTATTCGTTGACCATAAAGGGATTTTGAACCATCGTTCCAGGTAATACTCTTGTTTTCATCATCAATCCGTTTGTAGGATTCACCATCATAGGTCAAGTAATTGTCTTTACGGACATACATATTCAAATAGTTGTAGCCGTTCTTTGTGGGAAGGTCTGAAAACAGACTTTCCTCAGCGTAAACTTCAATGTAGAGGGTCCCATCCTCTAAGCGTTTAATATCATCAACGCGTGCGTCTTTGATGAGAACATTTCCATCTTGAACAATATCCCAATCACGCTTACTTTCTTTGCGCCCTCTTTCGTAGGATATGGCAAGCTTATGATTTTCAGATTGCCACAGACCGTAGATACCATCTTTATAAACCCCATCGTTAAAGAAAATCATATAGACGATGAAAACAGGTATCATGAGTAGGAAACATATCCCAAAAATGTTGGCTAAACGGTCTGTAAATTTATCCCAGCGTGCTCGCCATCCTGTTTTGCGTTTTTGTTCTTTTCGATATGCTTTTTGTGAATGATACTTTCGGTTGAGTTTCTTTCGGTCAGCGTATTTTCTTTTTGATTGGTGTCTCACTTAGTTTTTCTCTCCTCTTTTGCCGAGCCTCTGTAATGATAAGAACTGAGCAAATCCCCATAAGTATCAAATAGAGGGCTTCAAAAACCTCATCTATAGTGGTTTTTCGTTCACCACAAGGGCTGGTAGAACCATCTTTCCAAGTAATGGACTTGTTTCCAGAATTGATACGCTTGTAGGACTCACCGTCATAGGTAAGATAATTGTTTTTGCGAAGATAGAAATCCATATAGCTTAAGCCGTCCTTGGTGGGTAGGTCTGTCAGGTAGTCTTCCACAGTGTAGAGCTCCATGTGAAGAGTCCCGTCATTAAGCCGTTTGACCGGGCGAGTTCTAGCAGCATAGATAATATACTTACCATCCTGTACGACTTGCCAGTCGATATTTCCTCGTTTCCAAATATGCTTATAGGAAATCGCTAACTTATGATGATCAGACTGCCAGAGACCATATATGTTATCTTTATTGACTGTATAATGATCATAATAATAAAAGCCACCATACAGCAGTGCCAGTAGCACTAAAATAATCAATTCAGCTGTTGGTTCTAGTAGGATGATCTTTCTCCAATTAAAGCACCACCCTTTAGGTTCTTCGATACTTTGACAGTCGCTATTTATATTTTCCTCTCCCTTAGAGAGGTTGATTAATCTTTTCTTTGTCATGCCTAATCCTTTCATCAACCATTGTAACAAATTCATCTCCCAAGCAAAAGCTAGCCTGATTTGTGATATAATTGGGAGTGATTGCAGGTAAGAAAATCTTATTTCTTGCCAGACTTGTAAAAATAAAACAGAGGATTTTAAGATGAAACTGACACTCCATGAAATTGCCAAGGTTGTTGGCGCTAAAAATGATGTCACAGCCTATGAAGATGTTGCCATTAACCAGATTGAGTTTGATAGCCGTAAGATTACAGCGGGCGACCTCTTTTTGCCACTAAAAGGTGCGCGTGATGGGCATGATTTTATCCAAACAGCCTTTGACAATGGTGCCCTAGCGACATTCACAGAAAAAGAATTACCAGCTGATCAAGTCCACATCCTAGTTGATGACGCTCTTGAAGCTTTCCAAAAGCTAGCTGCCTACTATCTTGAAAAGACTGAGGTTTATGTTATTGCTGTGACTGGTTCTAATGGTAAGACAACAACCAAGGACATGATTCATGATATCTTGGCAACAACCTATCGTACTTACAAAACTCAAGGAAATTACAACAACGAGATTGGTCTTCCTTATACAGCCCTCCACATGCCTGATGATACAGAGAAAATCGTCCTTGAGATGGGACAAGACCACATGGGAGACATTCACCTCTTGTCAACCTTAGCTAAGCCAAAAACAGCCGTTGTTACCTTAATCGGAGAGGCTCATTTGGAATTCTTCGGTAGCCGTGACAAGATTGCCCAAGGTAAAATGCAAATGCAAGACGGTATGCCTGATGGTAGCCTCTTACTTGTGCCAAGTGATCCTATCGTAGATCCTTTCTTGCCAAGCAATCTTGAAGTGCTACGCTTTGGGGATGGTGCAGAGCTTACAGTCTCTGAGTTGACAGAATTCAAGGACCATCTCACCTTTTCAACAAACTTCCTAGACGGACAAGTTACCTTGCCAGTCACTGGAAAATACAATGCCACAAATGCCATGGTTGCTGCCTATGTGGCTAAACACTTGGGTGTAACTGAAGAAAATATCCTCTCAGCTCTTGCTAACTTGCAGCTTACAAAAAACCGTACCGAATGGAAAAAAGCAGCCAATGGTGCTGATATTCTTTCCGACGTCTACAATGCCAATCCAACAGCCATGAAGCTCATTTTGGAGACCTTCTCAGCTATTCCTAAGAATGAAGGAGGCAAGAAAATCGCTGTCCTAGCTGATATGAAAGAACTCGGTGAACAGTCTGTTCAACTTCACATACAGATGATTCTCAGCCTGACACCAGATGCGATTGATACGGTGATTTTCTACGGTGAAGACATTGCAGAATTGTCACAACTTGCTAGCCAAATGTTTCCACTTGGTCATGTCTATTATTTCAAGAAAACAGCTGACGAAGACCAATTTGACTTTATGGTTAAGCAAATCAAAGAAAGCCTAGGCGAGCACGATCAAATCTTGCTCAAGGGCTCTAACTCTATGAACCTAGCCAAGGTCGTGGAAGAACTCCAAGCTAAGAATTAAGTTCTCTAACCTGCTCTCCAAGCAGGTTTTTGCTTTATCCTGAAATTTGATATAATAGCAGGCATAGTAATTTCAGCAGGAGAAGAGAATGAAGGATTTTTTGACAACCACCCAAACTCATCCACCCCAGATACCTTTGCCCTATTATTTGCTTATGCTTTTGGCGATGGTAGTCTTGAGTTACTTGAGTTGGCGATGGTATAAGAATAAGATATGGCGTTGGACCTTTCTCACTATCCAAGCCATCCAACTCTTTGCCCTCTATACCTGGTACCTCTGGCAGGGCTTTCCTCTTTATATTAGTCTGCCCCTTTACCATTGCCGCATGGCCACGTTTGCTGTTCTCCTCTTGAAAGATAGTAGGATAAAGAGCTATTTTGCTATTATGGGAGTTGTTGGGACTTACTGTGCATTGATTTATCCAGTATTTGATCCCTATGAGTTTCCTCATATCACAGGCTTTTCTTTCCTAATTGGCCACTATGCCCTACTGGTCAATAGCCTGAATGTAATTTTTAATAGTTATAAAACTCATCCCATCAGTAAGCGGCTGATTGTAGTGGCCACCTTATTACTGAATCTAGCTTTGGTAATAGTTAATCAGACTATCGGTGGAAACTATGGCATGCTTAAACACACGCCATTTATTATGGGAACTCCCTTATTTGTCAAATACCTTGCCGTTTCAGGGGCTCTGATTGTTCTCATGATAATCATGAAAAAAGGTCTGGAGCATTTTGAAGACAAATATTAAATAAATGAAGAAACACGCTGTCAGAAAGTTGATAGCGTGCTTCTTCATTTCATTCGTTGTGACTTTAAGTCCGTTTCGCTCCGAAGGTGCGAAACAAATAAACCACCCGCTATGATATGATACCTCTTAAGTAGACAAGGTAAATACCTAAAATCTACTTAAGAGGT
>OKCQ01000245.1_pt1 | contig 12479 bp, 18 predicted proteins | sample 1610061 | NCBI WGS metagenome assembly OKCQ01 (sample SAMN04436616, study PRJEB24849) | human gut metagenome | biome: human gut; feature: NICU; material: stool | host: Homo sapiens | place: USA: Saint Louis, MO | collected 2009-12-15 | reverse complement strand
CCTCGGATGAGGAGCCACCAATACGCCCGATTTTCTGAAGTGTTTCGGTGAGCTGGATGATCTGTCCGTTTGTCGCTCCGGTATCGCGCAACGCCGTGCTGAGAGTCTCCCACAACTTCGCTGTATCCTGTAGCGAACCCCCCGTTGCCGAACTGATACGCATCAGATTCTGCATAGTCTGCGAGGCTGTCGCTGCGCTACCAGTAAGTCTCTCTATACGAGCGTTGAGTTGGCTCATGTTGTCAGCAGCAATGAGAAATGCCTTACCCCAGTCAACAACGAGTGAGGCGGCAATTGCCCCGGCGACGCGGTTGATGTTCGTCTGCAACTCATCCATCTTTTTGGCTGCATTGGTCGCCGAGTTGCCGATGGAGTCGAGCGACTTATTGGCCTTTCCCTGCGCCTTTAGCAAGCCAGATACATCGGCCTCGATGTCGTAATAAATCTCGCCTGCTTTCTCAGACATCAGTTTTCTCCGGGCATAAAAAAACCCACCGGTTGGTGGGTTAGTTATTCGTGTCGTTTATTGGCATCGTTCGATGTAGGCCGGCGGTGGTGGCGTATCTTTCGAGCTGAGGAAGTGATCACCAAGGGTGTAGTCGACACCTTTTGAGAACATCCCCTTCGATTTCATTTTCAACTCAACGAAGAATGGATGAAACCCTGCATAGGCACCGAAACCGTTCTTTCCGTTAATTTCCCCGCAAACAACAGCATTAACACGACCGTCATCGGCATCTGTCATCTTCACGACTTTCACGTTACGGAATTGCGCGCTGCCAGGATCCAGTAGATTGGCGGACACTTCAGATTGTGCCAGCGAAATAGCCTTTTCCTCGCCCGGCTTGCAGCCAGCCAGAACCAGTGGAATCACTAAAGCCAAAAGTATTTTCTTCACTCTTATCCCCTGAGTTTTATTGTCGTGCCATCATACGCCCGGTCAGGCGGTGCTGGTACATTCATTATTAACTCAGGCCGCCTTCTTTGCTGATTTTTCGCGCTCAATCATTTCTTGCCAACGGCGATCGTCATCGTCCATAACCGCGTCATACTCTTCCCTGGTGAAGCCTTTCTGGTCAGGGTATTTGGCGTTAAGCATCATGGCGAATTCGGTCATGGTAAGGTTTTCAGCCTCTTCCCTGCTGATCCCGAAATGGTTTCGCGCCGCCATGATGTATTCAGTCGCATGAAACTCCGGCGTCGTTTCCTTGCTTTCGTGCTTCTGCAACTTACGAACCTTCGCCCGTCCGATAACGCCATGCATGATCAGTGACTGAGCTATCAGAATCAGGTTCTCAGGCGGAAGCGCGCCGCGGTGCCATACGAATGTGCGCCTGCCAGTACGTGATGGCTCATGCCAGCCTGTCAGCTCTGAAACGTCCTCGTCACAGCAGGATTGGATGACATTAATGGCCGAGAGAAGCGCCTCACGCACAAACGCGGCAGAGCCTGCTGCATCAAGTGCCCACCGAGGCAGGGAAACATCGCCGAAGTAATGAGCGTAAAATCTGCGCTGATGCTCTGGTATCGCACTGTGAATCTCTCGCGCCGCTTCAAGCATTTTCGCCACGTCGTCATTAAACAGCGCATAGAAAGTTCGGACGATATGCTCTGGCTCGCCGATCCGCGTCATATTACGGAAAGATGGTCGGAAGAAGTATTCACGGCCGCCAGCACCAATCAGGCACTCGCCAATCTCTTTCAAAGGTGTCATATCGCTCTCCATAACCAGTATCAAGGGCAGCACGCCGCCCTTTGTAGTGATTACGGCGCGGCAGTCACGGTAACTGCACAGGTGTCGGTGAAATCACCGTCAGCAGTGGTAGCCGTAATAGTCGCGGTGCCCTCGGCAACTGCTGTCACCAGGCCGGTTGAACTGACAGTGGCGATGGATGGCGCCGAAGTCGTCCAGGTGATCGCCTTATTAGTTGCATCGGTTGGCTGAACCGCGCCGCTGAGTTGCTTGGTTGCTCCAACGACCAGAGAAGCAGTTGCAGGAGTTACTTCAATGCCAGTGGCCGCGATAGAATCAGCGACTTCAAACACGACAGTGTCGGCGTCGTAGACCTTCCACTCGCCGGAGAAAGTGGAGATATCGTTGGTACCGAAGTCACCAGACCATGAAGTGGTGTTCATGTAGCCCTGGATATAAGTACCGGCGTTCTCACCAGCAAAGTCGAACCGCACCCACAGGTTAGGCTGACGGCCTGCCTGCACTTCGTCAAAGATGTACTTCGACAGACGCCACGCGCCGATCTCGTTATCTTTATCAGACTTGCGAAACTCCCCTTCGCCGGAGATCGTCAGATCCATGTTGTTGACCAGGTTCTCCACCAGCCCTTTAGCATCATCTGCCTCGGAGTTGATGGTATTCATCGAATAGTCGATGCCCTTGGTCGTCATAGCGCCGAGACGCTTCCACTCGGAAAGCGCTGGCACTGCGTCGGGGCAGCCAAAGGCCATGCGTAGCACAGCTACTTTCCCGATCAGCTTGCCAAAATCATTAGCACAGCCTTGCATGTGTACCTCTCAAATAAAAAAGGCCGCCGGATGGCAGCCTGATGGGTTGATGATTGGGTTATTCGCCGTAGACGCACATGAACTGGAGTCGGAAGACCAGGCGGCCCTCTTCGGTCAGAATAGGTGGTGGCATATTTCCGAGGTTTTGAATAAGGCCAAGGCATTCGTCGGTAATGTCGTTCTGTTCGACATAATTGATAATTTCCTGAGCTTTCTCAGCGGCTGCGCGGCGTTTATCCTTGGCGGAAATGACATCCACCAGCACGTAGTGGTCCGATCCGAGGTCATTTCGAATGTCGGTACCGCCGTTAGGCCGGAACACGATGAATGCGTCGGTTAACTTCGTTGTGTCGTCCCATGCCAGCAACTGAATAATGAAGCCAGTGGTAAGCCCGGCATCAACGAAGTAGTTACGCACGCGCTCATACATGGCAGGTGTCATACTGAAAGCTCCTTGCGCATTACGGCATCAATCTGGCTGCGGGTGTCTTCAAAGCCTTTAGTGAGGAACTCTTTCTGCGCGGTGGCGCGGCGGAAGGTTTGAGGAACATTCGGATCGTGAACGAACACAGCGTAGTTCGCGGTGTAACCCACCCGTCCTGTCAGCCTAACGCCGTTGTTTATCAACTCACGATACTGGCTATTAAGCAGAGTCGAGGTGTCGATCGGAGTATATAGCGCGGCCTGGGAGCTGCCGATAATCATTGCTGACTGTAGCGCCCTGACGACCTTGCGCCCTTTGACGTCGTTTATGATGCGGTTGAGCCCGGCTTTCGACTGCTTAACACCGCGCACTTTGATGCCCATGGCTACACTCCCGTCAGGATGGCGTAATCATCCGCAAGGCGCTCGAACGTATCGGCATAGCGTATAACCTGCCGCACCTCGTCGGCACCGGCCACAACCGGGTCGGATTCGGTCGAAACGCCAATCAGCAGATAATCACCCGCGGCCACCAGCGCAAACTCCGTCCAGATGGTATTCTTCACGACGATTTCAACCCCCAGACTGGCTAACTTCTTGCTGAGCCCGCCCTCGTAATCGCAGAGGATTTGCTCAGGTTCCGCATAGCCCAGCGGATCGCCGTATTCGTCATTACCTTCCAGCTTGCGCCAGATGGTCGCCGTGGCGGTGTATGACCAGTTCGCAACGCTAGACATCTCTCCCCCTCAAAGCTCTGGTAGCGGCACCGTCATACCGGCCATGCTATGCGTACAGTCATTCAGATATTGAATCTGCCCATCCGTCACAAATGAATGGCAGGTAAACGGCTTGTCTTTCGTGGCGTCGCCAAACTCCTCCGGGTCATCGCTGGGCGTGAAGCCAGTAACCAAAACGCTTGGAGTCAGCGTCGGCTTATCAACGCTTCCATTCCATCCCCATCGCGGACCATTGCCAATGCCAACCTGCACCACATGGCAACTACCACACCCGGGGCACATGAACGATAAACGGTTATCGCTCGCCTTCTTCACTCGCTCTGTCATTCTTTCCACCTCAACACCTTCGCGCCAGTCGCCCGGATGCGCGGGCAGTTGATGAACCACTCGCCGTCCGATTTAACGTAGCCGGTAGTTTCCCTCCCGGTGTCGGTCATTACCCAGACGCGGGTGAACGCGCGCGGAATGCCGCGCTTAACTGATTTGTACGTCATCAGCAGCCCCCGACCACCATGAACAGGCCGACGCTGTTACCGGCGCTGATCGGCAGCTCTCCGGTGCAGCCGCTGGTATCTAGCCGGGCCAACGAGTCGCGCAACCAGGTAATGCTGTCGTCGCCATATTCAAACGAGCGGGATGCACCAGACGGCGCACCCTGCGATTTGATGCGGCGTGCACCAGACGACGTAGCCATAAGCGCGGCGGCGTACATCAGAATCAGCTTCGCGGTGCAATCGTCATACCCCGCGCCATTGAGGCACGGGATAATCTTATTCACCACGCAGAGGATCGGATCCAGCAGCGCGCCCGGGATGGAGTAACCCAATTCACCGAGGAACGCCTGCACGTCTGCCGCTGTGATTGGGTCAGCCATGGTTATTTCGCCTTCTTGGTTGCTTCTGCCAGTGCTGCTTCAGCTTCGTCGGCGCGCTTGTTCGCGGATTCAAGCTCAGTTGCATGGGCCTGCTTCAGCTGCTCAAGGGCATCAGCATGCTCTTTGTCTTTCACATCAGCGTCTGACTGGGCCTGCTTCAGCTGCTCAAGGGCATCATTGAGTTTTGACTGCAGATCGGATGCACCGGATGTAACCGGCGCAGACGGTGTCGCCACTTCGAAGACGAGCTTTTCACCCTTCCTCTCGGTGGATTTCTCAACCTTGCCCTGCTCAATCCACTTCTCAGCAATTGAGTCATCGACGTCGTAAACCTGTCCAGCCTCCAGCTTTTGAAGGCTGGCACCAGCAAAGAGGTTTGCTACCAATACCTTTACGAGTGCCATGTTGTTTCCTTAGCTCGAAGCGTGAATTACAGAGTAGTGGCCGTTGATGTCCTGCTTGACCATCAGGCCAGCAGCGCCCCAGGTACGCCAAACGTAATCTGAGTTGTAGAACTGACGCGGATCAGCGACGGTACCGAACGCCTGGCCGACGATAGGAGCAATCACGCCAGCCTGCAGCGGCACGATTACGATTTCGTTGCCGGTCAGCTCAGCATCTTCTTTGATTGCCGCGATGCCTGACAGTTTGGAGATCTCTTCCAGCACGGTGCGGAGAGAGTTCACATCGAAATACTGCTCCCAGTTGGACATGATTTCGCTGGAGACGTACCACGTCTGCTGGCCGTACTGCATGTTTTGCAGCTTGAGGACGTCACGCAGGGCGATCGCCGCGGCACGCATGGCTTTCGGGTCGGTGCTGGTTGCGAAGTTAACGGTCAGTGTCACCTGCGCCACACGCTCATCGTGACGTAAACCCTTCCAGGTCTTGTCATCGAATTTGATGTAGTTACCAGCCGCATCACGGAAGCCTTCCCAGATGTAGTCCACATACTGGCGACGCACATCATCAACAGATCCGGCCTGAGCATCCGCCAGGGATGAGAGAGCAGATCCTTTGTTGAATACCGGGTCACGCCAGTTGAACTTAAAGCCGCTGTCGTGGATCGGCACCATGGTGCCATCGAAGGTGTAAGACTTCGCATCCAGCGCAGCGCCAATCTGACCGGACATGGAAGTGTGCGCCCAGCCACGGCCGCCGGTGCGAGCGTATTCGTACACAGACTCTTCCAGGCGAACAGAACGAGACAGCGGCATCAGGTCGTTCAGCAGCGTGAATTCGGTGTTCGGCTCAAACTGCTTGAGCACAGTCTGGTCATAGGCCTTGTACAACCGGCGGATATCGTCGACTGCGTTTACTGCGTCCAGTTTCCCAAATTCACCGATAGTAGCGCGAGCGAGTAGATCAGCTACTGCCTGTGCACTGGAGTTTCGTGCGAATTCGAGTTGACGAAATTGAGCCTGGTTAACTTCAAGGTTCCCGGTTTCGGTCGCCTGCTTAGTGGAGAATACAAACATTCAGGTGCTCCTTATTTAATGACCACGCGCAGGAGGTCACCTGCCGTCGCAATGGTGTATGAGCGGTCTTCTTCTACGTAGCAGCGGACCGATTCATCAGTACCAACAGCCTTAACACGACCGTTGGCAACTGAGAGCGGCTGCCCTTTTGTGTAAGTGCCTGCTGCGGCGGGAACGTTGAAGAAAACGCCCGGGGTTGGGTGGAAAGCAACAACCCAATCGCCAGCCTTGATGACGTCGTCTACGGTTTTGCAACGCAGGTAGTCATAGTTGGCTACGTAGAGGATCGCGGCTTCATTGCCATCCACGGAAGCGGTGAATTTCTTCGTGGTGTTGTCGAAGAAACCAATCGTACCAGGAGGCGTATCAGCGGCTGCAGCACCTTCACGGTGAAGCTGTGGGTTCGCGAAGATACCGCCCGCGTGAATTACGTGTTTTCCGTCTTTAGCCATTTTTTACTCCGGCATTTCGCTGACTGATTGGGTGTTGGTTGCCTGGCGGAATGCACCGTTCAGGCCGAAAGATGTCTGGCACTTGGCATACATGGCGTCGAGCGCCTTACCGTCCAGATCTGCGACTTCTTCATCGCTCATGTTCATCGCCAGCTTCACAGCTGCGCGCTTTTCGCCCTTCTCTTTGTCAGAGTTCGCGTTCAGGCTGTTGAAAACGACGTCCACGCGATCGGCGAGTGTTTTCGCCCACGCTGGCATCTCTTCGCTGTTGGTGGTCTGCTCTTTATCCTTCTTGTCATCCGCCTCTTTCTTCTCACGTGCGGACTTCTCTTCAGGCGTTTCTTCTTTGCTGTCGGCGTTTTCTGCCAGCATCTGGTTGTATGCGTCCATCAGTTCGGCATCGGTTTTACCGTCAACCGATTTACCTTTGGCCTTCAGCGCATTAACGATGAGCTCTTTCATCGGGTCTGTTTCCTTCTGGGTTGAATCGCTGTTGGCGCCGAAAAACGCCTTTAGCTGGTTGAAAAATGATTTGAAAGCGGGGTCTTGCGAGTCTGGGTTATTGGACTCTTCGAGATTGACGACCTCGATTTCAAGTTCGTCACCTTCGGCGTTTACGAAGATGCCCACGCCCTCCTCCGGCGTACCGGCGCCAGGCTCATCGAGCAGCACAGCAACATGGTCAAACATCATGTTTGTGGCAATCTCGTTGTACTTCTTGCCCTTCGATTCGCCGTTGGCGGCGATACCTGAATAGAGCAGGCCTGTGGAGATGTGGATCGGGTCAGAGTTGGTGCCGGCCAGCATCTCATCCAGGCGGTTGATCAGGCGCTTGCCCTTGTCGCTCGACTCGGCGTACTGGCGGTTAACGTACATGTCGCCCGTAACCTTCCCGTCTTTGTGGCTGACGTTCTGTAGCCAGGCACCGACGTGGTATTCGTTCACCGCCCTGACATCGCGCGCCGATACATGCTTGCCGTCCACTTTTGGGTGGCCCAGCGGCATCGGGTTACGTTCAAGCGTGTTGTAGGCCTTTTCGATTTCTGCTGCCGGGTACAACTTCCGGTTCATCACGATATCGTCCACGACAGGCGTGATGCCGCGAACCACGATATGTGGCTTGCCGTCGATGGTTTCAGTGGTGATGTTTGAAGCGGAGTTGACGACGGTCAGCACGTTAACGCGGTTGCGCTTCATGCTGGGTCCTCGTTAGTGGATTTCAGGCAATAAAAACCCAGCACTATGGCTGGGTCGCTAATGGTTTAGGTTGCTCTGAAACTTACTTGTAGTTAATTTACCCGATTGAATGCGGTAATGATTACTGCGTCAGGCATTACCATTCTTTGTTTGGCTATTTCTTTTGCTGTATTCATAAAGAAAACATCCGGCTCCAATCCTTCAGGATCGGCTACAACTGTCGATCCTGTAAGGTAGACCTGTCCATTTTTCAAGATTTGGTAAGCTACGAAATATTTGTTAAGCATGACTACCTCTATCGCTCTGAATGAACGGTAATTATGCCCCTTCTTTCCAGCTTATCCTCTCTTTTTTTAGCTTATCCGCCAGCCCCTCGTTGAAGATGCTGCCGTCGTCGTTGAGCAGCACCGGAATCTGGCTGCAATAGCAGTTGTACCGGTTGCCATTCTCAGCGTAGAAGTCGCGTACCTCTTCTGTGGTGTAGACCTTTCCGTGACGGCTGGCGTGCCAGGTGCGCGTAGTTGGCTTGAGCGCCGACAGCCACAGAAGGCCGGTATTCATCCCCAATCGGTCAGCAGCCCAGTCCGTTTCATTCCACTGAGCCTGCCGCAGCGCGCCGACCTGCTCAGTCTGAGCGATGGTTTTGGCCTTCGACATCGACACATCGAGGCGCTTGCTGATTACGCTGGCCGTCTCGCGAGGATTCACCCCGCGCGCTACCGCATCGGTGATGATGTTTGTCAGGTCGCCGCGGGCGGTGTCGCTGATGACCTTCCAGTCACTGAACGTTGTCAGTCTTGCCGCCGCTATCTGGTTCAGGTAGCCGAGGCTGCTTAAAAGCTGCTGGAGCGTCGTCTGACTGGCGTACGCCTGCGACTGCACCGACAGGTTGGTGAAGGCGTTTAGCGTGCCGCGGTCATATTCCGCAATGACGTAGTCCATCGCCCACAGGTTCTGACTGCCGCCTTCGAGAAGCTCATCATCCAGAATCGACTGCACCACCTGGAGCAGGTCGGCCAGTTCAGCAGCTGTCATGTCATAGATGAACTTACCGGCATTGACCTGATACAGCGAAGGCTCTGCACCTTCGTTGTTGCACATCATCCATGACCGCTGTGCGTTCGCCTCTCGCTGCTGTCCTGTCAGCCTTTGGTCAAAGAGTGCCTTCAGCCTGCGCTTAATGTTCAGATACCGATCTTCGATAACGTTGAACATCCGACTGACCTGCCGCGATGATTGCGTCGGGTCAGCTTTATTGCGCGGTACGATTGGCGTCCCGATTCTGGTTTGCGCTGTCATCATCATCTGTCAGCGGATCCTTATCGGTTTGCTTTACATCAGGGTTAGGTGGCGACACGACCTTGCGAGGCTCCAGCTCACCGACTGCGCGGATTTCGTTTTCATCCACCGCCGGAGTGCCGTATGCCTGCTGTGTGTCTTTCGCCACGACGGCCATTGCCTGCATGTTGGCAATCTTCTCTTTTTCGCTCGGCGCGAGCAGATCAGACCATGCCAGCGTGACCTCTCCGGATGATGGCGGGTCAATTACTCCTACGGTCCAAAAGCGCTCAAGCACGCTCTCGATCACCGTCGACTGGAATCCCCAGCGGCGGCCGTTACAGCGCTTCGCCCAGTCTGTTTTGTCCTCATCGGAAGCAAGTCGCCCCGTCTGCTGACCAAACAGTATGGTGAACGGGCACTGGATCGAAGATGCAAACTCGTTGGCGGCCACTGTCCAAGTCGGGGATGGGTCTGCCGCCGCAACGGAGAGAACAGACGGCGTGCCGGCCTGCATAACCAAGGCCGCATCCGTGCCACGGTTCATCTTGGCGACTTTGTCGTTAAGCGCCTCGCCCAGGTCTTTGTAGCCAGATTCTATGGCTTGCTTTGACAGGTTCGCAATGTTGGTTTCTTTGTCGAACGCAATCCCGAGCTGGCGACTTGCATTCTTCAGGAAACCTTCGGCACTACCACCAGATACCTTTTCGAGGTCGAGAAGTTTGTTGTAACCAGCGCGCAGGAAAGGCACGCCAGAGAGCATGTTCTCGTCTTCTGAGCCTTCGCAGAGAATGATGATTCTCTCTGGGTGCACGGTAACGCCGCGCACCGGGCCATACGTGCCATCATCACCAACTGGCTGCTCGTTGAAGTTGTACGAGATTGGCTGGCCGTACGTTTCTGAAAGCGTGTCTGTATCGAAGTTGCCTGGCTTGATCTGCGATTCCCACGCGGGGATTAGCTTAACGATAGGTCCGCTACCGATATTTCGCAGGGATTTAACCTTCGCCCGATCTACCGGCTCATGCCATTCCCTGCCGTCGCGGAACTGAATGAGCAATGCCGAGTACCGGCCAACAAGATTGCGGCGATCCGCATCCTTAATTTTCGGCCAGTGCTTCTTCAGCAGCTTAGTGGCTGACTTTTCCCAGTCCGTTGTCTCGGTTGACTCCTTACCGTCGTCGCCGTCGATGATCGTCGGGTTATCAACCCAGCACGAATCAAGAAGCTTATGGACTGCGGCAAACGCCACCGCGTTGCGCTCGTATGCCCGGTAGTAGCGGTCGAACTCGAGACTGTTGGGATAACCGAACTCATCCCACAACTTCGTACGCTTTGTGTTTCCCGGCTGACCTGCGTACAGCATGCGCTGCCGCCCGAGAACATCAGCAAGGGCATTAACGAGGAACTGCTCCCCGGTGCTTAATTCACTCACTGATGAGCTCCTTAGAAGAATACTGCGCCGACCTGCTTGTGGTTGTTCTTCGCTACTGCAAAGTAACGGAAGCTGTCAGCACCGTGTGATGTGAAGTCGTGAAGCGGTTTATCTTTCCAGCACCCGCGCTTGTCGTCCCACTCCTTGCGGTAGCCCTCAAGGTGAGATATGCCCTCGGCACACTTCTCCTCATCGAAGACACAGGACGGGAGAATTTCACGCACCGACTCGATGCCGGTATCGACACCAGTTTTCGGAACAACATTGAAGGTCATCGAGTACACCTGGCCGTCAATTTCATAGCCTTCCTGTGCAAGTTCTTTGCGCGATTTTGCGTCGGCACCGAATTCGCGGTTCTCAATGTCGTGCGGCCCCCAGTGCTCGCCGTACTCGTAGCCGCGGTCTTTCAGCACCTTCATGTAGTGCCTCAGACCCTCGCCGGAGTTTTCGTAGTAGTCGATGATGTGGAACTCTTCGCCAACCTCGCGAACGAACCAGATCGCCGTGGAGTCACCCACACCGATATCCCAGAACGTGTGCACCGGTAGGTGTGAGTTATCCGGCAGTTGGCCTATCCGCTTGTTGGTGTAGAGCCAGCGGAACTGTTTGGCGTAATACGCGCCCTCGACAGACTGCTGGAACGCCTCGGCCGGAATGGTCGGGTATTCGCGCTTCATGTCATCGCCGAGTGTTTTCTCTTTGGCGTAGTACCAGGCTTTCTGGCGTTCATTGACTACTACGCCGTGCTTCGCTTCCATTTCAGCGAAGTACTCAAGCAGGCGCACCGGCAGCGTTTCAACCGGGTCGATTGCGTACTGCGGATTCTTCCACCAGGAGAAGAAGAAAAACTTCCAGTCCAGTGCTGATAAGGGCTTACCTTGCAACAATGCTTTCTCTGCTGTCTGGCAGTAGTCGAAGAAGTAACCAGCCCGCCCCTCTGCTGTGCTCTCGATAGTAGCGAAACACCCAGTCGATACCGCCTCAAACGCACCAGTGACGATTTCACGGGCTTTATCTGGATACTTGGCGCATATCTTCCCGAACTCTGAAACGTGCAGGTAACGCAGCGTACCACCACGAAACGACGTGCTGACGTAGAGTGAGCCGCCCTTCTTAAAGACGAGCTCACCAGACGAGTCATTGCTAGCCGGGTTGGCTGCCTTTATCTCTGCCGGCAGTTTGTCGTATGCGTACTTCACCTTTTCGCGGAACAGGCGCTTTGCGTCATTCAGCGTATGGGCGATCAGCGCGCATTTAGCCGACTCGAACAGGGCTGCGTCGAGCTGGATGATGCACACCTCAGTTGTGAAACCGAGCTGACGAGCTTTCAGGATGATGTTACGGGTGTGGATCCCCTCGAAGTATTCCCGCTGCTCAGGCGTCATCCTGAAGCGCGTTGGCTTTCCCTCTTTGTCGGTGATCCAGTAGAGATTGTTAAGCCGCCAGTCTTTGTCGGCCAGCAGCTTGAGGTGCTCAGGTTTCATTACGCCCCCTGAGACAGTGAATCCATCAGGTTAGACAGGTCATCAACCGTCTTATTGCCTTCCTCAGTGTCGAGGTTATACGCCTTACGCTCAGCGTTTATCACTTTTATCTGAGCATCGACACCAGCAGTGATCGAGCGAGACATTGAGGCGTGATTGTCTTCCGTGATTTCTGCGTCTTCGAGGAAGTCGCGCAGCTTATTAGTGATGCCTCGCCATGCTGCCAGGCCTTCACGGTGAGCCATGACTACAGCGGCGGCGGCATCGGAGGCTTGGTCAATAATCTGCTCATCAGTAACCATTGGTGACTGGTTACCGTCTTTGGTTACCGACTTGGTTACCTTGGCCTTGGTTGCCGCCCTGACCTTTTCTGTCAGGTCGCGCTGCCATCCTTCTTTGTTTGCTCTCTTCAGGATGGTGGCATGGTTAACGCCATGCTTTTCGCCGATGGCCCTTACTGACAATGAACCAGCCCGGTAAGCCGATTCAATGGCCTCCCAATCTGGTTTGCTCATTGGTTACTCCGTTGTTTGTTCTTCTGGCTGCTCGGTCTGCTCTTCCGGTACTGGCGTGAACTGCACGCGCTTCACATCGGCTGGAG
>OKCQ01000242.1_pt1 | contig 12858 bp, 23 predicted proteins | sample 1610061 | NCBI WGS metagenome assembly OKCQ01 (sample SAMN04436616, study PRJEB24849) | human gut metagenome | biome: human gut; feature: NICU; material: stool | host: Homo sapiens | place: USA: Saint Louis, MO | collected 2009-12-15 | reverse complement strand
GCACGCTGGGCGCGCAGCTTCTTCAGGTGTTCTGCTGTTTCGATTTCTTCGGCGATCCGCTCGGCCTGTGCTTTGGTCAGCGGCTCGAATTCATGTTGAAAGCGGCCCATGCTGGCGATGCAGGTGCGACCGTTGCGGGTGTAGTGGATTACTTCGTGGGTAGCGCGGAGGATTTTGCAGGGCGCGCCGTGGTGATCGGCGTACCAGGTATTAGACTGGATTATCCTGAACATTGGGTACCACCTTAAATTCGATTACCCAGACCCAAGGGTTGTGCTTGAAGCTTTGATCCGGATAGATGCTGTCCCATAACCCGCGGAACCACAGCCATTTATCCATGGTCCCGCCGTAAGGCGCAGGATTTGCGGGATAACCTTCTTTCCCCGCGTCTTCATCGCTGACGCTGGCTAAGCGCTCCACTCGCATGCCGGTAATCTCCAAGGTTAGACGACTGGCCCAGCGCGGCATGTGAATCGAAGGCGTCCATTTACCATACGGGCCGTTGCCGTCTGCCGCATAAAGCAGAGCCGAACAACCAGCAGGCTCTTCATGATCAGGAACCGCGCAGAACGTTTCGCGCACCCAGATGCGATCGCCAACGTCGCCGAACGGGCAAGAAAACTGCTTTGAGCGCGCTTTAATTCCACGGGCGTCTTCTTGAGACCAAAAATACATTCCGATCTCATTGGCTATGGACGACTCAATAATGCGTCGCAGGCCAAACTCTGGAGTGTCTGGCTGGACCTTCATAATTCGCCGCGTTTGCGTTTTCCGGCCGTCGAGGATGGCGCGCACCATCTCTCCGTTAAAAATCATTCCGCGCTCTTTCACTGGATCCCCCTCTGCTTATTCTTCAACTCAATGACGGATTGGCAATCCGCGCACGTCTGGCAGCCGGGCACGGCAGCGCGCCGTGGTTCGGGAATTGGTTCGTCGCATTCTTCACAACGTTCAGCTGATACGGCGTTGCGGTTGATCCGGTGAGCGGAAAGGGCAGCGTTACGCTGAAGCTCTTCAATCTCTGCTGCTGTGTCGATGATATCGGCCATTTTCAATGCTCCCGGAACTGTCGGTTAATTCGGTTGAAGGTGAACGCCAGCAATAAAAAAGCCTCTTTAAGAGGCCTTGTGGTGGTCGCTTCTTTCTGAGCCCTATAAGGGTTGGGCTCTTGTGTATTGGGAGTGATATTTTTTTGAAGCCTCAACATATTTGTCATATGCCTCTTTTGCTGTTTTAAAATACCCAAGGTGGATGCGCTTACCTTTTACTCTTATGCTCGCATGCCATTTGTTATTGGTTTTGTGAAAGCAAACCCCGGGATAACCTGAAGAGTTATCATTCCTTTTCTTTCTGTTGCATATGTTCTGCTGATGCGTGACAAGTCGAAGGTTCTCGAGTCGATTATCAGATGGGTTCCCGTTAATGTGATCAATATCTAGCTCAGGAAGCTCTCCGTGAACATACATCCAGGCGAGCCTGTGCGCGCTATAGTGACCACAATCTATGCCAATTTGGACATAACCAAGACTGTTTATATACCCCGCCGTTTCTCCTGGCGGTCTACGGTTATTTGTTGATGAAATCCATGTGAATATTCCAGTATCAGGGTCATAGAAAAGCAACTCTTTCAGCCTGTTAAGCGATAGAGTCAAGCTGCACCTCCTTGCCCACTGACCAGAAATGCACAATCCTTCTTGTGCTCGTTACAGGACCAAACCACTTCGTCATCGCCACGGAAAATATTCACTTCCACGGTCGTTTTATACTTCGCCACTGCACCGCATTTGCATTTAGCAGAGGTGTTTTTGCTTTTGGCTGACACGCCACCCACCCTTGGGTACTTGCTCATAATCCTACCGCCTTACCCAGCCTCTCGCTGAATTGCTGAATGTGGTCACGCAGTTCTGTCAGCGTCTGCGCTTCAGATTCCAGAATTTCCTTGTGCATTAATTCCCGCACTAGATGCTCGAACTTGCTGAAATAACCCAGCCGCGAAAGCACTTCCTGCCCGGCTGATTTACCTTCCTTGGCAATCTTCTTCTCATTCAAAATCAGGTCATGTGCCGAGCCGGTGACGACATATTTGTCGCCTAATTCAATGCGTAGTGATTTGATCACGATTCAACTCCGAAGCGGCGATTAAGCCGACCTGTGTATACGACGAACTCCAGGAGGCTAACTCCCAGAGCTTCAATTTTCTTGTGATGCTTGTTGATGATGGGAGGCACCATTTCGTTCCAGTTAGGCTTTGGCTTCTTGCGCATGGCCTGCTGTATTTCCTCGGTGCAGCGGCGGCAGGCGGCGCGGACGGCGTTGTCTGTTTCTGGCGTCATAACCCCTCCATATAAGCCCGGACGAATTCAGCCGCAGCCTGTGCGTTTATGGCATTACCGTAGCCTTTGAGTCGGCCGACGCGGTTGCTGCTTGCCACTCTTGCCACCCCGGACTCGACTCGTCCCAGGCGCGCGGCAGCCCCATCAACCAGCGGGAATGTGCCGGGTTCAACTGGACGCCATTTGCCATCTCGACATAAGAGCCAGTCCGCATCTCGCCAAAAACCGTTAACCTCAAGGGCCCGCATGTGTACGCCTGGCGGGGTAGCTGGTCCAGCCTGTCCTTCCCTTCCCGCTGCGCTGTCATCCCCGATGTGTCTTTCCAGTCGCGAGTTGTCGGCGTAACCCATCCCGCCAGTAACGCTGTGCCCGGCAGCTTTAAGCACACTTTTGGTGAGCCGTCCTGATTCTTCCCGCTGTAGCAATGAGTCGACCCGGTTGAGTCGTTCGCCACTGGTGTTTGCCAGCCTGTCAGTCGAGCTGCTCCGGAGACGTGCTGTAACCCCCGTTTCGTTTCCGGCTGCGGATTCGTGTTCGCTACCGGCGTGGGCCACCCAGTAGGCCCGCTCTCTGACGTTCGGCGCACCGACGCCCGCTGCCGCAAACGGCACAAGCCCGAAGGCGTATTCCATTCCTTCCAGGTCAGCTTGTACAAGGTCGAACCATGTGTTTGCGTTACCGCTTGCAACCTGTTCGCCAAAGACATGCTGAGGTCTGCGCTCGCTGATGAGGTGGAAGAAGTGTGGCCAAAGGTGCCGCTCGTCAGCAAACCCATCTCCTTTGCCTGCCGCGCTGAAAGGCTGGCACGGGCAGGAGCCTGTCCAGACTGGTTTATCGTCAGGCCATCCGGCGAGGCGCAGGGAATGAGACCAGACGCCAATTCCGGCAAAGAAGTGGCATTGGGTGAATCCTCGCAGATCATCAGGTGAGACATCTTCAATACTCCTTTCATCAACTTCGCCCGGGGCAATATGACCGCCGGCGATCAGGTTACGCAGCCACTGAGCAGCGAACGGGTCGATTTCGTTGTAATAAGCTGCTGGCGTCATGCGGCCTCCGTCGTCTTTTTGAAGGAGTGAGCTATTCGCGCAGAAGCGATGGTTACATAATCCGGGTTCAGGTCGATGCCGATGAAGTTAAATCCTTCCTCGATAGCTGCCCGGCCAGTGCTCCCACTCCCCATCCACGGATCAAGCACGGTACCGCCAGGCGGAGTAATCAGCCTGCAGAGATAACTCATCAAGGCGATCGGCTTAACGGTGGGGTGGTTGTTCTTCGCACCATTGGTGCGCCCGGCACCGGCGCGCGGGTCGTTAATGCCGACGCTTCCTTCTTTGCGGCCGCCGGTCATGTCGCTGGCCGACGTCGCAATGAACCTCTCGAGGCCTTCGTCGCGCTCCTTCGGTTTTACCTTGGCGCAGTAGAAGAATCTGGCGGCGCTTTTGCTGCTATCGATGCGTGGAGTTGATTCGTGCCGCCGGTCCATTTGCCCGTAGCAATTCGCCGCTCCCATTTTCGCGCTGGGTTCATAGCCGGTAAGCGCTCCTTGTTGGCCTTTCGCATCCGGGAACGCTGACACGACAACATCACTTCCGTCGTGAATTATGTTTGCTGGCCAGCGTCCCTCCGCTGCCTGCTCATAATCAGCAACAGGTTCGGTACCGTCACGCTGGTGTGAAAGCAGACCGCCAGCACCGCCATTTAGCGCCTCGTCGGTAGGGATGCGGCATGCATTGATATTGATCGCCCCGGTACCATGCTCAGCCATGTTCGCTGACACCGTTTTTTTGAATGGCTTGCGCGCCATGACGATTGGCTCATGGGCTGGTTTCAATGCGGTACCCCAGCCATCAAAATCACCATCGAGGTTATGCGACTTGGGGAAGCCGCTGCCGTAAATCCAGAGGATTTGGTCGCGGATTTCGAAACCAGCATCCTCTGCATTAACCACAAGGCGGTGATAGGTACGTGATCCGCCGAACGCCAGCAGGTGTCCGCCAGGCTTGAGAACGCGCAGGCATTCCTGCCACTGTTCTACGGTCGGGACGTCGTAATCCCATTTGTGGTTCATGAAACTCAGACCATACGGAGGATCCGTAACGATGGCGTCAACTGAGTTATCCGGCAGCGTTTTAATGACGTCTTCGCAGCGCCCGACGTGGAGTTGATAGGTCATGCCGCCTCCTGCCTTTCCCGATATTCTTCAGCGAGCCGCTGCGCCTTTAATGGATTGCTGACCACTTCACCCCATGGCATTAGCCAGCCGTTACCAATGAAGGGAAGGCATAGTGTGCCAACCCTGATGTCGTCGTGAGCGTGAGTCATAAGATGGACTCCATTTCGTCGATGTAGAGGCCCTGAGCAATCAGGCGGCTACGGCGGGCGGCGCGCTCAATGCACTCCTGCCGTCGGCCTTCCTGCGATTGCTCAATGGCGCGCCGGGTGAATAGTCGTGATTTGCCCTGCGGCGTTACAACCTTTGGCTTCGTGACCAAGTCGAAAGTCCGGTCGCAGATGCCGTCCTCGTTGAGCCATTTTTCCGACGCGACAATCTGCGCTATTTGTCCGGAGCCGCGGGTAATGCCGTTGGCAACCCGGTTAAACTCGATGAGCGTTACGCCAAACTTCTCAGCGATTTCGCTGCCGGTCACCGGGCGGCCGCGCGTCTGAATCATCCAGATAACGCGCTCACGGAGGCCGGAGAATTGCCCGGTTCGACCGGGTCTGCGATAGAAGGGTGTGCGTTTCATTTCCACTGCTCCCCGAACGTGAAGCCAATTTCCGCCAGCGCCTCGTCCATCTTCTCGATGAACTCCGGCACCATTTCGTTGAAATCGGTCATGTATTGCGGATCCCGCTCAACAACGACGTGGTGAATACCTTCGCGCTTCATGCGCGGGTCGTAGTTGGCAAAGAACCAGGCGTCTTTTCCGGTAACCCACATGCTGTACTGCACCTGGGCCATGTACGCAGACTTGATGGCTTCGAAACCGCCAAGGCGGAACTTCATGAAGTCGCGAGAGGTGAAAGGGCATTTAAGCTCAAGGCCGAACCCGTTACTGCACAGGCCGTCAGGGGAGCACGCGGTGCGCATGCTCTCGTCACGGAACAGGATCGGCGACTCCGTGACTTTCACGTCGGTGGTGAACTCGAAGAGGGTACGAGCATCTTCCTCGTACTGCTTGCCCCAGGCCAGCGCCTTGGCGTTAACCTCTGGCGCTACGCCGGTGCATACCTCGGCGAGTAAGGTGTGGAAGTAGGACATTTTCATATCTGTCCACTTCTTCCCCGATCTTGGCTTGGATATGACGTTGTGAGCGTCAGAGGAAGTAATAACTCCGAGCCTTAATTTGGCCCATGCTTCATCACCTTGCTCTACGGTGGACACATCTATGCCGGTCCGGGCCAGGATAATTTCTGGTGTCATGCTGCTGCCTTTTGCCTGAGGAACCCGAGAGCCTTAACACCTTCCAGTTCTGTCAGGTCGGATGGCTGCGAGATAGGGCGTTTGAAAATGCGTGAACAGAGAGGGAGAAGATCGGTATCCCATGTCTTATCCAAGGAGACAAGCAGGTCGTTAATCTCTTTCTGCGTGGTTTCGCTAAGAGGTGTTATATCGCGCTCTGGCTGGCGTTCTGCTGCAAAGTTGATACCTTCTTCGCCCTCGGTATTAACGTGGTCGATGGCGGCATCCAGACGCTCACGGCGCGGCCAGTATTTTGCTGCCTGCTTCACGACCGTCTTGAGGATCATCTGTTCTTCATCGGTGACCCATGGACACTTTTTGCTGTTGTCAGATTTGTACTTCTTCCACGCCTCTGAGCGGTCACGGATGGAGTAGATGGCATCGATGCGCATCGTATGGGTGAGGTAATCACCATCGTCGGTTTTTACTGTTACATACGCGCCTACAATGTCCCCGCGCTGCTCTTCGGTATCGAAGTCGTTGTAGATATGGATGGGAGGTTTATCGAGCCCCTCACGCCGGAACTGGTCGTTTCTGCGAACAATTGCCGACTGACACCATTTGATGGCGCCAGACTGCTGCGCGATGTGCATCAGGCCCATGTAACTGATGTCGAGGCAAATAGCCCCTTTACGCGGTACCAGGTAAGCCAACTTCTGAGCTGGGTTTAGCGAAATACCGATGGCCGCAACGTTGATGATCGCGTTCTGCGTGCTGGTCTGGTTCTGGAATGCAATCTTGGCGAGGTAGTCGTTGTTTTGAAATAGCTGGATGGCGAACTGGCTTTCCTTGGCCCACACCATCCTCTCGTCAGTGGCCGCCTTAGTGAATAGCGGCTCCTGTTGTTTGACGAAATCAATAAGGGTTAAGCTCATGATCACTCCTTAGAACGGGCAGGGCGCTTGGCGTTGCCATTCTTCTTCGGCGCGGGCATATGCGCAGGCCGAAATGTATTCGTTGTATGCCTCTTCGGCCTTTTCTCCGATAAGCGCAAACTGGGCTTCCTGGGGCAGGAACAAATTACTCATCTCCAGAGGTTTCGCAGGGAACATGGCGATCAGTTCCTTCGCCCGGTCGTCGATCCACTTCTCTTTCTCGTCGGTGAGCTGCTGCTCAACCCAGCGCCGATCTTCGATGCGGTCGTAAGTGAGGTATGCGTTCATGGTTGCCTCAATAATGAATTTTCGCGCAGGGGACCAGGTCATCTTTCAGGGCGGTAAGCACTTCGATAGCCTGTTCGCGGGTTAAGCTGGTGTTGCTGGTGAGCGCGTTAACGATGTTGGTGCCGACCGTTTTGCGGTGCTTCACGTCGGCTTCACGTTTTGCCTGCTCATCGGCGATACGCTTCTGCTCAGCTAGGCGGGCTTCTTCTGCCTGTTTTGCCTTGAGGCGCTCAGCTTCCACTGCCGCAGCTTTTTCTCTTTCCGCCCGGGCTTCTGCTTCCTGCTTCTCGCGTGCCGCACGCTGTTCCGCTTCAATGCGCTGGCGTTCCGCCAGTTCAGCGCGGGCTTTCTCTTCGGCTTCACGGCGCGCTGCGGCTTCAATCTCAGCTTTGTGCTTCTCTTCGGCATCGCGGCGGGCTTGCTCTGCCGCTTCACGCTTAATGCGCTCTTCGTGCTCACGCTGAGCCTGTTCCGCCTGGCGGCGCTGCTCTTCGCGGTCACGGTCGAAATCCTTGTTCATCAGTAGAGCCATTTCGTGGTCCGCTTCGAACTTGGCCGCCAGCTCCTGATCGAACTTGATGTTCATTTCCAGCGCTTCGGCGTGCATAGCGTTCATGGCTTCTTCAGCCTTAATGCGTTCCTGCGCGGCTTCCCATTCGGTGAGTGGTCGGCGCACTTCATCCTTCAGCGCGTCAAGTCGCTCACGCACAACGCGGCGGCTTTCGTCGATCTGCTTCGGCAGGGCTTTAAGCTCGGCAACCAGATCTTTACCGGCGTTGTCGATGTAGGTTTTGGAACGGGCAACCTTGTGCGCCATGGATGCGATAGCGTCGCGGCCTTTGCGGGTCGACACATCCGGTACCAGGCTGCGAGCTTCTTTCTCGATCGCCTCAATAATCGGGTCGAGCTGCTCTTTGGTGGTGAATACCGCCATTGCGTTCTGTTTCTCAATGACGACTAAGTCCGTTACTTCGCTCATGGTTTCTCCTGAAATTTGGATGTGCAGATCCAGCCCGCATTGAGCCAGGCCGATCGGTTGAATAGGGTGGTTGGTATCAGTGAACCATCGGCTCGCCGCGCTCATTCAGCAGAACAACAACGGAGTCACTTTTGATGATGGTTTTTTCGAAGATGTTGAAGGCGTACAGGCCTTTCTCAACGTTCGCAGAGGCGCGATAAGTTTTACCGTGGTGTTGCAGCATTGTGCCCGGTAAAACCTCGCTACGTGGCACTGATGCGGTGCCGTAGTGCATTCCAATCATGCCTTCACCTCAACCTGTTTCAGGAGGCCAGCGATATGCATCTGCCAGCGGTTAAGCACCAGCTTTTCACGCGGTGCCGACACCGATGTCAGCTGCCACTCGTTATCGTTGAGCTTTTTGGCGGTGTACTGCTTGCCGTTGTGGGTGACTGTCATGATGCCTCCAGCTTTACACCAGGGACCTTTCCCGCCTTTATTGCGTCATACAGCGCTTCAGCAGTGCTCTTAAACAAGCGATGCTCACCAATCACGCATGGATCGTAATGCAGAGCGTTGATGAAGGCGTATTTCTTACGGTCTTCTTCAGTAATTGGCGAGAAGTCACCAGGCTCTCCAGATGAAGCCAGATAGCCAATATCAACCGTGGCGCCCTTATCACCTGAATACACAACAACTCCCTGCGCATAGCGAGAGTCCTCATCAATCCAGAAATTAACTTCTTGCCCAACCTGAGGGAATTTGAAGGTTCCCCATGCAAAATTACTTTTCATAATCATCTCCGCGCTTAAGGCCGCGCCGCCGAACGGTTAATACAAGACTTCAACGCATTTATTCAGTGTTTCAATGGGCGGTGGATGGCCGCCGGTTGTCATAAATGGGCAGACTCGAAAATCTGCCTATGTATGGCCGATAAAAAACCCTCCGGAGCGGGTCTATTCAGTTGGTGGTTCAGGCAATGGCATCCAATGGGTCACTCTGGCTCTTCTGTTTTGACTGTCGCCATCACTAACCCGCCAAATCCCTTTATTTGACAGCCACCCCATGAACTGATAACGCTCATCATCAATGTCGTTATCGCCATATTGACCGAAACATAAGACATCGGCCTCGTCATCTGGCACCCGATCACCGCACTTTACCCATCCCATAGACTTACCCTCTGTCGTTACCCGCTGACGGGCGTAAAAAAGGCCACCACTGGCAGCCTTAATCAATTTCTTCAACCGTGATTTTGCAAACAATGGCGTACCGCTTAACCGGGTCACCATCTGCGTCCTCTGGGCGTGCATATGAATCGCGTGTCATCAGATAACTGATGATGTCGCTAACCTCTGACATGTCAGGACGCTTCGTAAACAGAGCATCAGCACCAATAATTGCTATTGTCTCTTTCATACTTCACCTCATGTTATTTGCCCGCTGATGCGGGAGAAATGCTTTGGTCGGTGTGGTGGACTGGCACTGAGTCGCCACTCTCACTTACTTCCTGACGCCCTGTTTTCTGTATTGGCAAACAACTATCTGCCCAGCCGGTTTTCAGGTCTTATCACACTGCTAGCGTTGCACCTCGCTTGAGGACACCGCCACCACACCCCAAAACATTCCAGTTACGCACCATTGCCGCTCTCCCTGAGCCCGCCGGGCGTCCGACGCATGGTTTACTGTCGCGCCGTTCGACTGACCGAATCTCCACTTCGCCGCTGGTTAACTTCGCTCAGCTGTTGATGTTTCGTTTCGATGAGTTGATAATAGCGATGAGTATTGTTTATAGCAGTACGTATTGATATTAAATAATAGCTATTGCTATTAATGCATTGATAGCTAAAGGAATTTATTTTGATATTTTTTCGAGGGATTGAGATTCAGATCGTTTTTTTACTGCGGCGGGTATTGCTGTGACGAATGGGCTGGCTGCGGGCAATAAAAAACCCAGCGTTGTGCTGGGTCTGGTTCGTGTCTAGGTGTGTTAGCCGTGCTTTCTATACGTTTGTGGCATGCTGCCAATGACTTTTCCGAATACGAGTATCCTGTTCATTTCTTCTTTTTCGATCGGTTCCCATGGGCGGTAAGTCTTGTTATCGGAAATGACAAGCAGCTTATCTTTCATCTTCTGCAAGCGTTTCACGTGGGACGTGTCGTCGTATATGAAGGCGTATATTCCATCACCATCGAAATGTTGAACACTGATATCGACAAACAGCAAATCGCCTGGCTCGATGGTCCCGGACATGCTATCACCGCGAACATTAATGATTCTGATCTGCTCAGCCTTTCTGCCATTGAACATCCGGCGAGCATCTTCCACTGAGTATTCCACGGATCTAAGCACCTCTACAAATTCGCTGTTGATGGCTCCAGGTCCAGCGCTTACGTAAAAGTCTAGCGCTTCAATGCGGAAGGTGTCAGTAGGTGCCGGCTCTGTTTTTGGCTGCGAAATTGCGGGCATTTGACCATCGTCACGCATCGGGCCAACTCCGGTTGAAAGCCACTCAGACCGAACGCCAAGCGCATTGGCGATCTCAACAATTTTAGTTGAACCCCTGGCATTGCCACTGGTCAGCCTCCAGATGGTGGGCTGAGCAACGCCAGACGCCTTAGCTAAAGCGCCCTGAGACATGCCAGATAAGTCCATTGCCTGATTCAGGCGTTCTGCAAGAGTTTCTTTTTTCATGAGTTTAAATTTATACGCTTGCGTATTGTTGGTCAAAACACGTTTAGCTATTGCCTAAATCAATACGCATTGCTATTATCAATTCACACCAATACTCATAGGAATTGGAATATGACGAACAAAACCATCCAGCGCGCCATTGATATCGCTGGTAGCCAGAAGAAATTAGCCGACCTGTGCGGTGTAGCGCAGCCGACGGTATGGCGCTGGTTGCACGGTGGCGGCATTGATGCCCGCTACGTAATGAAGATTGTGTCTGCAACTAACGGCAAGCTCAAACCAGCAGATATCCGTCCAGATCTCGCCCAGTTGCTTGGGGCGAATAACACAGCCGCCTAACCGGCGGCCCTAACCACGAAAGGGAAAGCAATGCATTCACTTGCGTATCAACACAATACCGGAATACACCCGGGAGCGGTGATAAACCGCGCTCAACCTAAGGCGGCGCCAGACCACGAAAAGATCCGCGATGCGGTCCGGGCATGGTCGTCGGCGCTGGACAATCAGGACGTGGTGTCAGCGCTGATCATCAACGAATACCGGGAGCAGGGCGGGACCGCCATCAGCTTTCCGGAAGACATCAGCCGGGCGCGCCAGAAACTGTTTCGCTTTCTGGATAACCGTTTCGACTCTGAGCAGTACCGCGAGAACGTGCGCCAGTTGACGCCGGCAATCATGGCCGTTCTGCCTCTGGAGTATCGCAACCGCCTGGCGCCGCAGAACGACACGATGTCGCTGATCGCCTCTGCGATGAAAGAGTGTGCCGAGGCTAAGCAGGCCGTGCTGCTGGACGCTCCAGAGCATCAGAAGCTGAAAGAGGTAAGCGAGGGTATAGCGTCGCTGTTCCGCCTCATGCCGGAGCAGGTAGGCCCGCTGATGACGATGGTCACGTCGATGTTGGGGGTTATGTGAGAACTACAGAAATGGCGAAAGCCGGTCTGCGCGAACAGAGCCGACTTTCTGGTGCAACAAACGCTAGTCAATTGCGAGGTCATTATGACAAACGCTAATCCAAAACGCCAGGCGCAGGAGGTTTAACTGTGTCGAACGTCGCTTACGCAAATTTCGCGGCGCATTCCGCCGCCAGGAGCAACCGGATGGAGAACCAGAAAACCGGATTCATCCCGTTGTACCGGAGTGTTCTTAAGCAAACCTGGTCGAAGGACGTCTTCCTGCGCACGCTGTGGGAAAACCTGCTGCTGTGTGCTGCTCGCCAGCCATATACAGCAAACTTCAAAGGGCGCCAATGGCCGCTGCAAACCGGACAACTGGTCACCACCTCAGCCGATCTCGGGCTGAATTTATGCGACAGGGAAGGGAAGCCATGCAGTCGCCACGCCGTAGACAGGATGCTTGATGTTTTCGAGCGTGAAGGGATGATTTCTCGCTCCGGAGAGAAGCGAAAGGGCTCTGTGATAACCATCACAAATTACGCTGAATATGCTCAAAAAATGGACGATTTACCCGAGCGTATCACCGCGCGTATCTCCGCGCTTAATGCCGAGCATGGCGAACCCAGTAATGGCGCGGCTTCGGAAGGTTATGCCGCGCATAACGGAGCGCATTTACCCGAGCGTTTCACCGAGAATCATGAACAACAATGTAATAACAACAATAAAAACATTAAAAGATCTTCGTCCGAGAATTCTGACGAATCCTCTGACGCACGCCTGAAGAAATTTTTATCAGCTCATCCAGAAGCTGCGGTTTACACCCCATCCGGTGCGAAGTGGGGATCGGCTGAAGACCTCGAGATCGCTAAGTGGATTTCCTCCAGGGTGAAGCTGATTAACCCAACCTGCAAAGCCCCGGACATGACCTCCTGGTCTAACACCGTTCGCCTGATGCGCCAGATAGACAACCGGTCGCACCAGGACATCTGCGCGCTGTATGACTGGGCAAGCAAACACCACTTCTGGCAGACCAACATCCTGAGCCCGGAAAGCCTGCGTAAGCAGTGGGACAAGCTGACAATGCAGCGTAATTCTGGAGGCGAGCAGCGCGCAGCTAAGCCGGATCTGGACTTCAACAACACTGACTGGGCCTATGAGGTGATTCGATGAAATCTCTTGCAGAGCAGATGCGTAACCACGACCGCGAGCAGATGAGCCGCATGGCCCATAACCTGCCAGAGCAGTATCAGGAACGCGCACCGGTCGAGCAGGTGGCTCAAGTGTTCAACGGGCTGTTCAACCAACTGCGTGCCGCGTTCCCGGCCAGCATGGCGAACTTCCGCACCCAGG
>OKCQ01000218.1_pt1 | contig 17125 bp, 21 predicted proteins | sample 1610061 | NCBI WGS metagenome assembly OKCQ01 (sample SAMN04436616, study PRJEB24849) | human gut metagenome | biome: human gut; feature: NICU; material: stool | host: Homo sapiens | place: USA: Saint Louis, MO | collected 2009-12-15 | reverse complement strand
AGAAGTGGGTGTCAACTAAAAGTTTACAGTCACTTTTTTAATATAAAATTACCGGACACGGGGAAATGGAGTAGAAAATGAGCGAATTTAAAGTAATTGAAAGTCAAGAAGAACTTGACGCGATAATTAAACCAAGGGTAGAAAGAGCAATCAAAAAAGCAAAAGAGGAAGCAAAGGAAGAATATGAAAGTTCTTTAAAAAGTCTTAATGATGAAAATTCTAGCCTTAAAAGTGAAGTTGGTCAGTACAAGAAAAGTCTTGAAAGTATGAAAGAAAAAGATGAACAAATTACAGGTCTTAATAAAACAATAGAATCTTATAAGAGAGAAGATTTAAAAAGAAAAATAGCTGTGGATTGTGGTTTACCTTTTAACCTTTCGAATAGAATTCAAGGTGAAGATGAAGAGAGTATGAGAAAGGATGCAGAAAGTTTATCTAATTTTATAAAGAATTCTAATCCTAGTGTAGTACCTCTTATAAATGTTAATGAAATAAAAGATGATGATAGTGGTTTAAGATCATTATTAAATAGTTTAGATTTAGAAGGAGAATAAAATGACAACAACTAGAAATAATTTATTTGAACCAAAACTTGTAAATAATTTAATTAGCAAAGTTAAAGGATATTCAACTTTAACAAAATTATCCAAACAAGTTCCTATAGCTTTTAATGGTAATAAGGAATTTGTTTTTTCAATGGATAAAGAAATTGATATTGTTGCTGAAGGTGGAAAGAAAAGTGAAGGTGGTCTATCCCTTGCAACTAGAGTTATTGTTCCAATAAAAGTTGAATATGGTGCAAGAATTACTGATGAGTTTTTATATGCAACAGAAGAAGAAAAAATTAATATATTAGGTGCTTTTACTGATGGATATGCTAAAAAACTAGCTAAAGGTATTGATTTGATGGGTATTCATGGAATTAATCCAAGAACTGGTGAGGTTTCTAATATTATAAATAATAACGATATAGCTCATAAGGTTACTCAAAAAACAACCTTTAATGAGAAAGACCCTGATACAAATATGGAAGAAGCTATTCAACTTGTAATTGCAGCTGAAGGTGATGTTACAGGTCTTGCTATGGATCCTTCTTTTTCATCATGTTTAGCAAAACAAAAAAATAATAATGATGCTGGTGATAGATTATTCCCAGAATTAAGATGGGGTGCTAAACCAAGCTCTATTAATGGAATTCCTGTTGATATACATTCTACAGTTGGTAATGGGTCTAAAATTAAAGCTATAGTTGGAGATTTTGAAAATGGATTTAAATGGGGTTATGCAAAACAAATTCCATTTGAAATAATCAAATACGGTGATCCAGACAATTCAGGTCAAGACTTAAAAGGACACAACCAAATCTATTTAAGAAGTGAAACTTATTTAGGTTGGTCAATTCTTGAACCAAACCATTTTGCAATTATAGAAAAAGCTGAAGGTTAATTTAATATATGAAAACCTATAAAAATAAAAGAACTGGTGCTATAATATATAGCACCAATGAATTAAAAGGCGAGGATATAGAAGAAGTAAAAAAGAAGCCTGTAAGAAAAGAGGCTAAGAATGGAAAAGATAACAAGTAATGATGTGATTAAGCTTTGGAGACCTTTAAGTCAAGAAGAAATTGATCGTGTAGAAAATTTAATTCCAATAATTATTGATAATTTAAAACTAAAAGCTCAAAGAGTAGGTAAGGATTTGGATAAAATGTCCGAGTCACCTACTTTTTTTAATGTTTTAAAATCAGTAGTTATTGATGTAGTTTCAAGAACACTTATGACTTCTACAAATCAAGAACCAATGACTCAAACGAGTGAATCAGCCTTGGGTTATTCTTGGTCAGGTACTTTTTTAGTACCTGGTGGAGGTCTTTTTATAAAAGATTCTGAACTTGCAAAACTTGGTCTAAAGACACAAAGATATGGAGTGATTGATTTTTATGACACGAATAAAGGGAATCCCTGTGATTTTGATTTCGAAGAGTGATCCTATTGAAGATGAGCTTGGAAGTCTTATTTATGAAGATAAAGAAATTGTAGTTGAAAATGTTTTGGTTGCTCCTACAAGCTCTGATGATATTTTGTCTACAACCAATCTTTATGGTAAAAAGGCTGTGTATACTCTTGCAATTCCTAAAGGAGATAAAAACAAATGGGAAGGTCAAGAAGTTAGATTTTTTGGTCAAAGATGGAGAGTTTTTGGAAAAGAAATGCAAGGGATTGATGATCTTATCCCTCTAGATTGGAATAAGAAAGTGTATGTAGAAAGTTATGAGTGATTTTAAATTTGAATTAAATTCTGATGGAGTAAGGGAACTTTTAAAAAGCCAAGGAATCCAGGAAGAATTAAAAAAACACGGACAAGAAGTTGCTAATAGGGCTGACGGAATTTGGGAAACCAAAAGTGGAGTTGGTAGCGTTAGAGCTAATGTTAAAGTTGTTACTAATGATAAAGATACTTTTTATAAAAATTTAAAAACTAATACTCTTATAAAGGCTTTGGGATGATAGAAAAAAAGATTAAAAATTATTTGGAAAAAGCTTTGAAAGTTCCAGTATGGGTTGAGCATAGGGAAGATGAACCAGACAGTTTTATTATTTTTGAAAAAACTGGTGGTTATATTAAAAATACAATAAATCATACAACCTTTGCATTCCAATCTTACGGAAAAACTTTTACAGAGGCTTTAAAGTTAAATAATAAATTGCTAGATTATATGATGATATTTGAAGATGCTAATGTTAAGTTAAATTCTAATTATAATTTTACTGATACTAGCACAAAAAAATACAGATATCAAGCAATTTTAGAACTAATATATTAGAAAGGATATTTTATGGCAAATACTAATAATACAAGTACAGGAAAACCTAAAATAGGTGGAGCGATTTTTGTAGGCTATGATGGTGTAGCTGTTCCAAAAGATGCCAAAAGTGAATTAACAGGATTTAAAGAATTAGGTTATGTTTCAGATGATGGACTAACCAATTCTAATTCTTCTGATTCAGATAAAATTAAAGCATGGGGTGGAGATACTGTTTTAGTTATATCTAAAGGAAAAGAAGACACTTTACAATTTAAATTAATTGAGGTCATGAACGTTGATGTACTTAAATATGTTTATGGGGCAGAAAATGTTTCAGGAACTTTGGAAACTGGTATAACCTTAAAGGCAAATTCAAAACAAACAAAGGCTCATACTTTGGTAATAGATATGGTTTATCAAGGTGGAGTTATGAAAAGAATTGTAGCTCCTAATGCAATTATCCAAGAAATGGATGATATTGAATATACAGACGAAGATGCTGTTGGATACGCTGTTACAGTTTCTTGTCTTCCAGATACAGAAGGTAACAATCACTATGAATATATACTTAAGAAAGGTGCTTCAGAATGATTAAAGGAAAAACTAAAAGTGGCTTTAGATATAGCATAGATGAAAATGTAATAACAGATTTTGAATTTATAGAAAATTTAGAAAAAGTTATGGATAATGGAGCTGGTTTATCTAAGGCTCTAATTATTTTACTTGGAGAAAAGCAAAAAAAAGCCTTAATTAATTTTGTTAGGGATAAGAAAACAAAAAGAGTTCCTGTTAAAAATGTAATAAAAGAAGTTGAGGATATGCTATCCAATCCTAAATTAAAAAACTTATAGTCCTTGCCAAGATGATAAGGCTTGATGAAGATGCTCTCATTTGTGATTTGGCAGAAACATATAATATCTTTGATTACAAAAAGCTAGCTTTAAATAAGCTAGCTATTTTAGCTTGTGGTCTTAGAGATGATTCAAGGATCAAATTAAAAATGAGTAAAAATATTTTAAGCCCTAATCAGTTTCTTTTGGCTGGTATTCAAGACAGACTTTCTCTTCTTGTTTATTCTAAGACGAAAGATGCTGAAAAAGGAATAAATTATCCTAAGTTAATTTTGGATAATTTAGAAAATAAAATCAATGGATTTTCATCTGGTGAGGACTTTATGAAAGAAAGAGAAAGAATTATGAAGGAGGGAAAAAATGCCAACTGAAATAGGTAAGGCTTATGTGCAAATTATACCCTCTGCTAGAGGAATAAAGGGAAGTATATCTAAAATATTAAAACCAGAATCTTCAAGTGCTGGGCAGGATTCAGGATCTAGTTTTGGGAGTAATCTCTTAGGAACTTTCACAAAACTTGCAATAGGTGCAAAAGTAGGACAAGCCTTAGCAAGTGGAATAAAATCTTCTGTAATGGAAGGTGGGAAACTAGAGCAATCTATAGGTGGTATTGAAACATTATTTGATACAAAGTTTTCAAAAGGTGCTGATATTGTAAAAAAATATGCCCAAGAATCTTTTAAGACAACTGGTTTATCTGCCAATTCATACATGGAAAATGTAACAAGTTTTTCAGCATCCTTAATATCTTCACTTGGTGGAGATACAAAAAAAGCAGCTGATGTTGCTAATATGGCTATGGTAGACATGGCTGATAACTCCAATAAGATGGGTACTAACATGCAGGATATACAAAATGCTTATCAGGGATTTGCTAAGCAGAATTACACAATGTTAGATAACCTTAAACTCGGTTACGGTAAGATAATTGCCGTGTTTAAAGTGAGTTAACCATTTTATTAATGGGTGTATAAAATAATTTTATGCTAACGGGGAAACTCTAAGGATAAATCTATGACAATCCCGTGCCAAGCCTAGAAATAGGAAGGTGTAACGACTAGAGCTGTGCTCGTAAGATATCTATTAATACGATATTTGAAATGCTCACTATTAAATTCATTAATGCAAACCACCATTAAAATATTGTATAATATTATAAAAGAGGTGGTGAAATATGGAAATTTGGAAAGATATAAAAGATTTTGAAGGCTATTACCAAATATCTAACAAAGGAAATGTTAGAAGCCTTACTAGATTTGATGGAATAAGAGAAAGAAAAGGACAGATAATTAAACCTGTTTTAAAATACAACGGATATTTACAAGTCGGTCTTAGAAAAAATGGTAAAAGAAAATATGTTGGGGTGCATAGACTTGTAGCTCAACATTTCATCTCTAATCCAAAAAATAAATCACAAGTAAACCATATTGATTGCAACAAACAAAACAACAATGTTTCTAATTTAGAACGGGTAACGCCTAAAGAAAATTTAGAACATGCTCATAAAAATGGACTTATTAAGATGCCAAAAGGAAAAGAACATGTTAATTATGGCAAATATGGGGCGTCAAGTAGGTCTGCTAAACCAGTTATTAGATATAATAGGAAAACTGGAGAAACAAAATTGTATAAAGCAAAGATATTAGCCGCTGATGATGGATTTGATCCTACAGGAATATCAAAATGCTGCCATAAAAAAATGAAAACTCATGGTGGATATGAGTGGTATTTTGCAAATGAATTTAATAAAGATATAGTCTAAGCCCTAGGATTTACATTTCTGTAAATCCTTTTTTAAATACTTGGAAACAAGGGGTATTACTGGGAACAAAAACCGAGATGGAACGTCTTTTGGCAGATGCCGAAAAGATAACTGGTGTAAAATATGATATCAATAATTTATCAGATGTATATCAAGCTATACACGCTATTCAAGGAAAACTAAATATAACTGGAACAACTGCTAAAGAAGCGGAACAGACTTTAAGTGGTTCTTTTTCTTCTATGAAAGCATCTGCACAAGATTTTTTAGGTAATCTTGCCTTAGGTGAAAATATTGGTCCAAGTTTAAGCAATTTGGTTTCAACAACTAATACTTTTCTTATGGGCAATCTGCTTCCAATGATTGGAAATATTTTTAAACAAATGCCTAATGTAGCAAGTGAAGGTTTTAATTTACTTGCTGAAAAATTCACTATCTTTAAAAAATTGGGTGAATTATTAAGTCCTGCTATGGAAAAATTCAAAAGTGCCTTTGATGGACTTATGGAGAAAATGCAACCTTTTATTGATGCTGTTGGTAATGTTTTAAAACCGATATTAGAAGGTGTAGCCTTAGTTATTGGAAAAGTTTTATCAGAAGGGATAACAATATTAGCTAATAAATTTAATGTATTGGGTTTAATAATCCAAGTTCTAACTCCTATTTTTAATTTTTTAGGAGAGGTATTTAATAAAATTTTAAGTTTTACTGAACCTATAATAACTAAACTAACGGAATTTACTACAAATCTGATGGATAATAAAACAATTACGGAAGCCTTAGGTCAAACATTTAATGTAGTGTGGACTGCTATCCAATCTTTAATGTCTGTTGTATGGGAAGTTATCGGAGTAGTCATTGGAGATATTAAGAATTGGTTTAATTCAATGGGTGTTGATGGTAATACTCTTAAATCTATTATGGATATTGTTTGGCAAGGAATTATGCAAGCAATTACTGTAGCAAAAGGATTTATAGCCAGTGCTATAAAAGCAATTGGAAGTGTATTTACTTTTCTTGGTAATCATAGTGGAGTTTTAAAATCTATTTTATTAGCTGTATGGTCTGCTATTAAAACAGCGATTAAAATTGCAGCTGGTATTATTGTCGGAGTTGTAAAGACAATTGTTGCAATATTTAATGGACTTAAAACAGCTGGTAATATTTTGTTAGGTGCTTTAAGAGGTGCCTGGAATGGAATAGTAAGTGCTATTTCTAGTGCAAAGGCAAGAATATCTGGAATTATAAATAGAATAAAAGGGATTTTTAATTCTTTAGGAAACATAGATCTATTTAGTGCAGGTAAGGCAATTATAGATGGTTTTCTAAGAGGTTTAAAACATGCTTTTGGTGCTGTAAAAGATTTTGTTGGAGGAATAGCGGACTGGATAAAATCCCACAAAGGTCCTATATCTTACGATAGAAAACTTTTAATTCCTGCTGGTAATGCTATTATTGGTGGACTAAACACATCTATGATCCAAAGTTTTAAGGATGTTAAGTCTAATGTTTTAAAAATGGCTGGAGAAATTTATGATGGCTTTGATATTAAGGTAAAACCTATTAATTTAAGTCCAGATATTTCTGATCTTGATAAAAATGTTTTGGATAATAAACTTAATGCTAAATTAGATTTTAATGCTTATAGCGAGTACAAGGCTAATAGAGATACCAAGTTAGAAAATATGCTTTTAGATATTTTATCTTTATTAAAAATCCTAAGTGAAAAGGATGATGATGTTTATATTGATGGAGAAAAAGTTTCTGTCATGCTTGGTAAGAAAATTGATGAATATAAAAAGAGAAAAGATCTTTATGAAAATAGGAGAATGGGGGTGGTTATATAGATGTATGAAGTTATTGTTGATGGTGAATCTTTAAAAGATTTGATTTTTGTTACTGATGTAAATAGGACTATGGGTCCTTTTGTAAAGGGAAGAATAGTAACCATACACGCTTATATCCTCCATGATATTCTTGCAACTGTTGATGTTTTAAATAAACTATTGACAGGAGGAATGCAGGAATTTATTTTTACTGATCAACCAGATAGATACTGGAAGGGAAAGGTAAAAGAAGATATTAAAGTTCCAAGTTCTTTTGAGATTACAAATATAGATATTGATATAGAAATACCAGATGGGGTTTCTCATGCAATAAATCCTAAAGAGCTTTCTTTTACTGGAAGGACAAGTCTAATATTAGATAATGAGGGGTCGGATTATGCATATCCGACCTTTGATTTTAAATTAAAAGATGATACTTATATGGTTTCTGCTGTAAGTAAAGATAGGATTTTCCAATTCGGCGAACCGATTGAGGCAAGTCCTCTTAAAGAAATAACAGTAACTAAAGAAAAAACTACTGATGGTTATGAAGCGATTAGATCTTATACTTGTATAAATAAAAGAATTAGAGATTTATCGGCTTCCTCCTATGATGTTAGTAAGATAAATCCAAACTGGAGAACTGCAGGCACATTTATAGAAAGAAAAAAATCTATGCCTGTTCCTACAAATGGGAAAATAAAAATAGGAAAATGGGCGACACATTGGCAAACTGGAGAAAGAATGGCTAGTTGGGTAAAAGGAAAAACTTTTGTTGTTGCCCAAACAAAAAACGTTAGACAATCAAAATCTTCTAAGGCTTATCTTCTTAAAAATAGAGGTGTTTATATTGGTTGGCTTTTGGAACAAGATATAGACGGAGATAGTAGCACTGCAAGTACTAAATTTAATAATGGTAACCCTGTAGATTTAATTGCATCTTGGGCAAGTAATCAAGGATACCATTGGCATGGACCTTGTAAAAAAATTGATATTGATGTGGAATGCAACGATTTTGAAATGTCTACATTTTTAAATTATTGGATAGGTAACAATAATCAATATGGAGCATATTATGTAGCTGTGATGAGTGGAGATGAGGTTATAATGGGAACTAGTATCTCTACTCACAAAAACAATAGATCAACGCTCATTTATTTTGATGCAAATAATAAGGGTGTTAATTCTGGAGGAAATAACAAAGCCTCAGCTTCGTATTTTTGGGGAAAGATAACCATGAGAAAAAAAGGTGATAAGATGTCTTTTACTGTAAAAAATGATTTGCGTAAAAAAACTTTTAGTAAAACTTATCATATAAAAAGTAATGATTTAAAACCTACTCACATTATCATATGGGCAGGGAAATATGGTAATAATCATGGTCCAAGTGAGTTATCTCTTGTAAGTCTTAAATTTGTTGCATTAGATGCTAAGGTTTATATAAAACCAAAAACAGAAATGGTAAAGGAAGTTATGAATGTACCAGACCCAAGATATACCTTTAATGCAGGTGATGTAATAAGGCTTGAAATGGAAACTAACAAGGCTTATGTAAACGGAATCGAAACTTTAAGTCCTATTGCATTTGGTTCGGATACTGTTAGGCTAAAACCAGGAGAAAATGAAATTATGCTTGACGTATCGTCTGATGTTGTGCCAGATATTGATGTTTTTTATAGGGAGAGATTTAAATGATATTTTTTACAAATAGATTATATGAAACTCTTGCTGTGGCAAGTGTTGATACTGAAGAAGGTCTAAAGCTTCTAGATGATGAATTAAATCAAACTATAAAAACAGGAACTGCAATTTATACGGCAAAGATTGCAAAAAATGATATTAGTGCAGAAAAAGTCGAGGCAGGCTCTTTTGTTTTTGTCCCAAATTTTAAAAATAAAATAATAGTTTTAGAAGTTATGGACGTTTACGATGAAAGATCTTATAAAAAAATAATTGCTGAAGATGCTGGACTTGAATTATTAAATTCTGATGTTGGCGACCATAAAATGAAGGGGACTTTAAGAGAACATATCTTGGCAACTATTGGAGATGATTCTGATTGGGTTATTGGTCTTGATGAAATAGGTAATTCTAAAAACTTAACTTTGGAATATACTGGAATATCAAATCAAACAAAAAGGATTGTCCAAATAGCTGGAAGGTTTGGAGCTGAAATTTCATATGACTTTATCTTTGATGGAAATGAAATTAAGGAAAAAAGAATTAATTTTGTAAAAGAAAGAGGAAAAGATACAGCAAGGCGTTTAGAAGTAGGTAAAGAACTTAAAGATGTAAAAAGAAATGTATCTATAACAAATTTAAGAACAGCAGTACTTGGAGTAGGTAAACCACATAAGGAAACTATAAAAACAACAAAAACTGTTAAAAAGACAATTAAGGTAGAAGAAAAACCAAATTCTACCAAACACACTAATGGAAAGCTAGATCCTTTTATTAATTGGTTTCAAGCAAGAAAGGGACGTGTTCGTTATTCTATGTATGCTCGTATGGGTCCAAATTCTTACGACTGTTCTTCTGCTGTTCATTTTGCAGCTAAACACGCAGGACTTTTGCCATCAAATCATTATATTGGTTCTACTGAAACTCTCTTTGGAATGAAAGGAAAATATCTTGATGAAATATCAAGAAGTGATATAAGATATGGAGATATTTTTGTTGCAGGAAGACAAGGGGCATCTGGTGGAGCTGGTGGTCATACTGGGGCAGTTTTAGATAAAAACAGGATAATCCATTGTAATTATGGTTCAAATGGAATAGCTATAACTCCAATCAATGGTTATACTGGAGGTCCTCCTGTAAGATTTTTTAGGTGGAGAAATTCAGGAGCTGGTACTGTTAGTGTAAGCAATTCAAAATACTGGACTAATAAGAATATTGCTTATCACGATTTAGGCTGGACTTTAAATGGATTAAGTGCTGGACAACTTAATAACTGGATTAGGGCAAAAGCACCTGGCAGTCCTTTTAATGGGCAAGGTAATGTATTTATGGAAGCTCAAAAGCAAAGTGGACTTGATGCAAGATATATCCTTTCTCATGCTGCCTTAGAATCTGCTTGGGGTAGGTCTAATATAGCAAAAAAATATAATAATTATTTTGGAATCGGAGCTTTTGATAATGATCCAAATAATGCCAAAAACTTTTCTAATTCAGGGCTTGCATCTGGAATAATTAATGGTGCAAAATGGATTGCAAAAAATTATTATAATTCCACATATAAGCAAACAACCTTATACAAAATGAGAAATAACAATGGAGTCCATCAATATGCAACAGACCCAAACTGGCATACTAAAATTGCAAACATAATGAAAGGGTCTGAGAGGTATACAAGACCCGCTGCCCCATCAAAAAATAAAACAAAGGAAATCCTTGAAACTGTTACAGAAAATAAAGAAATTGAAAAGGAAACTAACCTAAAAGGATATAAGTATGATGATGGAAGGTATTTTGTAGATAAGGACGGTAGGGTTTGTGATAGGGAAGCTAACGCCATTTGGTCAAAGCCAAATACTAAGGGTAGGTACTTATCAAGAGTCTATGAATCCGAGGCGACAAGTCAAAAAACTTTGTTTGATGAATGTTTAAATCAACTAAAGAAAAACAACCAACCTGAAGTTTCATATGATGTAAACCCTGATAAAATCCCTAAAGATATTGATATAGGAGATAGAGTAAGGATAATTGATCACGATTATTCGCCAGCTTTATATTTGGAAGCAAGGCTTGTCGATGTAACAACTTCAAGCACAAATGATTATATAGACCGAGCTGTTTTTGCTAATTTTGTTCCAAAAACAAGTGGAATTGCCGAAAGACTTTTAAATTTACAAGAAAATGTACAAGATTTTAAATATTCCTTTGAAAATCAACCATATATAATGAGTCTTGAATCAACTTCTGGAAATGTATTCAAAGATGATATAGTTGATACACATTTAATTGCAAAACTAACAAAAGCAGGGATTGATCAGTCTGCAAATGTAGATGGTTTTATTTGGGAGAGAGTTTCAAAATATCCAGATAAATTGGTTGTTGCAGATGAAGAATGGAATGAAAGCCATAAGGATAATAATGAACATTTTATAGAATTAACGAGATCTGATATAGAATTAGAAGCTACTTTTGTATGCTCTGCAATCCTAGATGAATATGCTGTTGCGACTGCATCTTACACTATTAAAAATTTAGCTATAGGAATTTACAAGCAAAAAGAAGAACCTGATAGAAAACTTTTAATGTGGGGTGATGTATGGCAATGGGAAGAAGGAGAAACAAAGTTTAAAAGAATCTGGAAAGGTGATAGATGGGAAGATACTGTTACCAAAAGAGATTTAGAACTTTTAGAATTAACTCCTGGTCCTCCAGGAGCAGACGGAAAAGACGGAATGCCAGGAAAACCTGGAGCTGACGGTAAAACTTCTTACATGCACTTTGCTTATGCAGATAGTGCTGATGGAGTTGTTGGATTTACACTAACAGCAACAAACGGTAAAAAATATATTGGATTTTATACAGACTTTGTAAAAGAAGATTCTAAGGATCCAAAAAAATATGAATGGTCAAAATATGTTGGAGATGATGGAAAACCTGGCAAAGATGGTGTAAATGGGATACCAGGAAAAGCAGGGGCTGATGGTAAAACTCCATATTTTCATACAGCTTGGGCAAACTCTTCTGATGGGAGTAAAGATTTTTCAACAAGTCAAGCTGGTGAAAAGTTATATATAGGAACATATACAGATTTTGTAAAAGAAGATTCTACGGACCCTAAAAAATATACATGGCAACTAGTTAAAGGCAATAAGGGTGAAAAAGGTGAGCCTGGTAAAGATGGTAAAAATATTAATAGGAATTATATCGATGATTCTAAATTTAAAACTGTTACCGTTCCGAAAAAGCTTTATGATGAGGCTTATAATATTGACCCTAGTTTTTGGGATACTTATAATAGGCAAGCAATGACTTTATCTTTTTGGTTTAAGGCAAGAGAATCCAAGACGTACAAAAGAAATTTTGTTGTACATTTCAGAGCTGCCCCTTGGTATCAATTCGGAACTGTCGTTTATCCAGAAAATACGACTGAAAATATTTTTTATAAAATGCATATAGGTAGCAAAATGATGCCACAAGATTATAGAGCTGCTCAAATTTTTATAAGATTCATAGAAGAATATAGCGGAAATGTTTTTGAAATAAAAGATTTGAAATTAGAATTCGGAAATGAAGCTACTGATTGGATTCCATCTGTAAATGATTTGAAAGGCGAACCAGGTAAAAATGGGGTTGATGGTAAAACTGGTAAAATAGGTCAAAATCTTTTAAGAAATTCTAACGTGCCAATTGAGAATAAAAATTATCCAACCAATATTTGGAATCTTTGTGAAACTCCAACAACAGGTGAAACCATGACTTTTACTGTAAAGATAAAGTTGGAAAAAGATGACAAGATTTGTCTATATAATTCTGGTGGATATATCTGGATGGGAGATTGGACAAAAATAAATAAAATAGATGATTATCAAATTTGGTCAAAAACTTTTGAATGGAAAGATAAGATTCAATATAACGGAGTAGTGTATGTACAAACAAACCCTCCAACATTAAGATTATACACATATTCTAATGGAAACGGAGAAGATAAAAATAACACAGTATCCATTGAATGGGCAACTCTAACTCGTGGAGATATACCAGCAATAGAGTGGACGCCATGTTATGCAGACGTTGATGATGCAATAAAAGCAGGAAAAGAAGAAAGCGAAGAAATTAGTAGAAAGCTTATTAAAGTCGAAAGTGATTTTAAGATTGAAAATAATAACATTAAAGCTAGCGTAAGTTCTTTGAGTAAAACTACAGAAAGAAGTTTTGTAAATCTTAAAAAGGATATGGCAGACGCCGATGTCAAAGTAGAAACTGGAATTAAGAATTATTTAATTAATAACTACTCTACTAAAACACAAACAGACCAAAAAATAAGCCAAGAAGTTGGGAGTATTAAGACAAGTCTTGGTAATGATATAAATAACCTTAATAAAGAAGTTACCGAAGCTAAATCCATGGTAGAACAAACACAAAGAGGTGTTACAACCATTGTCGGACAAGTTGAATACGGACTTAATAATAAGATTAATGACCTTAACGCTAGAATAGATATACAAGCAGATAAAATAGAAGCTAAGGTATCAAAAGATGGATTTTCTTCCCTAGTAAAACAAGAATTTGATAGATATAAAGTACAAGCCAAGAATATTGATTTTGATGGTTCTTATGTTAATGTAAAGGGAACTTTCCAAACCTTAAACACTAATGAGGATGTTGGTGTAGAAATGTCATATAATCAAGTTGTTTGGAAAGATAATAGATGGGAAGGAAAAACATTTGGTAAAATAACTGTTACTAAAATTGTAGGTAGTGAATATGGTTTTTCATTAAATTTCGGTCATTATCCTACAGGCTTTCTAAGTATGTCTTATTGGAATAATGATGATAAAAAATGGTACAGTTATATGCAATTAGATAAATGGAACTATACGGGAAATGGAGGAATTACACCTATCATTTTTCATGAAAATTTAAATTGTTTAAGACATTCTATCAGAATAGGTAATTGGGAGTTAGTTCCAGAGGGTGATACTTTAAAAATAAAACCATACGATACAAAAGCAGGTTATATTTTTCAAAGGGGCGGTCTATATAGATATTATGCTTCTGGTGGTAAAGATGTTAAAACAAAAATAGATTAAAAACAAAAGGGGTAAAAATGGACGATTTGACACAAATATATATAGACAGATTGGCAGAATCTAATCATAATTGCATTATGCTAGAAGTGAAAAACAGAAATTTAAAAAGAAAGATAAATGAATTAGAAAATGAACTTAAAGAATTAAAAGGAGATGATGAAAAAACAGGTGATGAAGAATAAAAATATCTAAGTAACAAAGAGAGGATAGACCTCTCTATTTTAATACAAAAAAGGAGCGATTATGTACGAATTAAAAGCAAAAGAATACTTTGATGGCAAGGATGAAACACAAGTAAGAATCCAACAAGAGAATCCTTGGAGGGATTTTATTATCTTTTTAAAAGGGGATAAAAGAAATGAGAGCGACAGCCTTTTAATTGAGTTAGGACTTGCTGAAATAGCAAAAGAAGCTAATCCAAATATAGCTATTAATAAGTTAGATAATATTGTAGCAGAACTTAAAAAGGAAATAAAAACAGCCTTTGAGACCCTTGTTTTATCTAAGGATTTAAGCAAAGAGCAACAAGAAAATATCCTTAATCAATATAAGCCTTATCAAGTGGGAAAAGAATATGAAGAAAACGAGAAATTTACTTATAAGGACAAGGTATATGAAGTAATACAAGCACATAGAAGTCAAACAACATGGCTACCAGAATCAACCCCAGCCTTATATAAAGAATATCTAAATGTTAAGATACAAAATCAAGATGGGTCTACAACAGAAGTGGTAAAAGAATATATCCAACCAACGGGGGCTCATGACGCTTATAATAAAGGGGATAAAGTTTTATTTAAGGGAAAAATCTACCAATCAAAAATAGACGCGAATACTTTTAACCCTGAACAATTTGCTGATGGATGGGAATTGGTAACAGAAGAATAAGAAAGAGAGCAAAACCCTCTTTTTTATATATTAGAAAGGAAGTGAGAAAATTGTGTTAGAACTAGCAAAGGCAATAAGTGAATATGGAATCTTGATAGTTATAGCAGGTTTATTTTTGTATTTTTATATTTCAGATAGAAGAGTTTGGCAAAAAAATCAAGATAAGCAATTTGAAAGAAGTAATGAAATTAATGACAAGCTAACAGAAATAATTGCTAAAAATACATCAGGGCTGGATTTGTACGAAACGAGCTTAAATAAGCATTCTTGCGATAGCAAACAAAGTTTCGATGATTTAAATTCTAGGGTGGATAAAATTGATGATAAGATTGACTTATTGCAATCTTCAACCAAGGAATTGGCAACAAAGGAAATGGCGGAAGAAATAAAGGAAGAAGTAAGAAATTTAAAAAGATAGGGGACTAGTATAATGCTAGTCCTTTTTAAGTATAAGGAGGAATTATGAGTAATAGTAGTTTAGTTAGTTTTCCAGATTACAGTCCAAATCATAGCGGGACAAGAACACATCCTATCACAAAAATAGCAATCCATCATACGGCGGGAGTATTAACAGCTGCTGGTATTGGTAGTGTATTTAAATCTACATCTAGGCAAGCTTCTTGTAACTATGGGATAGGAAATGATAACAGGATAGTTTTAGTAGTGGACGAAGCAAATAGGGCATGGACGACATCTTCTGCTTGGTGTGATAACAGGGCTGTTACGATAGAGGTATCAAATTCTCAATATGGGGGTAATTGGCTTGTTAGTGATAGAGTTTTAAATACTCTAATAGATTTAGTTACAGATATATGTAGGCGTAATAAAATAAAAAACTGCACTTATACTGGAGGCAAAGACGGTGTATTACAAATGCACAGATGGTACGCCCAAACAACCTGTCCTGGTCCTTATCTTGGTAGCAAATTTACCTACATTGCAAACGAGGTAAACAAAAGATTAAGAGGTGGCAAATCTACAAGTACATCTTCTAATCTTTATCGAGTAAGAAAATCTTGGGGAGATAGTAAAAGTCAAAAAGGAGCTTTTAAAAATCTTAATAGTGCCATAGATTTGGCAAAGAAAAACGGATATAAGGTGTTTGATAGTGATGGAAAACAAGTATATCCAGAAATTAAAAGTGCAAATACAAATAATAACAGTCCAAGATTTATCAAATATGAAAAATGGACAGGTGTAACTCTAGATGTATGTAATGTTAGGTCTGCACCAAATACAAGGGCAGAGATTGTTGCACAATATCCTGTGGGAAAAGAAATAAATTATGACCAAGTCTGGGAAGGTGATGGTTACAGGTGGATATCTTATATTGGTGGTAGTGGTAAACGTAGATATGTAGCTTGTAGGAGACTTTCTGGAGATACAACGCCTTGGATTAAGTTTTGATTGACTTATAGTATCATATATGGTACTATAATATCACAAGGGAGGTGAAAAGTATTTGACTAAAAAAGATAAGCTTATCAAAAAGATGAAAACAAGCCCTAGAAATATTAGTCCGGATGAAATAGAAAAAATGCTAGGGTGGTTAAGTTTTGATAAAAGAAAAAACAATGCAGGTAGTCATCAAATTTTCAAAAGGAAATCTGACGGAAAAGTTTTTAACTTGGTACTAACAAATAATCCAGTTAAAAAATATCAAGTTGATGATATACTTAAAATAATTGAAGAGGGGGAATAATTTCCCCTTTGAAAGTCAAATACTTTTAAAAATGAAAGATTTAAAATATTATTTATCTTTACCATGGAATTTTAAAGTTAAAAAGGTGAATGATGAGAGTGGAAGTTATTATCTAGGCTGTATTCAAGAAATACCAGAGGTAAGAGGTCATGGAGATACTTTAGATGAATGTTATGATCTTGTGATGGAAATATTAGAAACAAATTTAGAACTAATGATTGAAGATGGGGACAAAATACCAGAACCAGTTGATAAAAATTATTCTGGAAAATTTAATGTAAGAATACCTAAATCTCTTCATAAAAAATTATCAGAAGAAGCAGAAGATGAAGGTATATCATTAAATCAATTAGCAGTTTATAAATTAAGTATATAAAAACATTTAAGCGATTACACATGTAGTCGCTTTTTTAGTGCATAAAAAGGAGATATAAATGAACAATATTTTTAATAATTTAATGCTAACAGTTTTAACAGTTGGCTTATTTACACTAGTTAATATATTAATAAAACAAGTAAA
>OKCQ01000217.1_pt1 | contig 17138 bp, 15 predicted proteins | sample 1610061 | NCBI WGS metagenome assembly OKCQ01 (sample SAMN04436616, study PRJEB24849) | human gut metagenome | biome: human gut; feature: NICU; material: stool | host: Homo sapiens | place: USA: Saint Louis, MO | collected 2009-12-15 | reverse complement strand
CTAGAGAAAGAAAAACTTAACAATGCAAGTATGTATGAAATGCTTGGAGAAAGTTTACAAAATACTTTCGGATTTGAAATGGTTGATATTTTAAATTTCATATGGGCTTTCGCTAAGTGTGGAAATAATGAAATCGGTGATCCTATTTCTTGGTATTCAAGTTTTGAAGAATTTCCAATTATTGATGTGATGAAAGAATTTGTGCCAGCACTTATGGAATCATTAGGAAGTAAAAAAAAATTGATGAAGAAGAATACGGAAGTGAAGATTCAAGAGAAAACAGAGAAACAAAAGTAAATACTGATTTACTCTATCAAAGTGGACTTATGTGCAAGATGGATTTTGAAATGATTAGCCAAATGACACCAGGTAATTTGGTCGATTATATTTTATCCTATAACGAATACCAAGGAAAAGTGAATGGAAATGACAAGAAAAAACCTAAAGTCCGTCTTGCAACACAGACAGATTTTGATAATTTTTAAAAGTTTGGAGGTGTAATTTATGGCTAGAAAAGTCAGAGGGATAACAATTGAATTTAGTGCTGATATGACAAAGTTTGAAAAAGCTATGAATGAAGCCTACAGTAAGGGTCGAAGTCTTGAAAGACAGATGAAAGATATAAATAGACTTTTAAAAGTTAGACCAAGTGACCAAGGTTTATACACACAAGCTTTTGAAACATTAGAAAAACAGATTGAAAATTCTAAGAAAAAATTAAAAGAATTAAAAGACGCCTATAAGGTAGCTGAAAAAGAGTTTAATGAGGGGAAAATTGGTCAAGAAGCCTTGTTTGCCCTTCAAAGAGATATTAAGGCTACTGAAAATGACTTAAAAAAATTTAATAAAGCTCTTGATGAAATGAAGAAAAAGGCTAGTCACTTTGAAGAATTAGCCGCTAAAATAAAAAAAGTTGATGAGAGCCTTAAAAAGAACAAAGAATTGTTAGACCAAGTTAATAAAGCCTTAAAACTAGATCCTAAAAATGTTGGACTTGTAAAAAATCAACAAGAACTTTTAGCTGAATCTATAGCAAAAACTAAAGAAAAAATTGAACTTTGTAAACAAGCTCAAAGTGAACTTGTTAAAGAATTCAACAAAGGGACTTATACTAAACAAGAATTTACTGAAAAATACGCCAAGTTAAGGTCAGAAATAATTTTATCAAAAGAAGAAATGAGAAAGCTTGCAAAAGAAAGTGATATTACAGGTATAAAACTTAAAAATGCAAGTGAGAAATTTTCTAATATTGGTAATAGTCTTAAAAATGCTGGGGATTGGATGACAAAAAGAGTTACTCTACCAATCACAGGTGCTATGACTCTTGCAACAAAAGAAGCTATCAATCTCGAAGATGCTATGGCTGGAGTTCGTAAAACTACAGATATGACAGATACTGAACTTCAACAAATGGAAGATACTTTTGTTAGTATGAGTAAAACTACACCTGTTACTGCAAAAGAGCTTGCAAATATTGGTGAAATGGCAGGTCAGCTTGGTATTAAAAAGGAAAACATTGCTGAATTTTCTAAAGTAGTTTCTGATTTAACCATTGCTACAAACTTAACCGCCGAAGAAGGTGCTAAGGATTTGGCAAGGTTTATGAATATTACTGGGATGACACAAGATAAGATTTCCAACCTTGGTTCAACCATAGTTGAACTTGGTAACAATTATGCTACAAGTGAAAATGAAATAGTTCAAATGGGTTTGAGACTTGCTGCACAAGGTAAAATTGCAGGATTAACAGAAGCTCAAATAATGGGTATAGCTACTGCATTAAGTTCAGTTGGTTTAAAGGCTGAACGTGGTGGTACATCATTTTCAAGAATTATGATGATGATGAATAGTGCTGTATTATCGACAAATGAAAGAATATCAGTCTTAAATGATATGTTAGATGGAACTGGATATACAGTCAATGATGTTACAAGTGCAATCCAACAAGGTGGTAGTAAAGGAAAAGCCGCATTAGATGAGATAGGCGAAGCTGTCGGTATGACAGGTGATGATTTAAAATCTATGGTTAGTGATACAAAAGATGCTAGTGATAAGTTAGAAACTTTAGCTAAGGTGTCGGGAATTAGTGCAGAGGAATTTGCTAAAAAATGGAAGTCTGATCCTAAGGCTGCCATTGATTTGTTTATCAAGGGTCTAGCAAAAATGAAATCTAAGGGTCAAGACGTAAGTGGAGTATTTAAAGAATTAGATATAAACGGTAGACAAGATATAGATACTCTACAACGTATGATGGGTTCTTATGATTTGTTAGGTAAGGCAGCTGATGATGCTACTAAAGCTTTTGAATCTAACACTGCTTTGCAAAAAGAAGTTGAAATATTTAGTAAAACAACTGGAAATCAGTTAAAAATCCTTAAAAATGAATTTATAGCTCTAGGACTTAAAATTGGAAAAGTTTTGATACCTGTTTTAAGAGATGTTGTTGAATGGTTAAAAGGACTTGCAGAAAAGGCAGAACAAATGAATCCTAAAACCATAGAAAGATTTGTAAAAGCTTTATTAGGACTTGCTGCTATTGGACCAATTGTCGGAGTTGTTGGGAGATTATTATTAAGTTTGGGTAAGATGGCTTTATTTGTTTCTAATGTTTCTGGTGAACTTGCAGCATTAAGTGCTGGATTTGGAACAAGTGCAACTAGTGCAGGTTTATTTGCAAAAGGAATTGCAGCTTTGGGACCACTTTTAGCACCACCTCACGGACTTATTATTGCAGGTATTGCAGCTGTTGTTGGTGGACTTGTTGTTTTAAATAAACATATGAGTGAAAGTGCAATTCAAACTGATATATTTGGCGATAAGGTTAGTGAAGGGACTAAAAAGGCTGTTGGAGGATTCCTTGAATTAAGTGACGAAGCTGAAAGGTCTTTGACTAGGTTAAAGGCAACGGGTGAGACCGTTAGTCAAGAAACTGTTGATAGTATTGCAGGTAATTTTGAAAATATGGGAAATCAGATATCAAAAAAGATTGAAGAAAGCAAACAACCTGCTCTCGATTCCTTAACTAAAATGTATACAGACATGGGGACTATTAAAGATCAAGATACTATTGATACTATAAATAGGGTTAAAAAAAGCTATGAAGACCAATTGGTAGAAATTCAAGAAGGTGAGGCTAGAGTTAAAGAAATTCTTGAAACTGCTAAGAATGAGAAAAGAACTCTAACTGAAGGTGAAAGACAAGAAATAACTACTATTCAAAACAACATGAAAGATGATGGAATTAGAATTCTTTCCGAAAGTGAAGAAGAGTATAACATCATTCGTCAGAGAATGAAAGACCAAGCGGGACAACTTTCAGCTGAACAAGCTTCTAAGTTGGTACAAGATTCCATCACTACCAGAGATGAAACCATTAAAAAAGCCGAAGAAGAATATGACGAGCGTATAAGAATTGCAGACCAATTAAGAGCTGATGGAACTAAAGAAAGTACCGAAGCTGCTTATAAAATAATTGAAGATGCTAGAAACACTAGAGATGAAACGGTAAATGCAGCTAAAGAGAGTCACGAGAAAATAGTTGAAGAAGCAAAACTACAAGCTGGAGAGCATGTTAAAGAAGTTGATTGGGAAACTGGTCAAACTAAAACAGGATGGCAAATAGCACGAGACAGTGTTAAGGAAAGTTTTAGCGGTATGAGAAAAAGTATATTAGATTTTTGTAATGATGCTGATAAAAAAATAGGTAACTTTAAAGAAAGAGTTGGAAAAAGACTTTCTAATATGAAAGACGCTGTCGTAAGAAAAGGACAAGATATCATTGAAGGTTTTGTTAATTCTATAATTCAAGGTTGGGTTAACAAGAAACAATGGATAATTGATTCTATAGTTGATACTTTTAATTGGATTGTGGAAAAAATAGAAAAAATGTTTGACTTTGAGTTACCAATGCCTAGAGTACCTAAACCTATAATACATTGGGAAACACATTCTGTATTAGGTATGGATTTTTCTATTCCAAGTGGAATTTCATGGCATAAAAAAGGAGCTATTTTTACCAAACCTACACTATTTGCAAGCCCAAGTGGTTTTCATGGAGTAGGCGAAGCAGGAGCAGAAGCTGTCCTACCTATTGAAAAGCTTGATGGAATTGTTGCTAATGCAATGGTTAAGGCTGGTGGTAGTAATGGAGTTACTATTACAGGTAATACTTTTAATGTAAGAAAAGAAGAAGATATTGATGAGATAGCAAGAAAGTTATATAGACTAATTGAAAGTAAGAAAAGGGGTGTTGGTCTTGGCTAGACTTTTTGAAAATAGTTTGATTTTTAATGGAGTTGAATTTGGTAAGTTTGGTGTAATTGAAAAGATTGACAGACCTTTTTTGACGCCAATGAATATTATTGAAAAAGATATAAATGGTAGAGATGGGATGTTGTATAAGGATTCTTTATTTGAATCCTTAACAATCACCGTTTCTATTAGACTTTATAATAGTGTTAGACGAAAAATTGATGATATGATCTTTGATTTAATGGAGATGATGTATAGTAAGAAGTTATCTCCTTTAAATTATAGAAGAAATAGGGTTTGGTATGACGCTGTTCTTGTTGGTGTAAACTCCTATGAAAAGTTTAGAAATGAACGTGCTTATATGGATCTAGAATTTAAAGTACCAAGTGGTTTAGGTAGGAGTGAATATAAGAATGATTATTATAAGGATTTTACAAATAAGGAAATTTCTTTAAATTCTGTTTTACCTACAAAGGGGATATTCACTTTTACAGGTTCTTCTAACAAGATTATCAATATGAGAACGGGTGAATTTATTGAAATTCTTTCAGGATCTAGTCAAAAATTCATTATTGATTGTGAAAAAGAAATTGTTACTTTTAAAGGAAATAGGGCAATGGATAGACTAAATCCTTATTCAGATTTTTTTGAAATTAAAAATGGAGAAACCGTAGCTCTTGTGGGGAAAAATGGTGCTGGAAAATCTACATTGCTTAAAGCAATGTTAAATATTATACCTCATCAGGGAGATGTCTCCATTAATAATGAAGACATCAATAAAAAACTGGTAAAGATTGCATATGTAGAACAAAAAGCTGATATTGATTTTACTTTTCCAATAAAAGTAAAAGAATGTGTATCTATGGGAACATATGCCGGAATGAAAGTTTTTCAAAGAATTAAAAATGCAGAATGGCAAAGAGTTTCAAAGGCTTTGGAAAAGGTCGATATGGGAAAATATTCTAATCATCAAATAGGAGAATTATCTGGAGGACAATTTCAACGTGTACTTTTAGCAAGATGTCTTGCTCAAAATGCAGATTTCATATTTTTAGATGAACCATTTGTAGGGATAGACTTAGTTAGTGAACGAATAATTATGGATACGTTAAAAGAATTGAAACATCAGGGAAAAACAGTGCTAATTGTGCATCATGATTTAAGCAAGGTAAAGAAGTATTTTGATAATATTATTCTTTTGAATCGAAATCTAATTGCTCACGGAAGTGTAGAATCTGTATTTAATGAAGAGAATTTAAAAAAAGCCTACGGAGATACTATATTTATTGGAGAGGGGGAATAATATGCTTCAAAATTTTATTAATGGTCTGTATGACTTTCACTTTTTACAGAATGCTCTAATTACATCTGTAGTTATAGGGATTGTTTCTGGAACAGTAGGTTGTTTTATTATTTTAAGAGGAATGTCTCTTATGGGTGATGCTATTTCTCATGCTGTTTTGCCAGGAGTAGCAATTTCTTATATTTTAGGTATTAATTTTTTTATTGGTGCGATTGTATTTGGTCTATTAGCTTCTATCATTATTACTTTTATAAAAAGCAATAGTGTAATAAAAGGAGATACAGCAATTGGTATTACTTTCAGTTCTTTTTTAGCACTAGGAGTTATCCTTATAGGAGTTGCAAATAGCTCAACGGATTTATTTCATATTTTATTTGGAAATATTTTAGCTGTACAAGATATTGATAAGTGGATTACAATTGGCGTTTCGGTTTTAGTGTTGGTTATAGTAGTTCTATTTTTTAAAGAATTATTAATCACTTCTTTTGATCCATTAATGGCAAAAGCAATAGGGATGAATGTCAGTTTTTATCATTATCTATTGATGGTTCTATTAACTTTAGTAGCAGTAACAGCTATGCAAAGTGTGGGAACTATATTAATTGTTGCAATGTTAATTACACCAGCAGCTACAGCATATTTATATGCAAATAGCTTGAAAACTATGATATTTATTTCTGCAACAGTCGGAGCAAGTTCATCATTGCTTGGATTGTTTATTGGTTATAGTTTTAATATAGCAGCAGGATCAAGTATTGTTTTAACAGCGGCATTCTTATTTGTAATTAGTTTTCTAATCTCACCAAAACAAAAATTTTTAAGAAAGAAGGAGAGAAAGTTATGATGAGAAAATGGGAAGCAGTACTGGGAAGTCTGGGGATTTTGATTGCTCTTTTTATATTCGGGGCATGTTCAATAAATAGTAAAGACAAAGATAAAGTGGCTTCGAACGAAAAATTAAAAGTAGTAGTTACTAATTCGATTTTAGCAGATATTACCGAAAATATAGCAAAAGATAAAATTGATTTACACAGTATCGTACCTATTGGGAAAGATCCCCACGAATATGAACCTTTGCCTGAAGATGTTCAAAAAACTTCAAAAGCAGATTTGATTTTTTATAACGGTGTTAACTTGGAAACTGGAGGAAATGCTTGGTTTACAAAATTAGTTAAAAATGCGAACAAAGAGGAAAACAAAGACTATTTTGCAGCAAGTGATGGCATAGATGTTATTTACTTAGAGGGTCAGAGTGAGAAAGGGAAGGAAGATCCCCATGCTTGGTTAAATTTAGAAAACGGTATTATTTACGCTAAAAATATTGAAAAACAGTTAGCGGAAAAAGATCCTGATAATAAAAAATTCTATAAAGAAAATCTAGATAAGTATATTGAAAAATTGGATTCTCTAGACAAAGAAGCTAAATCTAAATTTGCTTCAATTCCGAATGATAAAAAAATGATTGTTACAAGTGAAGGATGCTTTAAATATTTCTCGAAAGCGTATAATGTGCCTTCTGCTTACATTTGGGAAATCAACACTGAAGAAGAAGGAACACCAGATCAAATAAAACACTTAGTTGAAAAATTACGCACAACAAAAGTTCCCTCCTTATTCGTGGAAAGCAGTGTGGACGATAGACCAATGAAAACAGTATCAAAAGATACCAATATTCCTATCTATTCAACGATTTTTACTGATTCAATTGCAGAAAAAGGACAAGATGGTGATAGTTACTATGCGATGATGAAATGGAACCTGGATAAAATTGCTGAAGGCCTTTCGAAATAATTTGGAGGGTAGGTATGGTACAAATTAAAACAACTACTATACTAATTTATTTACTAGCAATTCAGGAATTATCAAAAAGAAAAAAGAAATTAAAAAATAATGATTTAGCAAAAGTTCTAAGTGTTAGTCCAGCATCTGTAAGTGAGATGCTGGCTAAACTTAGATATGAGGACTATTTAGATATAGGATTTCAATTAACTGATAAAGGGAAAAAATTTATTGACGATTACAAAAAAGGTTTTAAGTAAAAGACTTTATTTTTAGGGAGGATAAGAAAATGGCTATTGGAGTGATTATGATAGGACTTATCCTAATAACTGGATATAATTTTTTTAAATCTTTCTCGGATTATTTTAGAAAAGGTGAATGATTTAGATGAGTCTATTAATTCTTGTAGGATTGCTTTTTGTATCAGTTATTTTGCTCTTTCTCATTAGTTTAGCTCTAAGGAATGAGTTCAGTAATAGACGAACGATTGAAACTTCAAGTCCTGTGTAATATAATATAGTTAATTCATCTTATTAGGAGGAAGTACCCATAGAAACCAGAGATTATATTACAACTCACCAAAAATTAATAGAAAGTGGACTAAGCCATTTTGAAAAAGAAGGATTTCAGCAAACTAAGATAAGGCAACTGTGCTTGACCGCAGGCGTAACTACGGGTGCTTTTTATAAACATTTTACTTCTAAGGAAGCGTTATTTGAAGAAATTATTCAGCCGCATATTAATGCGCTTATTAACATGTATAATGAAGAGTTTACCAAATACCTCTTAAACTTAGAAAATATAGATATAGAGAAAAGTTGGAGAGAGAACTTCAATGAATTAGATCCATTTATTAATTATATTTTTGAGAATAAACGTATATTCGATTTGGTTTTATTCCAATCAGCTGGAACCAAATATCAAGATATTGTTGAAAAAATTACATCATTTGTGACAAAAAAGACAGTCTGTTGTCTAGATAAGTTAAAGACTATCGGAATGATCAATCAAAATTTAGTCTTTAATGAAGAAGAAATCCACTTCTACATTTACTCATTCTACGCTACATTCTATGATATATTGAAGCATAGCTATTCAAAAGAAAAGACTATGCTATTAACCAGAAGATTGTATCGATTTTCTGTTCCTGGTTGGATTGAATTACTGAGTTAATTAAAAAAAAGCTTGCATTGAGAATTGTTCTCAGTTATGCTTTTTGATAAGATCGCACTGTTATCTGAATAACGGTACATTTTTATCAGCTTAAGATAACAGTGCGATCTTATTTTTTGGAGGTGAAAGAGTGTCAAAAATCAATCCGTTAACCTTAATTACTTTAAATATTTTTTTCCCGGTCATTATTTTTTTAGGAAAGGGAAATATATTTCAAGTGGGGTGTTTCATTATTGCTACAGTTTTAGTATTGATGTTTCGTAAAATAAAGACATGTATTTATTTCATCTTGATTTATTCAGTTCTGTTTTTAGCAATGAAAATTATTGATGCTATCAAGATAGAGTTTTTTACTATTTTTTTTGGGACATCCTTATATATTGTATTTCGAATGTTGCCGGTCGTAATGATTTCATGGTTGTTGGTTAGTGTCTATACTAGCAATGAATTATTATCCTCTTTAGAAAAAATACATTTACCGAAAAAAATAATGTTAAGTATTACAGTAGTGATCAGATTCTTTCCGACTTATCGTTCTGAAATAAGAATGATTAAAGAATCTTTAAAAATGAGAAACATTCGCTTGTCTTTTTTTCAGCCTCTGCAATATTTGGAATTTCTGTTAGTTCCCGTTCTTATACGTGCAACTATGATTGCTGAAGAAATGACCGCTAATGCAATAACAAAGGGGATAGAATCTCCTGTGAAAAGAAGTTCTTACTATAAAACAAACATGAGCTTATTAGACTATATCATCCTGTTTTCCGTTACTATTTTTTTCTTAAGTATTTTGATTTGAGGTGAAAGAATTGTTTGAATTTAACAATGTTTCTTTTTCATATAAGGATGTTAAGGAACAAGCGCTTGTTGACCTTAATTTTTCAATAAAAAAAGGCAGTCTTACATTGATTACTGGTTCTTCTGGGAGTGGGAAATCCACACTATTAAAGTTAATGAATGGACTTATTCCAAGACTTTATGACGGAAAATTGGTTGGGGAAATTTTATTTGAAAATAACTCGCTAAAATCCTTAACACAAGAAAGTATATCAAAAAATATTGGCTACGTAAGTCAAGATCCTAGAGGACAATTCTTTACAACAAATACAACGAGTGAGTTAGTATTTTCGATGGAAAACTTTGGATTTACAAAAGAGCATATGGATAAAAGAATCAATGAATTAGCTGAATTATTAGATCTTTCAAATATATTAGATAAAAACATTTTTTCGCTATCAAGTGGTGAACGGCAGAAAATTTCTATTGGATGTAGTTTATCGCTAAACTCTAAATTAATTATATTGGATGAACCGTCTTCAAATTTGGACTTCAAAGCGACTAAGAAACTTGCTGACTTACTTTGTGATTTAAAAAATAAAGGATTTACTATTGTTATAGCTGAACATCGTTTTTACTATTTGAAAGAATTAATTGATCAAGTTCTATTTGTTAAAAATAGAACTGTAAAAACTACAACTATTCAGTTGTTAAAAACTGAAAACAATAACGCATTAAGGAAATTTGACATTTTTAATAGTTCGATTGAAGTTCCCTATATCGAAAAGGCAAGTGCAGATGTATTAAAAGTTGAAGAAATTACTTATGAAAATATTCTAAAAGACATAAATTTTGATGTCAAAGTTGGAGATGTTATTGGTTTGGTAGGGAAAAACGGTGTGGGGAAAACAACCTTACTAAGAATACTCATGAAGATTATTCGCCCTACCAAAGGAAAGATAATCGAAAATAAAAAAAATTTGTCATCGGCGTTTTTAGTAATGCAAGAAATGGATTACCAATTTTTCACAGAATCAGTGAGGAGCGAGTTAGCCCTTGGGAATGAAATAGTTAGTAAAGATCAGCAAGAAAAAATTTTAAAAAAAATGGAACTTTATAAAATGAAAGATCAATTACCGTTTGATTTATCCGGTGGAGAAAAACAAAGATTATTGGTTTCTATAGCTTCATTGTCAAAAACTAATTTATTTCTATTTGATGAACCTACAAGTGGGTTGGATTATATCAATATGGAAAGGATTGCTGACCTTATTAAAGACTTAAAAGAAAGGGGTGCAGTAGTTATAGCCACTCATGATCCGGAATTTCTTTATAAAACATGCAATAGAATTATTTATTTAAAAAATGGTGGAATAAAAAAAGATATAAAACTTAGAGTAGAAGATTCAACTTTGATAGAACAGATTTTTAATGACATAACGAAATAGAATTGAGGAGAATATATATGAAAACAAAAGATTATATTTTTATTGGTTTAGCTACAGTTATTTCCCTAGTAATTTACTTTTTTTCAATAATGATTAGTAGTATTGGTGGGGCGTTTGGTCACAGCATATCCCCAGGGATTTTTGGATTATTATCTGGAATCATATTTGTTTATATTAGTTATAACTACTCTAGAAAAGGAATTTTTACTATTTACACAATAGTTTTGTTATTATTTTTTACGTTAATGGGTGGGGCGTACTTACCTTGGTTTATCAGTTCGATTAGTACGGCGATCTTAGCTGATATTATTCTATCCGTATTTGGATATGATCGAGCAATTCCTCAAGTTGTGTCTTGGGCTCTAATGCAATTAGGCAGTGCTGCCGGACAGTGGATTCCCATATGGTTCTTTACAGATCGTTTTCGTCAAGACTGGATAGATAGAGGACAATCTGCTGCAACAATGGATGCAATGATCCACTACGCGGTGGGTATATGGGGAATCATTTCAGTGTTAGTTGTAGCAAGTTTATCTATGATTGGTGTATTGATTGGAAGAAAAGTCTTAAAAAAATACAAAAAATAGAACGTAGTTTACCTTCTATCTGTTTATACATCTCTAATTTACGCTATTACGGAAAGCATTAACAGTCGTAAACGAATAAGAGAAGAAATTGATTGCGGGGGAGAAAAAAATGAAAGTATACAAAAAATTATTTAGTTATGTCCCTAAAAAGAAATGCTACGGATGGTTAGCCACTTTATTTTCTGGTTTTTCTGTCGTATTAACAGTCTATGGATATTACAGTATTTACAAATTTCTTCAGTCTCTAATTATTGTAGGAGATGAATATTTAGCTAAGAGTTATGCGGTTCAAACTGTTGCTTGGTTAACTTTAGGAGCTTTATTCTATATTTTTTCTGGCTTATTTTCTCATATCCTTGGGTTTCGCTTAGAGACTAATTTGAGAAAAAAGGGAATTAGCGGTTTAACAGGAGCAAGTTTTCGTTTTTTTGATTTAAATTCTTCGGGATATATTCGAAAGACAATTGATGACAACGCGGCTAAAACACATATGGCAATTGCTCACTTGATTCCAGATAGTGCTCAAGCCATAGTAACACCTGTTTTATCAGTTGCCTTAGGCTTTTTCATTAACTTTAAAATTGGATTGGTTCTAATCGCCATGTTAGTAATTGGTGTATTCTTGTTAAAGAAAATGACAGGGAATACAAATTTTATTCAAAAATATCAAGATTCGTTAGATGTGTTAAGCTCTGAAACGGTAGAATATATCCGCGGAATTCAAGTTATAAAGATATTTGGTGCTAAAGTAACATCATTTAAAGCCTTGAATAAAGCAATTAACGATTATGCTAAGTTTGCATATAAGTATTCTTTGAGTGGGAAAACACCTTTTATTCTTTTTCAATGGCTATTTTTTGGTATAGTTTGCATTTTGATAGTTCCTATAACCTTTTTTATAACTTCTCTTACCACTCCCAAGATATTAGCTGTTGACTTGTTGATGTTGTTTTTTTTAAGTGGAATTATTTTTGTTTCTTTCATGAGAATAATGTATGTAAGCATGCACTTGTTTGAAGCAAGATATGCAGTCGAAACACTAGACTCCCTTTATTTAGAAATGAAGCAAGACCAACTAAAATATGGGAACGAGACACAGATTAAAAATTGTGACATTGCATTTGAAAATGTCAGCTTTTCATACAAAGAAGAGTGTGTTTTAGAAAATTTCAACTTAGTTTTAGAACAAAAAAGAATTTATGCATTAGTAGGAAAATCAGGAAGCGGAAAAAGTACGATAGCTAAACTAATTTCAGGTTTCTACAATGTGGATAAGGGACAGATTAAAATTGGTGGTAAGCCTTTAAATCACTATTCAAAAGACACGATTATTAACACAATTGCTTTTGTCTTTCAAGATACGAAACTATTCAATCAGAGTATTTACGATAACGTTTCTATAGCAAATCCTCAAGCGCCAGCAAGTAAAGTATTTGACGCGCTAAGATTAGCCGGTTGCGAATCGATTTTAGAAAAATTTCCCGAAAGAGAGCATACCTTAATTGGTAGTAAAGGAGTTTATCTGTCAGGAGGAGAAAAACAACGTATAGCTATTGCCAGAGCAATTTTAAAAGATGCAAAGATTGTTATTATGGATGAAGCCAGTGCATCTATTGATCCAGATAATGAGTATGAACTACAAAAGGCTTTTCAATATTTGATGAAAGAAAAAACAGTTATTATGATAGCTCATCGATTATCCAGCATTAAATCTGTAGATGAAATTCTTGTCTTGTCAGAAGGGAAAATAGTAGAACGTGGAAATCATAATGAATTAATGGCTAAACATCGAGTGTATAAACAATTGGTCACTAATTATGAGAATGCAAATGATTGGAGGCTTGACAATGAAAAGTTTTTATAAAAAAAAATTTGCTTTAACTGATCAGGGCGCAGAAGCTTTAACTAAAGCTTCTATTTCTAGTTTTTTTGTATACTGCATTAATATGGTACCAGCATTCATTTTAATGATGCTGATAGACGAATTAGTTTTAGAAAATGCAAAGCCCCATTGGCTTTATTTTGCCGTATCGTTTGTTACTTTGCTTTTCATGTATTGGTTGTTAGATAGGGAGTATGAAAACTTATATAATAGTACTTATAAAGAAAGTGCGCATTTAAGAGTGCAAATTGCAGACGATTTGTCAAATTTACCATTATCCTATTTTTCAAAACATAATTTATCAGATTTATCTCAAACTATCATGTCTGACGTTGAAGGTATTGAGCATGCGATGAGTCATGCAATACCTAAATCCGGTGGTATGGCTCTGTTTTTCCCTTTTATTTCAGTGATGCTTTTGGTTGGTAATGTCAAAATGGGATTAGCTGTTATTTTGCCAACGTTATTTAGTTTTGTCTTAATCTTGTTATCAAAGAAATCCCAAACGAAAGCCAATACTAAATATTACGATACTTTGAGAGAAAACTCGGAAGAATTTCAAGAAACTATTGAATTGCAGCAAGAGATTAATAGCTTTAATCTATCTAAAAAAGTTCAAGACAGACTTTTCAAAAAAATGGAAGAGAGTGAAAGGATTCATTTAAAGGTAGAATTAAGTACTTTTTCAGTCATGGCCTTATCCTCTATTTTCTCATATGTTAGTTTAGCAGTAGTCATTCTAGTAGGCGTTCACTTACTGTTAACGGGTGAAGTGACTATACTCTACGTCGTTGGTTACTTACTAGCCGCAATAAAAATAAAGGATTCCTTCGATTCTATGAAAGAAGGAGTGCTTGAAATATTTTATTTAGCTCCTAAAATACAGCGAATTAGAGCTATGAAGGAAACTAGTATCCAAGAGGGATCAGATAGTTCTCTGAAATCTTTTGACATTGAGTTGCGAGATGTCTCTTTCTCATATGATAACAATACCCCAATTTTAGATCATATCTCGTTTACGGCTAAACAAGGAGAAGTGACTACGTTAGTAGGTGCTAGTGGTTCCGGGAAAACTAGTATCTTGAAATTAGTGTCTAGACTGTATGATTATGATGAAGGCTGTATTTTAATTGATGGGTATGATATTAAACGTGTATCTCCAGCTTCTTTGTTTAGCAAAATCGCTATTGTTTTTCAAGAGGTAACTTTGTTTAATACAAGTATTTTGGAAAATATACGTATTGGAAATAGTCAAGCGTCAGATGAGGAAGTGAAAAAAGCAGCTCGTTTAGCTAACTGCGAAGACTTTATTGAAAAACTACCTGACGGTTATCATACATTGGTCGGAGAAAACGGAAGTTCGCTTTCTGGAGGAGAGCGACAACGCCTATCCATAGCACGGGCTTTTTTGAAAAATGCGCCAATTTTAATTTTAGATGAAATTACTGCCAGTTTAGATGTGGAAAATGAAAAACGTATTCAGGAAAGTTTAAATCGTTTAATACAAGATAAGACAGTACTAATTATATCGCACCGCTTGAAGTCTATTGAAAAGGTAAATAAAATTGTAGTGATGGATCAAGGAAAAGTAGTTGATCAAGGTACTCATAGTGAGTTGTATCGAAGATCAGAAATATACAAAAATCTCATAAAGAAAACTAAACTATCTGAGAAATTCGTCTATGAAAAAGAAGCTCAATCACGATGATGAAATAGGCTTTAAATTAACCTACAAGTTTTGGGATATAGTTATAATTCTTTTTCAAAAAGAATAATTTTATTAAACAGCATCTAATTTTGAATACACGAAAGAATCAGTATGGGTGAATTAGTTCACTTAATGTCTATTCTTATAATATAAGGAATAATCAAAGTTTTAAAAAATTGGCGATAAACCAGTTAAGCATAAAAGATTGAATAAAAAGTTATAGTTTCTTTCATATTGCCGCTTTAAGTAGAGGAAAAGCTACTTAAAACGGTATTTATGTTTGACTTGACTAATAAAAGTGAATTCTTATTTTTCAGAGCTTAAACTACATGTTTTTTTTAATAATCTGATTATCTCTATGCACCGATAAATTCGTTTTCAAATAGTTATCTATTCATATGAGTTTTATTTCATGTTATTTATTGTTGACAAGAGCAACTCTTGTTGGTAAAGTATCAGCGTCAAAACGTAACGTTTACGATTTGAGGTGTCTAAATCAAAATAAAAGGAGTATAAAGGTATATGGCAAAAAAGTCGAAAATTGCTAAAGCAAAGAAACAAATGGCGATGATTGAAAAGTATGCAGATAAACGTCAGGAATTAAAAGCCGCAGGAGATCGCACCGCTCTCGCTAAATTGCCAAGAGATTCAAATCCAAATCGTCTGAGGCTTCGTGATCAGACGGATGGTCGTCCAAGAGGGTATATGCGAAAGTCCCGTATTAAGTTTAGAGAACTTGCCCATCAAGGGTTGATTCCTGGAGTAAAAAAAGCAAGTTGGTAAGAGGAGGAAATATCATGGCAGTACCAGCAAGAAAAACATCTAAGGCGAAGAAACGGTTAAGAAGAACTCATCAAACTGTAGTAAAACCAGAAATTTCATTTGACGAGGCGAATGGTGATTATAGACGTAGCCATCATGTATCTTTAAAAGGGTACTATAATGGAAAGAAAGTAATTAAAGGAGCTTCAAAATAGTTTATATATAACTTTTAGGAGGGAACCAAAATGGAAATTATTTACCCACCTTTAGTTGAAGAAGGATTAAAGTATTATCTTGAAACGACCCAACAATCGCTAGATAAAAGTACTTTTTATCGTTCAATGGTAGAGAGAGGAATTATTACTGAAACGGGTTTGCCGACCCAACAGGCAATTGAAAATGGATTAGTCAAGGATTACTACGAGGATCAAGGGTTATCATTTGATGAGTTTTTAAGAATCTATCCAATTTTTGAAGAGTATGACAAGGAGTTATTTCAATGTATCGATGGTTATTGGGAGATACCTGTTGATATGAAAGAAAATTTAGTTTCACAATTGGAATCTGGCGAGTTAAATTTTGAAGATGCACAACAAATTCAAGCGTATCTTGAAGATCGATAAGTATTGAAGGAGGAAGATTTATGCGTCAAAATATTATTTTGGAATGTGTCGAAACTGGAGAACGTCTGTATCTCACCAGCAAAAATAAACGGAATAACTCTGAACGGCTAGAATTAAAAAAGTATTCTCCAAAATTGCGCAGGCGGGCAATTTTCAAAGAAGTGAAATAGGTAAGTGGTAAAAAGGTGACAAAATGAGCATACCAGTTACAATCGTTTCTGGGTTTTTAGGTGCTGGAAAAACAACGCTAATCAATCAAGCCTTGCAATTCTCACCCTATCCCAGGGAAGAAATTATTATAATTGAAAATGAGTTTGGTGAAGTTGGAATTGATCACAAATTAAAGGTATTAAAGTAGTATGTTTAATCAAATAGAACAAGATTGGATAATAGTTTATATTTTTAATCCTAGACCATTATTGGTGATTCAAAGACTGCAACCACACTGATTAACCTATCGAAGGGTACAATTCCAAAAACTAAAATCAAAACTAGTAATTCTAATGATATCAAAACTGAGTTGAACATTAAGTAGCCACAGTATCTAAAATGGTGAGGAATTAGCAATAATTACTACGCCGAAAGAAAAAGAATAATAGAGAAAACTTTCTTGTAAAAATTATCTATAAATTAGTTTTTATTACAATTGCGCTGTTTTATTTTACTTTATGATGATAAAAGGAAAGATAAAGTCATATGTCTGATAAAAATACCTATGCACGTCGTAGCCAACGTCACAAACAAGAACCTGATATCTGTGAAAATACAAATCAATGTTTATCATAACAAGAGATCGGAAGAGCGGTTCAGCAGGAATGCCGAGACCGATCTCGTATGCCGTCTTC
>OKCQ01000211.1_pt1 | contig 18486 bp, 19 predicted proteins | sample 1610061 | NCBI WGS metagenome assembly OKCQ01 (sample SAMN04436616, study PRJEB24849) | human gut metagenome | biome: human gut; feature: NICU; material: stool | host: Homo sapiens | place: USA: Saint Louis, MO | collected 2009-12-15 | reverse complement strand
CAACTTTATGGCCAGAAGGAATGTGGGAAACACGTCAACTTCGCGGACAGTCATGACTGTGGGAAACAGGTCAACTTCGCAGACGGACCGAACTGTGGGAAAAAGGTCAACTTCGCAGAAGGCCCGGACAGTGGGAAACAGGTCAACTTCGCAGAAGGCCCGGACAGTGGGAAACAGGTCAACTTCGCAGACAGCCCGGACAGTGGGAAAAAGGTCAACTTCGCAGACGGCCCGGACAGTGGGAAACAGGTCAACTTCGCAGACGGCCCGGACAGTGGGAAACACGTCAACTTCGCGGCCGGCCGGGACTGTGGGAAGCAGGCCAACTTTATGGCCAGAAGGAATGTGGGAAACACGTCAACTTCGCGGACAGTCATGACTGTGGGAAACAGGTCAACTTAATGGCCGGCCGGGACTATGGGAAAGAAGTCAACTTAGAGGGCAGCCCGAACTGTGGGAAACAGGTCAAGTTCGGCATGTAATGTGGGAAATACAGCAAGTTTAGTATCCCCCCAAATGTAAGAAACAGACCAAGGGGGGATATAGGATAAATTTCAGATTATTGTTTTTTATCAAGAAAATTAAACAATAAGCGACCATCTTCTTCGGTTGTATAACTTACCTTTAAGGGCGTCTTCTCATTAATTTTCTTCAGCGCAGGTTCCAGGAAGGTACGTTTCATTTCCGCAATATTGTTCTTCTGCGAGGTTGGAAGCATAAACCTTTCACATAACCAGTCATGTGTGGTGATCCAGACACCTGTGCTCCGGAACTGACACAGGCTTTCATAAAGCCGGATGACACGAACACTATTGAGCTGGCCGCAGTCATACAGAGAATAGGTAGTGAACTGGGAGGTTAAGCCAACAAGGAATGGCATTACCTTGTAGTTAAACTCAATCTGCCAGGAACCCCGGCCTCTCTTCATTCCTGCTTCAGCAAGCCAAGGACGTTTAACTTCTTCAAACTCACCTTCTTTTGGATAGAAGGTAACCGTTGATTCGCCCAAAGCATTTACCCCAGCCTTTACATCACGACTGGCGACAGACGTAGCGACATTGAAGTATTTGACGTAATCGGAAACGCTAATTTTAAAGAGAGGTAATACGTCAGAATCATCATCCTGACTGTCGTTGAAATAGGCCTGCATAAGGCATAACCACAGCACACGTTTTGCCTGAAGAGGCAAGTAATATGCGGCTTCGGTCAATTCGTTAGATTGCTTTATACTGGCGCGTTTTTTAAACGTTTTAGTAGCTGGCAAGAGTGCTTGAGTATCCATTCCAAGACCTATGGGTAAATTATTATTCACCCATAATGACAGTGAAAACAGAAATTGCAAGCTATCGCGTTACTTATCCACTGGGGAAATATGCAATTTATCCACAAGTGGATAGTTGAGATCTAAACTTGACCTGTTTCCCATAGCTTGTTGATGCATATCCCATAGCTTGTTGCTATGGAACCCACAGATACGTGATTAATTACCCATAATATGTTAACCAGTTGCCCATAATGAACTCCTCTCAGGGCGCGCTGCACGCGGCTTTCAGGCTCCCTAAAAGGGGTAAAATAAAGAAAAAAGAATTAAAAAAGAATTTATAAAAATATGCCCGTGGATAAGTGGATAAAGCAGAGTGGGGTATCCATTTAACACCGAGCGTAAGCAGAAATTATCCGTGCAGTTCCCTGGTGCTTCCTCGCTCACTCGCGGGCTTCGCCCTGTCGTTCGGCTGCGGCGAGCACTACTGGCTCTCTCTGAAAAGCGAAATTTAACTGATCCTTGCTATGGGGATATCTTTCCAGCGGGTGGTGTACGCAGGGGAGAGCATGTCGCGTTTCATTTGCCATGCAGGCGCAATCCCTCGTCCGGCAAACCAGACCTGTCCCAGACCGGAATGATTAATGCCATCGAGAACCTTCATCAGCTCGGCGCTGTGAGGACGTGGCGGACGTTCGTCGAACAGCTGCAGCTGCGAAACGCCGGAGCCGGTGAAGTCATTCAGCATCACCCCGGCTTTGGCATACCGATGCCCATCCTTCCAGATACGCTCCAGAGCCGTTGTGGCGGCCGCAATAATGTCCCGGGCGTCCTGAGTGGGTGTAAGCAGTTTCTCCGTGGCCACGTTGCCGTAGTAAGGCTCTTTAACCGCGAACGGAGACGTTTTGATGAAAACGGAAATATGCCTGCAGTACTGGTGCTCTTTACGCAGCTTTTCTGAGGCCCGCTCTGCGTACTGACAGACAGCCTGGCGGAGCGAATCGTATTCAGTGACCTTCTCGCCGAAGCTACGGCTGCAGACGATCTGCTGCTTTGTTGGCGGGGCTTCTTCAAGCGACATGCAGCTTTCCCCGTTCAGTTCGCGTACTGTTCGCTCGAGAACGACGGAGAAATTTTTGCGGATAAAGGCCGGGTTCATCAGGGCCAGATCGAGCGCGGTTTTGATGCCCAGAACATTGAGCTTTCGTGCAATACGGTTTCCCACGCCCCAGATCTCTTCGACCGGCTGCAGTGAAAGCAGTTTGCGCGTTCGCTGAGGATTCCCCCGAGTCAGTGCGAGCACACCACGAAACTGTTTCCACTCTTTTGAGGCCCACTGGGCTGATTTTGCCAGGGTTTTCGTCGGCCCGGCACCCACGCCGATGGTCAGACGGGTACAGTCATACACATGCTGGCGCAGCTGCCGGCCGAAGTCCTCCAGGTCCATGCAGTGCTCAACGCCGGTCAGGTCGAGGAACATCTCGTCAATCGAATACTGTTCCACCCTGGGAGCCAGCTCCTCCAGGCAGTTCATGACGCGCGCTGACATCGAGGCATTTATGTGGAATAGAAAATCAATATAAATAATGCATGCTTTAAAAGATTACTATGAACTAAAAGCATACGTCCGAAATTGTTACCATATCTCAAGATTCACAACTAATAATTTCGTATATTAATCCTCCAGGGCAGGTAGTCAGCTATCTGTTTGGCTTCCCTGATGCGATGGTAAAATGAAAAGACCACCGTTATGGGTTTAATAAAAAGGTGCAGTCTTCTCCAGTTCAGCATGTTAGAAGGATTTTTCAATGGATGTTGAAATCAACTACTGCAATAACATCGATAACGCTTGCATTACACTCTCTGAAAATAAACTAAACATTAAGTTCGCTCCAAATGGCACGGGGAAAAGCACCATATCCCGTGCCATTTTGCACAGTGTTTCCCGTGATGCCGATGGTCTTAACAGTCTGCTACCTTTTAAGTTTCGAGCAGCAAATCCCGACGATTTTCAGCCCAGTGTAACGGGTACAGAGCAAATTCAGGATGTAATGTGCTTTGATGAAAAGTACGTATCTCAGTTCACATTTCAGCCTGATGAACTGATTAGTAACAGCTTTGACATCTTTATCAAAACAGAAGCCTACAACCAAACGGAGCGAGAGATCGACTCTATGGTAATGGCAATCCGGCAGGAATTCAGCGGTAATGATGAGCTTGAGCTATTTATTACACATCTTCAAGAGCTTAGCGGTGCGTTCAAGCTGACAAGCAAGGGCTTATCTAAAGCCTCTACGGGGATGAAGGGGTTGGCAGGGGGGAACAAGCTTCAGCATATTCCCTCCGGGCTAGAGCCTTATCAGCCATTTATTCAGAGTCCTCGTAATGTAGAGTGGATTGAGTGGCAGACCAAAGGGTATGAAAATTTCTGCTCACTCTCTGAGGGATGCTGTCCTTTCTGCACAGGTGATTCTCACGAAAAAGCAGAACAAATTAGCAAAGTAAGCGCTGAATATGACAAAGCAGTGATCAAAAATCTGGTTGGTATCATCACAGTACTTGATAAATTAGGCGAGTATTTTTCCGAAGCCGCACGCTCCCGTCTGAGGGAAATAACGACGCTACAGGGAGGATTGGAGAAGAAGCATGAAGACTATCTTGTTACCGTAAAGCAGCAGACAGAAAATCTTCTGGCCATGCTCTTAACATTAAAAACCCTGAACAGTTTTACTTTTAACGACGCCGGAAATATTCGTGCCTCTTTAGCCTCTTTTCGTTTGGATGTGAAGTATTTTTCCGAGCTGCAATCTGATAAAACTCTTGCAACAATTGGGCGACTGAACGCCTCGTTAGATAGCCTCATTTCCCAGGCTGGTTTGCTGCAGGGGCAAATCAACAAGCAGCGCGCTGGCATGCAGCGGCTCATTCAGAAACACAAGAAGGATATCAACACTTTTCTGGCATATGCGGGTTACCGCTATCAGGTAGATATCTCTGGCGATGGAGAACAGTGCCGTCTTAAGCTTCGCCATGTCGACTATACCGACTATCTCAGTGGAGGTAGCCAACATTTGAGCTACGGCGAGCGTAATGCCTTTTCGATCGTTCTTTTTATGTACGAATGCTTGGCTCGTAAGCCCAACCTGATTATTCTCGATGATCCTATCTCTTCGTTTGATAAAAACAAAAAATTTGCCATCCTAGAAATGTTGTTCCGCCGTGACTCATCTGAGTGTTTGAAAAACCAGACGGTACTGATGCTTACACATGACGTTGAGCCAATCATCGATACTCTGAAATCGGTGAAGAAGTTGTTTAGTAACCAAGTTACTGCATCCTATTTACGTTATAGCACTGGCACGATAACTGAATTACCTATCCGCGAAAGCGATATTCTGACGTTTGCCCAAATCTGCAAAGTGGTTCTCGAATCCGACTGTGATGACCTGATCAAGCTCATTTATCTTCGCAGGCATTATGAAATCATGGACAATCGAGGTGATGTTTATCAGGTACTTTCTAACTTGTTTCACCGCCGAGAGGAACCAGTCGACACTCGTCTACCTCTGATTGAAGGAAAAGGGTACCCGATGATGGACCCGGAGAGCTTCCTTAATGGATGCAGTATAATCACTAAAAATATTATTGGGTTTGATTACATCCATATGCTGAGCGTGCTGAATGATCCTGACAAAATTCTGTCGTTATATCGAAGCTGCACGAACGGCTATGAAAAACTTCAGGTGTTTCGACTGCTGGAACCTGAAGCCGATAACCGTGTCATTCGCAAGTTTGTGAATGAAACCTATCATATTGAAAACGAGTTTATCTGCCAACTAGACCCCACACGATTCGATCTTATCCCGGAATACGTTATTGCTGAATGTGACAGACTGCTCCTTAATATCGGGGCGTCGAACGATGATGCTGAACTGGAAACGGCCTGAGAGTATGGTCTAGATGTAACTCCTCTTAGCAGTGAAGGTGAGTAGTAATACTACCTACTTGGATCTCCAATTCAATTGAGCCTGCTGATAAGCAGGCCTTTTTGACGAGACACAGAAGCCTCTAAAGTTGGGACATGCGAGACATGGCGCTTTTTAGGCCGCCAGATAGTATCTTTCTGGCCCTGTAATGACACAAAGCTGATTTCCGTTAACAATAACCCTGTTTAAATATCCAGATAAAAACATTCCCTCTGGGTCAAATGAGTGATACAGTTTCACCCATAAGACCCAATGGAGGCTATATGTCTGAATTTGAATTACTGGCGCAGGATCTGCTTGAGAAAGCAGCGGCGGAAGAACAACTGCGACAGGAAAATGATAAAAAGCTGCTCGGGCAGGTGCTGGAAATCTATGACCAGAAGTACGTGGCTGAACTGCTCAGAAAAGTTGGTAAAAATGAGTGGAGTCGCGAAACTCTTAATCGCTGGATTAATGGTAAGTGCTCACCTAAGTCGCTGACGTTAGCCGAAGAGGAACTTCTACGAAAAATGCTTCCGGAAGCGCCTGCACATCACCCTGACTATGCCTTCCGGTTTATTGACCTGTTTGCGGGTATTGGAGGTATACGGAAGGGCTTCGAAACCATTGGTGGCCAGTGCGTTTTTACCAGTGAATGGAATAAAGAGGCTGTGCGCACATATAAAGCCAACTGGTTTAACGATGCTCAGGCACACACTTTCAATCTCGATATTCGGGAAGTCACGCTCAGTGATAAACCTGAAGTACCTGAAAACGATGCCTATGCCTACATTAATGAGCATGTGCCGGATCATGATGTACTTCTGGCAGGTTTTCCCTGTCAACCGTTTAGCCTTGCGGGTGTAAGCAAGAAAAACTCACTCGGGCGCGCGCATGGTTTCGAATGTGAGGCTCAGGGAACGCTTTTCTTCGATGTGGCGCGTATTATCCGCGCAAAAAAACCTGCCATCTTTGTTCTTGAAAACGTTAAAAACCTGAAGAGCCATGACAAGGGTAAAACCTTTAAAGTCATCATGGATACCCTCGACGAACTGGGCTATGAAGTTGCGGATGCAGCTGAGATGGGCAAAAACGATCCTAAAGTTATCGACGGAAAGCACTTTTTACCTCAGCACCGAGAACGTATCGTTTTAGTCGGTTTCCGTCGTGACCTGAATATTCACCAGGGCTTTACCCTGCGCGATATTAGTCGTTTTTATCCAGAACAGCGTCCGTCATTTGGCGAACTTCTGGAACCCGTTGTTGACAGCAAATACATACTGACGCCGAAACTCTGGGAGTATCTCTATAACTACGCCAAAAAGCACGCAGCTAAGGGTAACGGATTCGGTTTTGGCCTCGTTAATCCTGAAAATAAAGAAAGCATTGCCCGTACGCTCTCTGCACGCTATCACAAAGACGGGTCTGAAATTCTGATAGACCGTGGCTGGGATATGGCCACAGGTGAAACAGACTTCGCGAACGAAGAAAATCAGGCGCATCGGCCCCGCAGGCTGACTCCGCGAGAGTGCGCGCGCCTTATGGGTTTTGAAAAAGCAGATGGCAGGCCTTTTCGCATCCCTGTGTCAGACACTCAGTCGTACAGGCAGTTCGGTAACTCCGTAGTGGTGCCCGTGTTTGAAGCCGTAGCCAAGCTGCTTGAACCTTATATCCTGAAAGCGGTTTATGCCGATTCATGCAAGGCTGAACGAATCTGATCGCTCCTCCCGGTATTTATGCCGGGAGATTATCTATGGAATATCTGCGTAAAGCCCTGTCAGCTCAGCAATAAACGCACCTAGCGTCATTAGCTCAGCTCTCACCGCCTCTGGGTATTTTTTGTGCAGAGATGATGGCACTACCAGTCTGACACCCGACTCTCGCATCTCCCGATATTGAGCCTGAGAAACTCCCTCCTGGAGTGTAAACAGATGCACCTGATGAATTTTATCGGCCTCATTCAGTATCTGACGCCAGCGATCCTTACAGGTAGTCTTGACTGCCAGCATGCGCAGATTTTCTACGGGAAACTCAGTATCGTGGTAAGCCCCTGCGGAAGGGAAAAGGAAATCGGGTTTTTTATTACCTTCTGTGACGGCCTGCGTCGCAAAGTGTCGCAGGCCGTGCTCAATGAATAGATGCTCCAGGTGCAGTTCCAGCGACTTCCCGGCTCTGGATTTACGGCGATTGCTGACAGAATTGGCCAGCGCAATAAATTCATCCACAGAGCCAAATCCTTTCCGGATGATATCCAGAACATGCAGTTCCTCAACCAACAGAAATATGTCGTACTCCACGCGCCGGCGGTCAAGAAGTTGCTCATCCGGATCAAGGGAATTTTTCACATAATGGCTGGCTGCATACTGAATAATTTCACTTCCCGACGGAAAGCGCAGGTGCCAGTCTTCAGGTAGAATATATTTATGATTTACTGGCGCTTGCTGTAGAGATAGTCCGCCAAGAATCTGTCCTGCGGGGCCGGATATAAGCGCTCCGGGTATAACTTCACCAATATCCGTCTCGATGACGTCCTCTTCATCAGTGCTGGCGCATACCCAAATATTTACTTCCTTACAGTCCCCCCCTTGCTCATCAAGCCTGAAAGCCAGGAGCGTCAGAGCGCCTGTATTTTCAGGATCCTGAAGTGGGCTGCCTCTACCCCAGCGGGTAATCCTTTTTTCATTCCGGGTTTTACCAAAATGACGGCTGTTATAATAAATTGCCCGGGCTTCGCTGTCTGGGCAATCATGCGATGACACATGTGCGGTGAGAAAAACCGAAGGGTTCAGTTCGCGGGTATGGTTGATAGACGGAAACAGTTTTTCAACGATACCTGAAGGGATATAAAGCCCTACCTGGTGACCACCTGTTGCGCCGGTATCATTGGCGGAAAGGCGTTTGATGTAGACGAAGTAATTCTCACATGCGATCTCAAGTAGCCAGTTGTGGAAAACCGACATAAGCATCCCCTGTTACCCTGAAACTCTACTCACCATTTTTTCATAATTATATACAAACAGCCAGAAAGGCTGTTACAGGCGATTTGATCTGCAACCTATTGGTTAATATGCTCTGATGTGCGCAATCTTCGCTTTTTGCTCATAGTGGTTCATTTTATCCTCCGGACTTACCGGTTAATTTTGCAAGAGCCTGTTCTACTTTTTTAATATCCTGCTCTACAATGGCTTTCTCATCAGGTGTGAGTGGGACCTCTTCGAGATAACGCCTGATAGATGTTTTACTCTCCAGCATCAGTCCGCGCGCACTGTCTTTCAGCAGATTAAAATCGCAACCAATGCAGGCCATTCTGTGCGGGCAACTGCTCCAGAATGGATTCATGCAGAAGGACGCACCAAGGTCATAATAGGTTGCCAGCCCAGTGGGCGAGACCGCTTCCGGATCGTGATCGACCAGTACGCTTATCATATGGGCTATCCGATCGGCCTTCACAAATGACGCTGCCAGCTGTGTAGGGCGGATGCGAATGTAATGCAGGGTTGACTGTGGTGATGAATGACCTGACCACTGCATCAGTTCATACAGCGACATGCCCTGTGGTACGCTGGCAAGCGCAGTCAGGGCTGAAGCCCGTCCACGGTGGCTGGTTATGGTGCCTCCGCTGTCTTCAACCGGCAGCCCCGCTCTGGCACAGAGGACTGGGATGACCGTCCGGTTAATCACATCGCTGCCTGCTGGCTTGCCGCGATACTGGAAGAGATAACGGACTTTTTCTCCGGTGCGATCATCATTCAGTTTTGCCTGATCCACGGGGCGGACGTTCAACCATATGTCTACATATTTTTTTACAATGACAGAGACGGGTTTAACAAATGCTTTCGATGTCTTTCCTGCCGGAACATTTAGATAACATAGTGTTCCTGCAGGAACGACACTACCATCCTCCCTGATAATGTCTTCTGACTGAGGCGTGACGCATTCCGTAGTCAGGCGCAGGAGTTCATTCTGTCGCAAACCTGCATGGGTCCAGATAACAGCCATTGCCTGAAGCATGGAAAGGGGATAGTGAATTTCACTGAGCAGGTCTTCATGGCGCAGGTTCAGACTGGCCCAGATGAGTTTGAGCCAGACGGGATCATCTATCACTCTCGGATTTACACCACGGCGAAAAAGTGGGGTATCCGGCGTGAAAAGGTGACGGGCGGGGCTGAAATTAAGGCGTCCCCATCCCCAGAGTTCGAAATCGCTCATAAATCGTCGCAGCGAATAGATAAAATGTGCACGTGAATGTGGCATCATGGGCTCTCCGGAGCGTTTGGACTTCCGCAGTCCATGTTCAGTCCCCAGAGACAGCTCATCCACTTTCATCCGCCCCACAGCAGCGATAAAACTGGCACATGTCTCAATAGACCAGTCTGTCGGAACCTTCACCTCGGGATGCTCCTTTGCCAGCCAGAGGCCGCAGCGAAGAATAAAGCTGTACAGGTTTTCACGGGTTCTGGGACGAAGCACAGATGTCTCACGCCAGCGTCTGCACCATGCGACCCATTCAGGGCTGATATTTTCGACCGGCTTCTCATGCCATTCGGTGTAGTTACGCATTCGTACCGGCTTTGCAATAATGCCAAGTGCGGCAAGCCCATGAGAAATTTTCCCTACGTGTCTTGATACGCGCTTGTCGTGGTACTGCTGAGCTTGCCAGAGAAGTTCTGTGGTCATCTCTTCAAGCCTGGGATTATCATTGAGTAGCATCAGCAGACCCAAGGGGGAGGAAACGGCATGCCGCAGGTGCTGAGGGGAATAGCCCAGTGATATCAGTGCTTCCGACAGGCGGTTCAGCTGGTCCCGGAAAATCGCGTTGCCGTAGATGGCACTGGCGTAAAGCGACAGAGTGTCTTCATGAGGGATCTGAAGCGGCGACGTGAATGGACCGAGATGATATGCAAATGCCATCATAAGTGGTTTACCGCGACGATATTTATCAAACAGGGAAATCCACTGGTCTTTCCGCCAGTTCCAGCAGGGTTGTCCTACATTCTGCATTTCAGTAAGCATCGCCATAATTACAGTCCGGGTAAGTCTACAGCCGGTGCCACTGTTGTTGGCGATATCCAGCAGAGGGGTGAGCAGGGAAGAGAGGGAACCGGACCTGCCATAGTTACGGGAGCGTTTATGGCTTGTACTTAGCGCTTCTTTCTGCTCAGAACTAAGGCCAGCGTGCAGGTCATAATCTGCACGGCAAAAGGGGGCGTATATGAAACCTTTATCACGCTTGCCTGTCATTCTCGCTCTCCGGGCCAAACATGATAGCTGCGATTTTTCGGTCAGTCTCCGCAACAGTCATCGCCATTCTGGCCGCAAGATCAGTGCCTGAAAGATGGATATATATCTGCGTGGTGCGTAGATCACGATGACCAGCATAGGTTGCTATCTCATGCAGCTTCCATCCCGCCCGGGCAAGATGTGTCAGTCGCAGGTGACGAAAGGTGTGCGTGGTCAGAAACGGCATGCTGGTCCTGTCTGATCACTCGCGAACCGTTTTACTCCAGCTCCAGTATGAAAGCGGTGAGCCATAATTTCTGTCAGAAAACGAACGGAACAGTGCTCCACCAGTAATACCCGTTTGCCTCAGGTTCCTGAGATGTGCTGCCAGTACCGGCGTAATCGCCGGGCCGTAGCAGACCACCCGTTCGCGTTTGCCTTTAGTGTTTTCGGCGCGAATCCGTATAAGCCTGTGGGCAGGATCGATATCCTCTATGGTTATTGTTGTCACCTCAGTGCGTCTTAGCGCACCATGATACGCCAGCGCTAGCATCAGGCGATCGCGCAATGAACAGTCTGATATATAACCCAAGAGATGATACCACTGGCCGTCATCCGGAATTTGTGGCAGCCGTGTTATTCGCTGGACCATACCGTGTCCTGCTGAAGGCATGTGGGGTGTGCCTGCTCGCGGTAAAGGGTTCCGGCTAATTACCCCCATGTAAATCAGATAGTCAAACCACAGACGGATAGCAGAAAGGCGAAGCTGAATCGTTGCACTGGCTGCAGGCTGAGGCATGCCGGGTAACTGGGGGCGAATGTACGCAGCGATATCTTCAAAGCTTGCCTGCTCGGGGGGCAGTTCCCGCTGGCAGCAGAAGTGAAAGAAGTGAGTAAGTGCGCCGCGGTAGGCATGAATTGTCGCCGGTGACCTGCCGAGATCGGATAATAACCCCAACCATCGTTCTGCCTGTGAACTGGCGGGAGTACAGAATAAAGTGGTGAGCATTGTGTTCTCCTTTGTAATCAGGAATCCTGTTCAAAGTTTACACAGAAAATGTTGCATTCCACTTAACTTACTAAAGTTCATAGTTGCTTGAGAACGCGTGTATTTTTTCCGGGTACCTTTCGTTTTTCATCTGAAACCACGGCGTGCCCATTTTGATCCAGGGCTTTGCCTCGGCACTTCTTGCGATTACGCAGCCATCGTTATTACTGAGCACCACAACCGGCTTTCCTTTCAAATCCGGGCGGAAAACACGTTCGCAGCTGGCATAAAAGCTGTTCACATCGGCCAGGGCAAACATCAGTACATTTCCCTCGGGCGGTGGATGATGTGCGTGACGACGCCAAAGATATCCAGATCGTCCGGGTCGGGATAAATCGGCGACCAGGCCGCGTTCATGGGCTGCAGCGTCAGTCGTGGCGTCAGCAGAAGCCGTTTAACCGTAAACTCCCCCTGCACGCTGGCCACAACAATATCGCCGTGCCGGGGCTTCTCTGCACTGTCCACAACAAGCAGATCGCCATTGTAAAGGCTGCCGTCGGACATGCTGTCACCGCTGGCACGGAGGTAGTAAGTCGCGCTCGGATGCCGTATGCAGTAATCATGGAGATCCAGGTCGGACTCGACATAGTCAGCTGCAGGGCTGGGAAAACCGCAGCTGGCCAGGTCTGCAAACAACGGACGGGCCTGTGGCGGGAGTTCTTTCCCGGTGCTGAAAAGCTGCAGTTTCATCTTTCCTCCTGACGTCTAAATATACTGGTTATGCATACAGTATATTTAACAGTGTGAGGATAATCCAGATCACCTGCGCCATGAACAGGCTGAGTAACATAAGTTACTCAAAATGCTAGCTAATATCATTTTGAATCATTTAAATTGCTCATAATGAGAAATTTATCTTTTATTTTGCCATTTTGCTCTTATAATATGTATCAAATTGAGTTTAATTGACGGAGCATAATGATGAATATTTACTGCGATGATGGTTCAACTAATGTTAAGCTGGCATGGTTTGAAGGAAACGAGCTGCAGACCCGGGTTTCTGCTAACTCCTTCCGGCATGGCTGGAAAGTGGCTGAATTCAGTGCCGCAACGTTCAACTATCAGGTGGGCACGCTGAAATACACCTGGGACAGCGTCAGCCGGGATGCCATCCCGACAACAAACGTGGAATATCAGTACGGTGATCTCAACCTGCTGGCCGTGCATCATGCGCTGCTGAACAGCGGACTTGAGCCGCAGCCGGTGAGCCTGACCGTGACGCTGCCACTGAGCGAGTATTATGACGGGGACTGCCAGCGGAACGAGGAGAATATCCGACGCAAACGGGAAAACCTGATGCGTGAGCTGGTCCTGAATAAGGGCAGGGCATTTACCGTAACGGACGTGAAGGTGATGCCGGAATCATTGCCGGCGGCGTTCTCCCGTCTCGGGGAGCTGAAGCCCGGACCCGCTGAGACCACCCTGATTATCGATCTCGGCGGAACCACGCTCGATGCCGGCGTGATTGTCGGACAGTTTGATGATATCAGTGCGGTACACGGCAATCCGTCTGTCGGCGTGTCACAGGTCACCCGCGCAGCTGCAGGCGCGCTGCGGGCTGCAGACAGCGAAACCAGCGCGCTTATTGCTGACATGGTCATCCGCAACCGCAATGATCGTCAGTATCTGCAGCGAGTGATCAACGACGCCGGAAAAATTGACGATGTTCTTAACAAAATTACAGAGGCAATCACTTCCCTGGGTGCGCGTGTCACCAGTGAGCTGACGGCCTTCAGGAACGTTAACCGGGTATTCCTGGTCGGGGGAGGGGCATCCCTCATTGAAGAGGCTATCCGTCAGGCCTGGCCTCTGGCTCCTGACCGTATTGAGGTTATAGGCGATCCGCAGCTGGCGCTGGCCAGAGAGATTGCCCTTTACAATAAAGAGGACTAAACGTGCCGGACGGCCAGTATTCTTTCTATCTGCACAGCGACGATCGCACCGACATCGCGGCGATGGCGACCATCAGCAGCATCTCACAGCCCCTGCGCGGTGACTTCATCCGGACCGCCGCCACCGCCGGGGCGGTGATGTACCAGACGGATGCCCGTTTACCGGCTCTGATCCCGGTATTCTTTGACGGGCATCTGAGCGCCATCCGGCTTTGCGCCGTGATGGCGCTGGTATCCGGCACCTGGTCTTCACTCTCAGGACTTCCAGATGAGCCTGATGGTGGCGTGGCGGCTCTGGCCATGTCACCAGAGACGGAATACCAGCGCCGGCGTTACACTCTGACGCTTCAGGATGACCGGAGCAGTGAACGGGTTGAGCGTGTGCTGACAGGCGTGTCATCCCGCCTGCGTGGAGAGCTGCTGAGAAACCTGATTATCACCGGTCTGGCCCTGCATACGACCGCGCCGGAGCTGCCGCGTCTGCTGGCAAGCATGCCGGTACCGCCCGGCACGGTCAGCGAGCTGCAGGTTCTGGTTCAGCAGATGGCCGGTACGGCTGGCGTGAGTAAAGCTGCAGTACCGGAGAAACCAGCACAGCCTGCCGCATCGGTAACCGGTGAAGCGACCAGGATAAAGAAAAATATGCAACGGGCATTCGGAGACTAGAACATGTCAGTGATTAAACAGAAGGCAGAGCAGTGCATTCATACCTTTCTGTGTGCCCGGAATGTTCCTGAATCTCAGTGGCCGGAACTGGTCAAAAAGACCGGCAGGGGAATGATACTGGCAGGCGTGGCGGTTGTGGTTCCCGGAGTTCTGGCTGATAACATCTCCCTGCCGGTGACTATCGCGATGCAGGTCTGCTACGCCTCGCTGATCGGCCTCGGTGTTCTCCTGGCGTTTGATGAGAAAAAACCACAGGGACGGGGATGAATATGAACATTAGCCTGAAGGAAACAGTATGAAGCTTGAAGAACTGTCAGGAGACGAACGCACGCTGGTCGTTGTGGCACTGCAGGCGCTGCACCGTGAGAGATTAACCGCGTCAAATGCCGTCTTTACGGTCTGTAGTCTGGCCGGAAAGGAGCCGCCGCCGGATGATATTTTTGGACTGCGTGAAGTTCAGGATGCGCTGAGGCGTATGGGGGCAGCTCCTGCGCGTTAAATCCCCGGTATACTTCAGGAATAAAAAAACGGCAGGGTGACATCTCATCCCTGCCGTCAAAACTAAACGCTTAATTTTTCGGCGATTATAATGTGCTATTTTGTGATGTAAATCACAATTTAATCTAATGCGAAATTTTCCCCTCCGCTTTACATCTCCCGTAAAAATTACCCGCCGTACCTCCACGCTAACCCGGCCGCTTCAGCCGCCAGGGAAGCTGTTGCCTCCGTCCTCACCTGTCCGCGCACTGCACGGTGTATTCATCCCGTGAAAGGCTTGCGCTGCGGCTTCGGCGTCGGCCTGGCGTCCTCCGCTTTTCGCCGGGTTTTTGTGGCGGCACGGCGCAAGAGGGTGCCCTGCCTGACTCATCAGCAACCAGAACCGCTACCGAAGGATGTCGGTTCCCTCCGCCTTATTGCCGCCAGCCGGCGGCGTGTTCAACGCCGTGCCTTCACGCTAACCCGGCCGCTGCGGTCGCAAGGGTTCACGTTGTCTCCGTCCTCACCCGTTCGCACCTTTCACGGTGCATTCAGCCCGTGAAAGGCTTGCGCTGCGGCTTGCGGCGTCGCCCCTGCGCCCTCCGCTTTCCGCCGGGTTTTTGTGGCGGCACGGCGCAAGAGGGTGCCGCATATCAGAGAGGAGTGTGTCTATGTCCCGTTTTATTCTGGGTGACTGCGTGCAGGTGATGTCCCGTTTTCCGGCGCGTGCCGTCGATTTTATTCTTACCGATCCGCCTTATCTGGTTGGCTATAAGGACCGTACCGGCCGCACCCTGGCCGGGGACAACTCTGCCGAATGGCTCCAGCCCGCCTGTCATGAAATGTACCGCGTGCTGAAAAACGACAGCCTTATGGTGAGCTTCTATGCCTGGAACCGCGCGGATCTGTTTCTGAATGCGTGGAAAGCGGCCGGCTTCCGGGTGGTTGGCCATATCGTCTTTGCCAAGAGCTACGCCTCAAAATCGACGTTCGTGGGTTACACCCATGAGAGCGCCTACCTGCTGGCGAAGGGGAGGCCGCAAACCCCGGACCGTCCCATCCCGGACGTGATCCCCTGGAAATACACGGGCAACCGACACCACCCGACGGAGAAGCCGGTGCAGAGCCTGCGGCCACTGATTGAATCGTTCACGCGTCCGGGGGCCATTGTCCTTGACCCGTTCGCCGGCAGCGGCTCCACCTGCGTGGCCGCCGCCGAAGCCAGCCGCCGCTATATCGGGATCGAGATGCTTGAGCAGTACCACGCCGCCGGCGTCCGCCGTCTGGCACAGGTTGAACGGGCGATAAGGATGCCGGCGGCCAATGACAGCGCCTTTTACCCTGACTATCCGGAGGCAGCATGAATTACCCGGGCCTTGAACACCTGCGCGCGGACGTGGCCGCGCTCAGCAATGCCATGTGTGATGTGCGGATGCTGTTGAACCGCCTCGAATCGCAGCACCGGCACGACGCGGCAACGCTCACTGAACGTATGGCAGCGCAGACTCTGCGCCGGATCAACACCCTGCTTCTGGAGGCCTACCGCGAAGCTCTGGTGCTGGACGAAACCTTTCAGGACTGACTGACCCTGCCGGGCTGGGGCCCGGCCTGTAACCCCTTACAAGAGAGAAAAAACAATGTACGGAACCCGCGAAGAACTTTGTGTACAGCTTGAAAACATGTTCACGTCTGACGAACCCCTGGTCCTGCTGGTCTGGACGGAAGAGGGGATTAGCGTGGCCTGCCGTGAAGCCCAGCCAGAACCGGACGGGGCTGAAATACGGAAAGTGATGAAAGCGCTCGGCGAAATGAAAATGACGCAATACCGTCAGCAGGGGGTAAATAATCTGACTGTCAGCGACCTTCTGACCCGTCAGCGCGAAGCGGCAAACCGTCAGGTGAGCGTTCCGGCGGTACTCCTCTCCCGCGTCCTGCGTAACTATGAATGCGAGCTGGAAAACCGGATCGGTATGGCCTGGGAAGCCGGGCGGCAGGAGCCTGAATCTGTCAGGGATGAGCTGAATAACGTTCGCGCCCTACAGGAGGCGCTGGCCGCCTGAGAGAACGCCGGGGTAACGCCCCGGCAACCGGTGGCCATCCACTGCGAATAAGGATGTCAGTGTCTTCCGCTTTTTATCCGCCGCCGCCCTCCGGGCCACGTCGGGACAATGAAACTCCCCTGAAGCTCCGTGCGGTGACGGCATGCGCCGTGACTTCACTGTAGCCCGGCCGCATCGCCCACAAGGGTTCGCTGACGCCTCCGTCCTCACCCGTTCGCACCCTTCACGGTGCATTCAGCCCGTGAAGGCTTTGCGCTGCGGCTTGCGGCGTCGCCCCTGTGTCCTCCGCTTTTCGCCGGTCTGTCGTGTCGTCACGGCGATGCCGGAACCGAGAATATGTTAACCGTGGAGGATCTATGAACCAGACCGTGACCTGTGATGCTGTTCGTCTTGAGGGTGCGCAGCGCCTGACTTTCCTGCCTGATTTGTTTGGCGGCGATTTTATGACGTCCGAGGCATCCGTGTACGCCTACGCCCAGCGTTATTGCCCTGAGTATCAGGGGGGATTCTGGCAGTTTTACCGGCTGCCGGAAGGCGGCGGATATATGGCGCCTGACGTGGAGAGCCTGACCCTGTGCAATCGGGAAAACTGGTTTGAGCAGACTGTCAGCGGGGAAGTGGCGGGGATCATCCTCACGGCGCTGGTACTGAATCACCGGAGCTGGCACCACAGTAACCATGACCATGAGGAGCTGTGCCGCCACTTCTGCCGCCGTTATGAGCAGCTTATGGCATTTGCTGATACCCATCCTGAAAGCGCCACGATCTGGCGTGCCCTTGACTGACTGACCACGGGCGGCGATGCCGCCCGACTAAAGGAGAAAACATGATTGGTACAGCAAAAGAGATCGCCATCGAAATGCTGCGTGATGACGATAATGACGGCGAGAAATTTGTATTCGCCAGCTGGAGCCGGAACGATATTCGCGGTCTCTGCATTGACTGGGATCTCAGTGATGAAGAGATCGACGTGGTGATGGAAAGACTGGAGGCAGAGCTGTATCCCTCCGGATGTGTCCCTCTCATCTACAACATTGTTGAGATGATGGTGGAAGAAAAACGGAAACACCGTAATGTCACCATTCCGGCTGCGGCGCTTGCGGTGGTGATGCAGCTTGCAGGGAAGGAAATGGAGCGTATCGCTGTATGCGCGGAGGATGGAGGCGGATCAGCGGCAGAAACCCTGAAAGAAGAAAATGAAGTCATGTTGCGCCTGCGCGCTGCACTCAATGCCTGACTGAGAAACCGGAGGCATTGCCTCCGGAAACTGAAAAAAGGAGAACACCATGCAACTGTCACCGGAAACCCGCAGCATCCTGCGCCAGTATAAAACGCTCATCAACGAGCGACGTCGCGAATCCGGACTCAGCCCCGTAACCACAGCGAAAGTGCTGGATGAGATCTGCGAATCGGCTACCCGCCAGTGCGCCGTCTATCTTTGCGGCCACTTCATTCTCCAGGGCGGTCAGGGCGACGGACAGTAAATAATCCGGGCGGGGCATATGCGCCGCCTGTTCGCGCGCGAAAACCCTGTCATCCCTTCGGGCTGACGGGGCGGCAAGGCCAGCGCCTGCGGCGCAGCCCTCTCCCGCCCTGATGTAAGCCTGGGTAGATGCAGATAAAAGCCATTGTGAGGGCAAATTGTCACGGATACGGTCCTGCGTGGCGTGGCGTGGCGTGGCGTGGCGTGGCGTGGCGTGGCGTGGCGTGGCGTGGTTGCCGGCTTTGAAACCCGATCAGCAAATCCTCTGAAAACACCAGAATCCCTACTGTGGCCCCCTTCGGCTCCCGGCCAGCGCTGCTGTCCGGTCGTCGAGCCCCACTCCGCCAGGGCGGCCGCTCCGCACCCGCCGGGCTCCGCCGAACCCCTCCGGGTTTCGGGCTGACGCTAGGGTCT
>OKCQ01000209.1_pt1 | contig 18717 bp, 9 predicted proteins | sample 1610061 | NCBI WGS metagenome assembly OKCQ01 (sample SAMN04436616, study PRJEB24849) | human gut metagenome | biome: human gut; feature: NICU; material: stool | host: Homo sapiens | place: USA: Saint Louis, MO | collected 2009-12-15 | reverse complement strand
TGTTCAATCGTATTGATTGATTACCTATCATTGTTCAGTTTTCAAAGATCTGTTATCAGTTTCACGCTTCAGTGAAGCGCCATCTGACGACTTGATTATAATAACATGTGAACAATTTCATGTCAACACATTTTATAATCTTTTTTGAAGTTCTTTCGAACTTCAAAGTGTATTTCTACACTCATTAAGAAACAGTCGCTCGAACGACTGTATGGATATTATAGTATAACCAAAAAATAATGGCAACCCCCAATTCTCAACTTCACACAACTTTCATTGCACATTCATTTTCAACCTAAAAACTAAAGATTGATTTTATACAACCTATTTTGTATAATGTAGCTGTAATATAGACTCTTTCACTTATGTAGTTATATACCATTTAATACTATATTTTAATTTTAAATGAGCTCTATATTTCAATTTAGTCTTTTATTATAGTAGTTATAATTAATATTATAATAATGTGTAAGGAGATTGAGTATGAAATTATCCAAACGTTTATTATCCAAAACAGTTGCTATTGCTGCGGTATGTGCAACTATGGCCACTGCAGCCTTTGCTGCACCACAAGGTACATTTGATACTTCTGAAATTCAAATTACAGGCGAAGCCTCTCGTTCTGTAGCACCTAACTATGCGATTTTAACACTTGGTATTACTAGTGAAAACACTAATATCAATGCTGCAAAATCCAATAACGATCGCATCATGAGTGATTTAATCAGCAAGTTAGGTCATTTAGGTATCGACAAAAAAGATATTTACACATCTAACATTTCTATTAACCCTACAAGTGATTATCAAGATGGCAAACGAATTAACACTGGTTATAGTGTAGCAAATCGTGTGACTGTAAAAATCAACAATCTTGATAATGTAGGAAAGGCTGTTGACGCTGCTGTTAGCGCTGGCGCCAACGATATCAACAACCTTTCATTCCAAAATGATGTATCTCAACAACTATCTGATTCTTTAACTACCGAAGCAATTCAAGACGGTCGTCATAAAGCTGAGGTTATTGCTGCAGCCCTTGGTCGTACTTTAGGCCCTGTAAAAACTGTTTCTATCAGCACACCACAAACAAGCTCTATGGACTCTGGTTCCTATCGTAACGCCTTAATGTTAAAAGCGTCTCTCGAAACTGCTACTCCTGTTGAAAAAGGATCATTAGTAGTTTCTCAAGACGCTAATATTACTTATTATTTACAATAGAATTTTCTGGTACCACACCTTCGTGGACCGCTACAATGCCGCCTGTCAATTCATGATAGGTGGCATTTTCATATCCTAAAGATTTCCAGATTTCAAGAATCTCACTTTGATGAGGATATCTGCGTAAGGATTCTGGCAACCATGCATAAGAAGAATTATCCTTACTTAACTTACCTAAAATAGGTAATATATAGGAGAAGTAGAAATTATATAACTGTTTAAAACCAAACATGCTTGGCTTTGCGAGTTCTAACACAACTACTTTTCCACCTGGCTTTACAACACGTTGCATTTCAGATAACACTTGTTTAATATCTGGCACATTACGCATTGCAAATCCGCTCATAGCAGCATCAAATGTATTATCTGCATATGGTAATGCCATCGCATCACCTTGAACAAGATTAACTTGATCTATTAAACCAGCATCTTCAATGCGTACACGACCTTGATCAAGCATCTCACTATTAAAGTCCAAAGCCTCTACTTTTAATGTTGGTTCTTGACGTAATGCTTCCTTTGTAAACACACAGGTACCACAAGCTACATCAAGTATACGTTGATTTGGACCTATATTCATTGCTTTTACAGAAAATTTGCGCCAGTAATAATCCTGTCCAAAACTCAAGACTGTATTCATCAAATCATAATTTTTAGCAATATTAGAGAATACACCTTGCACAAATTCTTCTTTATCTGCATATGTTTTAAATTCTTTCGTATTCATTATGGTCCTTTCACTAATCAAGAACTATATTCAAACTCTTTACTCGCATAGTATATCATACTATGCCCCCCTATCAAAAGAATCCTATTATATATACTATTTATAGTAATTATGTAATGAGCACATATTTAGTTAAAACCATATATTCACTGCTGTTAAAATTAGCATATTACAAAATAAACATCGTTATCAATCACAGTAGATTTAATTTAACTATATATAAATGACTATGATATTATCTATTGCCACCATCCTATGTTCGTTGTATAATGACATATGTCCATGACGAAAAGATATCTTTTCCATGGTCTTTTATTAGTTTTTATTAAGTATTGGAGTGTACTATGAATCGATTTGTAAAATCAATCAATAGAGTCAGTCTAATCCAACAAATTATCATAGGTTTGATTATTGGTATTTTGACAGCTCTATATGTGCCAGATGTGGCAAATGAATTAGCTTTATTAGGCGTTCTCTTCGTTGGTGCTTTAAAAGGGATTGCACCAATCCTCGTATTCTTCCTTGTAATTGCAGCCATCAGTAAACACCGTTCTGGTCAAAAAACAGGTATGGGCTCTGTAATCACATTATATTTATTAGGTACATTCCTTTCTGCAGCGCTTGCTGTAGTCGTAAGCTTTATGTTCCCTACTACATTACACCTTGCAGCTAGTGCAGCTGATGCAGCTCCACCACAAGGTATCGTAGAGGTAATGAAAACACTTTTAAAAAATATTGTTGATAACCCTGTGAAAGCCTTAATGACGGCTAACTATATCGGCATTTTAGGTTGGGCTCTTATCATTGGTGGCGCTTTACGCCATGCGCCAATGAATACTAAGGAAGTAATGGAGTCTATCGCTCAAGCTATTACAACTGTAGTAGGTTGGATTATCCGCTTTGCTCCTCTTGGTATCATGGGTCTCGTAGCTGACTCTATCGCTACTAACGGTATCGAAGCGTTAATTGGTTATTTCCAATTACTCGTATTACTACTTGGTTCTATGATTTTCGTAGCATTAGTAGTAAACCCACTTCTATCTTTTGTATATCTTCGCCGTAATCCATATCCATTGGTTTTCAAATGTTTACGTGAATCTGCAATCTATGCGTTCTTTACTCGTAGCTCTGCTGCAAACATCCCTGTTAACCTCGATTTAGCGAAACGTTTAAAACTTAACCCTGATATGTATTCCGTATCCATTCCATTGGGTGCAACAATCAACATGGGTGGTGCAGCGATCACAATTACAATCATGACATTAGCTGCTGCCCATACACTTGGAATCGTTGTAGATATCCCTACAGCAATTCTCTTATCTGTTATTGCTACTATCGGTGCTTGTGGTGCTTCTGGCGTTGCTGGTGGTTCCCTACTTCTAATTCCTCTTGCTTGTTCTCTATTTGGTATCTCCAATGACATCGCAATGCAAGTTGTAGGTGTAGGCTTCATCATTGGCGTTTTACAAGACTCCACTGAAACAGCACTTAACTCCAGTACAGATATTCTCTTCACTGCTACTGCAGATTATGCAAAACGTGGCTATCACGAAAACTGGAATTAAATATAATTTTACAATCATACTAAAGACGGTCCTTCGGGACCGTTTTTTTGTATTAAAAGGTCCATAATTACTAGATTACTATACGACTTATAAATGTATTCATTGTATAATATAAAGAACATACTTTATAAATCAACATAGGTATCAATATTAATCATATACGTTTATATTAATTACAATCGCCTATATTGATTTTCTTCAATGTAGTGTTATAATGGAGTTAATAATAACTATTAACAGATAGCAATAGAAAGGAATCAACATGAAACAATACGATATTATTGTGGTTGGTACAGGTGGTGCAACCATCGTAGCTGACGCTGCGCTAAAAAAAGGCCTTAAAGTGGCCATCATAGAAAAAGGTAAATTCGGTGGCACATGCCTAAATCGCGGTTGTATTCCTACGAAAGTAATGGTTACAGCAGCTAATGCCATTCAAGAGGTAGAAGAGTTCAAAAAAATAGGCGTCAATGTTGGCGATGCAACTATGGATTGGGACACTGTAGCTAAACGTACATGGCATATGATTGACAAGAATGCAGGCATCTATGATTACTATAACGCTTATGACAACGTAGATGTATATCGCGGTGCTGCAAGTTTTGTGTCCGATAAGGTTATGAACATCCACCTTAACGATGGTTCTAGCATTGTAGAAATCACAGCACCAACAATTATCCTAGGTACTGGCGGTTATAGTAATGTACCGAATGTACCAGGCCTTCAAGAGGCAGGTTTCCTTACTAGTGAAAGTCTCTTTGGCGATAAATTCCCTAAACAACCATACAAATCCCTTGCTATACTCGGTGCAGGTCCAATCGGTGTTGAATTCGGTCACGTATTTGCATCCGCTGGTACAGAGGTAACAATTCTTCAACATAATGTACGTTTAGTACCTAAAGAAGACGAAGAGATATCCGAACATCTTCTTCAAAACTACCGAGCTCGTGGTATTAACGTAATCTTAAACCAAGACACTGTTGAAATCCGCCAAGAAGATGGTCTTAAAGTTGTAGTCACTAAAGATCGTAGCACTGGTGAAATTACAGAGACTAAGGTAGAAGAAATCCTTGTAGCAGCTGGCATTCGTCCTGCTGTAGAAGAGCTTCACCTCGAAAATACTGGTATCGAAACATGGCCAAAAGGCTGGATCAAAACTAATGAATTCTTAGAAACATCCGTTGATGGTATCTATGCGTTAGGCGATGTAAATGGTGAACCAGCATTCCGTCATCGTGCGAACTATGAAGCTGATATTATCGCCCACAACCTATACTTTACTAAAAACGAAGAAGATTTCCGTTGGGCACGCTATGATACATTGCCAAAGGTTACCTTCTCCTACCCTGAAATCGGTAGCGTAGGCCTTACTGAAGCAGAAGCAATTAAAGCAGGCTATAATGTAGGTGTTGGTAAAAATTACTACTCCTCTACGGCTAAAGGTTATGCTATGGGTATTAATCCTGGCGATGTAAATGATGGTTTCGTTAAAATCGTAGTGGACAAAGACACAAACCACATTCTCGGTATGCACGTAACAGGTCCTCAAGCATCCATCCTCTTCCAACCTTACGTAAATCTTATGAACAGCGGTGTAACTCCATTGACTGCTATTAATGAAGAAATCGCATCTGAACGTACTAAACGCTTACGTGAAAAAGGTATTACTCGCGAAATGGATCCTAAATCCGTTATCACTGTAGGTGAAACTATGAGCCCACATCCATCCTTAATCGAGGTTATTATGTGGACACAAGTATACTACGAAAACCGTTGGTAATAATAAATATATAACCATTATATAAATAAAAGAGCTGAAGATTTTATCTTCAGCTCTTTATTTATAATCTCGCTAAATAGATTAACGACCCATATCAATGGTGTTATCCCAAATAATATTTGTTTTACGACCGTCGAAACCTTGATCTGGTTCAGGAGGTAATTTACTAGATTTAGATTGACCTACATAAGCCCCTGTTTCAGCATCTACAGTAACTACAGTCTTTTTACCATCTTGATGCATTGTCATATAGTATAGAATCTTGCCTTCATGCGCTTCAATTTTCCAGCCTTTTACGACTGCCTCAGCACCAAGTTGTTGTTTTGCAACGCGCTCAGCTTGAGCTGCTTCGATGACTTTATCTTTATTGAAGATTTCACCGATAACTTTCTTAGGTTTGCCACCTTCATCCATATCAGAAGTATTACCAGTGATAACGTCGATTTTCATCTTATATTGATGATATTTACTATAACCTACTACTTTGTAACCATAGTTCAAATCATTAGAGTTAAGCTCTACAGAATGAAGTGCTGCATTAGGAAAACGGTTTTGGAAAATAGTACCAATTTTACTCATAGTCATAACCATGGATTCCCCTGGCGCACGTTGTACAGAAATATCAGTACTTGTTTCTGGTTTTGTTTTACGTGCATCTGCCACACTAGGTGTAGCAACGGACAATACGCCAACTGCCAATACACCAGTTAATGCCATAGAAATCAACTTTTTATTCATTACATATCCTCCTACTATATACAATGCTTTCACCTATGGTAAAAGCCATCCGTATACTAGAATTACTATAATTTCGTGCTATACGCAACAGCACACAAAACATACATAAATAGATATATTATTTAGACAATATACTATAAACCTTCATTCGATGCAAGTCGATCGTTTACATCAGTCATAAGCAATTTGTAACATGTTGCCACCAAAGGTACACCAATCAACATGCCAGTGACCCCCATTAAACTACCACCTACGATAACAGCTGCAAACACCCACAAACCAGGTAAGCCAACGGAATTACCTACAATCTTAGGATAAATAAAGTTACTTTCAATTTGATGAAGCACCTCTAAGATAATCACATAGATTAATGCATCCATAGGACTAACAGTAAGTAAGATAACTGCGCCTATAACGCCTCCTACATAAATACCTAGCAATGGAACTAATGCAGTAAGACCAATAACACAGGCAATCGTAGTAGCATATTCGATATTAAATGCCCACAATGAAATACCCACCATAATACCTAAAATCAAGGCATCTATGAACTGGCCTACAAAGAAGTTACTAAAAGTTTGAACAGCTACGCGTGTCACATAACTAACACGGTTAACCCACTCATCAGATGCATAGGCTTTTAGGATTCGTTTACCTTGCATCATAAGTCGCTCTTTATCGAGCAACATATAAATGGCAAAGATTAAACCTAAACCTATATTCAAAGTCCAAGATAAGGCTGTCCCCATCGCATTAACTAGGTATGTACCACCCTTTGTGCCCCACTCGCGAGTATATTTAACAACACTTTCACCACTCAAGGTATCCATAAGAGTTTGATTGGAGGCCATTGGAATGGTTTCTGTAAAGTGTTGCATCCATGTTTGGAAATCTGTATACAACTGTGGCGAAGAAGCTACGATAATCGACATGGAATGAATCAATTGTGGAATCGCCATGCGAGCAATGAAATACACGATAGCACTGATAGTAACAAAGGATAATACAAGACTTAAAGGTCGTCTAATTTTATCTTTCCAACCAGTTTTACTCTTAGGCCACAGCCAGCGTTCATAACGCACAACGAGAATATCGAGGACAAATGCGATACAAGCACCTACTATAAGTGGAACAAAAGCAGTAACAATGGCATCAATAGCATTGGCTATATCGCTAATACGGAGCGCCATCATGATCATAACGCCAGCCAATATAATGGCCCCTATAAGCGGTTTGTAATATTTAAATCGTTTCATATATAACCTACTTTACTATACTCACAATGCATACATTACCAAAACTTAATGAACATTGTATGACCTACGATTGTATGCAAGTTTAGTATAACACAAAAGTCCACCTTATCACATGCTCGGTCCCCCGATGAACACGAGAGCATGATAGAAGGTGGACTTATTATATGTCTAATCTAAATTAGATTGAAGATTAGCGGTGAATGTAAACGTCTACACGACGGTTTTCAGCTTTACCTGCTGCAGTAGAGTTAGTTGCTACTGGTTTAGTGTCGCCATTAGCGATACCGATGAAACGATCAGCAGATACGCCGTTGTTTACTAAGTATTGAGCTACGTATTGTACGCGGCGTTCGGACAAGCCAACATTGTATTGAGGAGTTGCATCAGTATCAGCATTACCCAACAATTTGATTTGATCTTGAGAGTATTGGTTAGCAGCGTTTACAGCAGCTGTCAAGTTTGGATATTGGTCTGCACGAGCTACATCTTGGTCGGAATCGAAGTAGATGGATTGTACATAGTAATCCAATTTAGGAGTTTTGTATACAGGAGCTTCTACTACAGGAGCTGGAGCTGGAGTGTATACAGGAGCTGGAGCTGGAGTTGCTACAGGAGCTACTGTTTTGTGACCACCGAAGCGATAGGACAAGCCAACTACAGGACCTTGGAAGGAGATATTTTCCTTATCTGCATGTTTTGTGTTGATATAACGGTAACCAGCGTTGATATCCAAGTCTTCGTTCACTTTGTAGCCTAAACCAGCTTCCCAAGTGGAAGTTTTCTTAGTACCTACACCAGCTTTACCATACACTTCTACTTTAGAGCCAAGGTTAGCTTTACCAATTACACCTGCTTGTGCAATGTTATTAGCTTTAGCGAAGTCATCGCCAGAAATATGAGCATAGCCACCATATACAGCGAAGTTTTTGTTCAAGGATTGAACCAAGTTTACTTCGTGCATTTTGTCGCTATAGCCAATGCCACCCAATTTGTCGTTCAAACCATGGTAAGCATATTGAACAGCAGTTTTGTCAGACAAAGCGTATGTCAAACCACCATCAAAGTTCCATTTTGCATCAGCATTGAAATGTTCAGTTTTTGCTTTAGAATGAGCTGCCCCAAGATCAACTTGGAATTCGCCTTTGTTGAATTGAGTTTGTGGAGTTGCGCCAGCTACGGATACGCCTACAGCAGCAACTGCCAATAAAGCTAATAATTTTTTGTTCATTATAATTCCCTCCAAAAATAGCCCATAACAATACACAGGGCCTTGGTAATAATATACTTTCATTTTACACAACTTTTCGATAAATTTCAATATCTTTTATGAATTTACCATGAGAATTTCGAATTTTATCTATATTCAGTTGTTATTTCTTTCAAATTCAAAAATACAATTATCTTTATAATATTAGGAATATTAAGGGGCTAATTATTAAAACTGATGATCCTCCACTTTATGCTTTTAAGATATATCTTATATTTATCTTAGCCTATCTTTAAAATTAAGCGAACAAATAAAAGTGAAAACCGCCTTAGTAAAACTAAGGCGGTTTTCACTTGTTTCTTATATATATCCCTTACATATATACACGAAATCATGGATTTCAGGTCCGATAACACATTCCCCAATGTGTCATTTTTTCCACATTTGCTATTGTACATCAAACAAATTGAATAGGCAAGAAGTTTTTCATAAACTTTTCATAAATTATTCTATTTTTTTCAATATAGCTAGTAATCCTAAATAAAACATTGTAGATTCTATCTATATTAAAGCTATATATCGAATAATTTAAACTTTAGATTTTATATGAAAATCCATCGCATAAATGATATTCAAAATTAATATTTTGAATACTAATCAGTAAGATTAAACAATTTTATGCTGCCATGTACCTCGAACAAATCGGAAATAGGAACAACATAATCGTAAAGACTGATCGAAGCACAGCGATAACCATGCGCCTAAAAGGCCTAAGCCAAATGTAATACACAATAGATACGTAATAATAGGTCGTATAATAGCTACACTAACAAGGGAATATTTCATAATATAATATGTATCCCCCGCTCCTTTTAGTACACCGGAGTATACTTGCTGTAAAGCTTGAGGAAAGGCCGCAATGGCCATAAGCCCCATTAAGGCACCAGCTAACGTAACGACTTCACTTTCACGTGTATATAACTGTACCAATAAATCACCAGGGCCAATAAATATCAAAGCACTTATAAGGCCCACGACCAGTCCGATTCGGGCACCGATTTTACCATAAACACGTGCAATATCTGGTCGTTTATGACCAAGACTCTGTCCCGTATGAGAGGCCCCTGCAAAGCCAAGTCCCATAGCAAAGTAATAGAATATATCCATCAAATTCATACACACATAGTGTGCTGCTAATGGTACCGCCCCTAAGGATGCAACGATCATTGTGTACGTATACATACCAAATCGTTCAAAAAACTGTTCCCCTAATGAGCTACCGCCTACGTGGAACATAGTATGCAAAACGGTTCGTTCAAACTTCCACTTTGAAGGATGTCGCAAGGTTAATCCTGTAGTAGTATGTTGTGAAATCGTACGCAGTAATAATAGAGCAATAACGGCACTACTAATCATTGTCGAAACACCGGCGCCCATGACACCGAGTTCAGGAAAGAATCCAATACCATAAATCAAGAAGAAGTTCATTATAGTATTTAAAATATTACCTACTACATTGGACTTAAAAATAACCTTAGTATTGCCATACCCAATAAGGGCGGCCCCTACAATTTGACTAAAGGATTGAAATATTAGACTAATGACAACAAAACGACCATACCAGACAGCCGTTTCTATATAACCGTCTTCAGCACCTGTAAAGCGTAAGATATGCTCTAAATTAAAGAAACATATTGCCAATAAAGGTGCATAAATCAAGAAATTCAATAGTATGGACTGCTTAAGAACAGCATTCATACCATCCACTTCACTTTCACCGTGGCGGCGAGCTATAATAGCCGTTACCGCAATCGACAAGGCACGACAGAATATGAGCATCACCATCTCTGGCTGCCCCATAATACCAACTGAGGCAAGTGCAGAGGCACCGAGGGCCCCTACCATGGCTAAATCAATAGCTGTCATAAACTGTAGCATCAAACCTTGTAATGTAGCAGGCCAAGCTATTTTCAAATAATTACCATACATCTGCTTTGTTGTACCTACAGGACCTAATCGTTCTGTAGCGGGCAACATAGCATCAATGGACAACCATCGTTGTATGCGGTCTAACATAGTAACTCCTATTCATGCAAGATCGTATAAGATTGAGCTATCTATTAGCCCCTATATCTTCTGTATTATATCACAACAATATATGAAAAGTCATTCATATATAATGATTTTATTTAATAATATATATCAAAATTGCAAAAGAACCTCTTATAGTGTTTGAATATACCCTACCAGGTATCCCAACATATAAGAGGTTCTTTTAATTTTCAGAAAATATTATATCAGTCTATTCTGTGAAATTAATTATCAACTATCAACCTTTGGATGCCAATAATTGATTAACTGCTGCACGCAAGTCTTCTAAGCCTTGTTTAGTTTCAGCTAGTTCTTGACGTTGACGCTCATTTTCAGCTTCCAACGTATTGAGACGAGCCGCTTGATCTGCGATAACAGTTTTTTGTTCACTATTTTCTTTTTTGAGACTAGATACTTCATCTTGCATTACATACACAGAGCTAATAGGGCCTGCTTTGTAACGATCAGGAATATTTTTCTTTTCTGGGCTAGAGCCAAATTTGTGAGTTACACCTGCATTGACCATGTTGCGGTTTGCACCAAGAGATACACCAACATTGAACATTGTATCTTCATTTGTATAATGTGCAAGACCTAAGGCCGCTGCTGTTTCACCGCGATAGTTACCAACACCAGCCATCACTTGAGTTGGTTCCAATGGGTCATATTGAATTGGTTTCAATGCTGCCATTGCTGCTGCATGCGCACCTACGCGTTGTACCTCACCGGCTACTTGACCAATAGCATCGCCGATTCTAGCATTAGATGCTTTCAACTGACTAACATTAACAGCATCAGTATCATCAGAACCAGGTGCTACACCTTTAATTTGATTGTTACCATTATTAAGGCCATCCTTAGTCAAGGAAATAGTGCCTGCATTTGGATTATTAGGATTTGCACTGCCTGGTGTAATTGTTATGCCATTACCATCTGTGACAGTTGTGTTACCTGCTGCATCTTTAAATGTAGCAGACTTCATATCCTTCAGTTCAGGATTTACTGCATAACTAATTGTTTTACCTGCTTGGCTAACCATCATATTATTGCCCGCTTTGAAAGTAACTGTTTCATCAGTTTTTACTTTTTCAGCTGTTGCAGTAGGTGTGCTGTTAATACCAGAGCCTTCTGTACCAATAGTTGCATTCCATCCAGCATTTTCAACGGCAGATTTAACTTGATTTTCCGTAGCAGCACGGCCAGACTCAATGTTATTTGGATCCCAAGTTTTATTAGTTAATCCTGTAACAACACCATCTTTGCCATTTACTGCAACAGGGTTATTTCCACCTGTAGTAATGATGCCATCTTTACCATCGATACCTACAGTACCAATTGTAGCCTTGCCATCCTTACCATCAAGAGCAATCTTATCGCCAGCTTTTACAGAACCATTTTTGCCATCGATAGCAACTGCATTAGCACCATCACCAGCCTTAATCGTACCAGTTGTACCATCTACAGTAACGGCCTTAGTTGGATCTGTGCCTAATGTAACCTTATCATTCAACTTGTTATCGTAAATAATATGTCCATCAGCGGCAGTTGTTTTAGTCAATACAATATTGCCTGTAGTACTACCAGCACTTTCACCACCATTAGCAGTCAATTCTGTTTTAGACGCCTTAGACTTAGCCTCTAATTGACGTACATTGACAGCATCGGTATCATCTGTACCATCTGCAATGTTAGAAATCTTATTGCCACCATTATTGAGACCATCTTTAGTTAAGGATACTGGATCCTTACCAGATGTAGTAATGGTTACACCATCTTTAGTAAGAGCTGTGTTATTACCATTGCCATCATCGATAACTGTGCTATCTGCTGTAGAAGTGTTTGTTTTTGCACCATCCGTAATCTTAGTACCATCTGCAGTTGTTGCTGTAGACTTAGTACCATCTGCTACTGTATTACCAGCTGCAGTAGATGTATTGGTTTGAGTACCCGCAGTTTGTGTAATGGAATCACCATTGATAACAGTTGTGTTATTACCGGTACCGTTGAAGCTTGCAGAGTTCATGTTCACAAGGTCTTTATTCAAGGAATATGTGAAGTCACGCTCATTTTGGTTGATGGTGATATTTTCACCAGCAATCATAGTAACCTTTGCGTCTTTACCTACTTTGGCATCTGATTTAGTACCAGTTTGTTTACCAGATGTAGCAGCATCCTTATCGGCTGTAATTTGCCATGTTTGGTTAGCTGCAGCATCAGCGACTACTTTCAATTGATCCTCGGTAGCAGCACGACCAGATACAGCATTACCATCCCAAGTCGTATTAGCGAGACCTGTTACATGGTTATTTGTACCATCTACTGTAACGCCACCAATATTAGCAGCTTTACCTGTAATAGTACCAGTAGTGCCATCTAACGTTACCGCCTTATTACCACCTGTTGTAATTGTATTATTTACACCATCAATAGCTGCACTACCAATAGTAGCCTTACCAGCTGTACCATCAATAACAATGGCATTAGCACCAGTACCAAATGTCAATGTATCATTAAGTTTTACATTGTAAATTGTATGACCATCTGCAGCAGTTGTAGATGTTAATTTTACATTACCAGTTGTTGCGTTAGCCGCTTCATCATCATTAGCAGTAATTTCTGTTTTAGATGCTTTTTTAGCTGCATTAATAGCATCTGCTACATTCTTAGCTGTTGCTAAGCCATCATCGCCTGTTACAGATGCTGCACCTGTAGTGGCATTGCTATCGATAGTAGCACGTTTTGTAGACACCTCTACAGTATTGCCATTCATCTTAGTAGATACAAAGTCACCAGTAGCACCTTTTACATTGAATGCTACATCACCATCTTTTAAAGATTGGCTAGATGTTGTGCCACTATCTGCACCAAGGGAAACCTTACGGTTTACAGCCGCCGCAGAATCGTTGATCTTAGTCTTAGTATCATCATTAATATCTAATGTTACCTTACCATCATTATCTACAGTAGCCTTTGTCATTGTGCCATCTACAAAGTTTAAGCCTTTAGATAATTTAACAGTTTTGGCATCTGTATCAGCGGCAGTATTAGCACGGTATGTTAACGTTTGGCTTGCTACAGTATCTTTCAACTGTTTTACATTTACCGCATCAGTATCATCTGTACCTTCTGCAACCTCTTTAATTTTGTTGCCACCAGCGTTGATTTCATCAAGGGTAAATTGGATTGTTTTACCCGCAGCACTTTGGAAGGCCATACCTGTTGCGCCGCCTTCAGCATTATTGCCATCTTCATCACTAAATAAGAGAGATTTAGATGTAAAAGCACTACTATTAGGCCCCGATTGTAAAGATAGCGAACCAACATTTAAATAAGTATTTGCCGTATTAGGTTGATCTTCAGCTACACCGTTATTAATTCTTAAACCATCATGATTAATTTTGGTATAAGCACCGTCACTTGGAGAAGTAAATGTACCACTAGAATTTACAGCATCGAACTTGATTGTTTCACCTAGACCATTTTCAAAGGAAATAGTGTTCATTTTCTTAAGGTCTTTATTTAATGTGGTAGCGATATTTCTACCAGTTTGAGTAACTGTAATATTGTCATCACCAGCAAAGTCTACAGTATCTCCACCGGCTACTGTAGTCGGTGTATCACCATTAGCAGAGAGTTTCCATGCGGCACCGTCTTTAGCTTGGCTAGCCGCTTTATTAATCGCGTCCGCTACGTTCTTAGCAGTTGCTAAGCCATCATCACCTGTAACAGAGGCAGTACCTGCAGCATCGCTGTTGATAGTGGAACGTTTTGTAGAAACTTCTACAGTATCGCCATTCATCTTAGTAGATACAAAGTCACCAGTAGCACCTTTCACATTGAATGCTACATCACCGTCTTTTAAGGATTGGCTAGATGCTGTACCACTATCTGCACCAAGAGAAATATTACGAGCTACTGCATCAGAAGAATTGTCCACTTTAGTTTTAGTATCTGTATCTAAACCAACAGTAACAGTTTGACCATTTACAGTGGCTGTCACACCATTTGTACCAGCCACATTAAGTTTTTGGTTTTTAAGATCAATAGTACCGTTATTAGTGCCATCTGTAATATTTAAATTTTGGGACAAGTTAGCAACAGCTTGCTTAACATCACCAATATTTGCTGCATTAGTATCAGTTGTACCGCCACTAGCAACATTAGTGATTGTCTTGTTCCCACCGTTGATACCATCAGTTTTATCAATGGAGATACCACCTACCGTTACTTTATCTGTTGTAATGCCAGTACCTGTAATAGCAGTCGTACCATTTGTTAAACCAGATGTGTTCACTACTGTATTGCCAGCTGTAATGGAATCTACTGCAAGATCTTTCTTCGTAGCTACAGTGATTTTCTTTTTATCTGTACCATCTTGGGTAATCAAGATATTATCGCCATTAATAAGATCTACTGTGTCCCCACCTTGTACAGATGTTTTATCTGTTGTGCTGGAATTTGTTGTAAGATTCCATGCTGCACCAGCTTTAGCTGCATCAGCTGCTTTATTGATAGCATCGGCTACGTTTTTAGATGTTGCTAAACCATCATCACCTGTTACAGATGCTGCACCTGTATTGGCATCGCTAGTAATAGCTGCACGTTTAGTGGAAATTTCAACAGTGTTGCCATTCATCTTCGTAGAAATAAAATCACCAGTAGCAGCTTTTACATTGAATGCCACATCACCATCTTTTAAGGATTGGCTAGATGCTGCGCCGCTATCTGCACCAAGAGAGATGTTACGAGCTACTGCTGTGGACGCATTATCTACTTTAGTTTTTGTAGCTGCATCAAGACCTACTGTAACAGTTTGGCCATTTACAGTTGTAGTTACACCATTCGTACCGGAAACAGTAAGTTTTTGATTCTTAAGATTTACAGTACCGTCTGTAGTGCCATCAGAAACAGTAAGATTTTGAGACAAGCCATCTACAGCTTTATTGATAGAATCTGCTACATTTTTAGCAGTCGCTAACCCATCTGTAGGGCTATTTACTTTAGCTTTACCATCAGCATCATTAGTAATCGTTTCAGTAGCAGTAGAAATTGTTACAGTGCCATTTGTACCTACAGTTGCTGTTGTGAAAGTACCATTTGTAAAGTTTAATCCATTCGCCAAGGATACTTTATTTGCATTGGCACCATTAGCTTTGTATGTCAATTGTGTTTGATTAGCTAATTTTGTAGTATCGATACCAATAGCATAGTCCTTAGTATTTGTACCTGCTGTTGGTGTAATTGTGATAGGATTATCTGCCGTATTAGCCTTGCTAACAGTTACTGCACCTACAGCTAAATCTTTTACTTTAGCAGAATCAACAGCTACTTGTACACCTGTAGTAGAAGCCTTAGTAGTAACTAGATCGCCATCACCAGCCACTTTAAAGGTTGCATCACCGTCTTTAAGATACTTAAGACCTGTAGATCCTGTATCACCAGTTAAACCAATACCTTTAGTCGTAGCATTTACCGTACTCTTGTCTAGACCAACAACAAGACTACCATTATTTGTACCCAATAAATCAGTTCTAATACCATTAGCACCGATTACTTTAAGTGGACTTTCACTAAGTTTAACAGTACCCGTTTTAGCATTTGTATCTAATTTTAATGTCACGTCAGATACAGCATTCTTAACATCTGTAATGTTAGCTGCATTAGTACCTACGTTACCACCGCTAGAAACATTGGTAATTTGTTGTCCCCCTGCACTAATAGCATCGGTACCAAACTTAACAGTTTTCGTAGCAGTTTTTGCAGTTAAACCATCACGAGTTATGGTCACATTATTACTACCAGTAGTCGGACCAATTTGAAGCGTTGTATTACTCAATACATTATCGCCGGCTTTAAATGAATCGCCAGTAAAGTTTCTACCTTTTACAGAACCATTTGAACCATCTAGAGTAATTTGATTGCCACCAGAAGAAACCGTAACAGATCTATTAGCTTTCACAGTATCTACAGTAATCGCCTTATTCAAAGAAGTAGTAATTTTTTTGCCACTACGAGTTACTGTAATATTGTTGTCCCCACCAAAGATTACAGTATCTGATTTATTAATTACTTCAGGAGCACTAGGATCCCTGTCTGCCGCTAATTTCCAATGATATGCATTGGCAGAAATGGCTTTATTGATAGCATCCGCTACATTTTTAGAATCAGCCATGCCTGCAGCATTTGCAGAAGCTTGACCATTTGTGACATTAATATTTTGTGTTTTACCGGAAATTGTAAGATTTTGACCGTTGGCAGCTGTTGTAATATATGTATTATCGCCCTTAATGCCTAATGTACTATTTGCAATATTTACATTACCAGTATTTACATTACCAGAGAACGCAAGGTTAACGCTCTTTAATTGGGCTACGTTAACTGCATCTGTATCTTTTGTGCCCGCTGCAAGACCTGTAAGTTGACGTGTTACAGTAGTACCATTACCAATAGAAACGGCACCAGTTGTACTAGTAAGTACATTGCCAGTTAAACCAGAATAAATATCTGTACGGTTTGTATTAGGATTATAACCTTTATTAGTAACACCACCTATTACATTAGCAACTGAATCTCGACCTAAAGCAACACCACCATCAACGGTAACGCTAGAATCAGGACCAATAGCAACAGATTTAACTGCACTTGCATTAGCTCTAGTACCAATAGCAATAGAATGTTGAGATGTGGAGTTAACGTGACTACCTATAGCAATTGATTCTAGACCATTAGCTGTCGTTGCGGAGCCGATTGCAAGAGCCCTATTGCCTGTAGCTTTCGTTGGCGTAGATCCATATGAACCAATGGCAATAGTTCCATCATCATTGGCTGTAGCACTAGCACCTAACGCCACAGAGTTAGCACCTTTAGCAGTTACATTCATACCAGTAGCAACACTGTTAAAGGCAATCGACTGAGCAGCTTGACCAACTGCGACACCGCCTAAATCAGACTTAGTTCCATTAGTACCAACAGCAACACCATTTGCACCTTTTGAAGTGGTAAAAGCACCGATAGCTATACCACTCTCGCCTGTGGCAGAACTTTTTCTACCAATAGCAATACTATTATCTGCAGTGGAAGAGCTTTCGCCCCCAATAGCGACACCATATTGATTAGTCGCATTGGCTAACATACCGATACCTACACCAGCAACAGCTCCAGTCTTTGCTCTAGAGCCCAATGCAGTAGAAGATGCACCAGATGCTACAGTACCATGACCAAATGCGGTAGAATCATTACCAGAAGCTGTTGCATCAGCTCCCAGTGCACTTGCATAGTTACCTGTAGCCTTAGAATCAGTACCAACTGCTACAGCAGCATCCTGAGACGCAATGGATTTAGCCCCTACCGCTGTGGCATTACCAACAGCGCTAGCCTCAGCACCTAAAGTACTCGCATATCTACCTTTAGCTTCAGCACTAATACCAACAGCTACAGACCTATCACCAGTAGCACTAGTCTTAGAGCCTAACGCTGTAGCACTATCAGCTTCTGCTTTAGCTGATAGCCCCAATGCAACTGTAGAATAACCGTTTGCCTTAGCACCAGCACCAACTGCGGTTGCAGGTAAAGCAGCAGGAGTTACTTCTGGTGCTGTTGCATTACTTTTATACCCAATAGCGATAGATTGATTGCTACCAGATTGAGCTTCATTACCGATGGCAAGACCATTAGTTAAGCCTGTTACGCCTACAGTACCACCTTCTAGTGTCCCAGTTGATCTATCTGCTGCAGATACATCAACTACACCAACTTGCATTGCCAAGGCAGCTAAGATACTTGCTACTATGATTTTCTTTTTCCCTGTTTTATTTTTTGCCATTTCAGATACTACAACGTAGCACTGTTTAGACTTAGACCAAATGACTTTAAATATCTTATTCATACGTTTTCCTTCTTTAAATTACTAACCCTCAACTATATGAATTATATGTTCCACACTTCTCTCAGTCTGGAAATAATGAAAGCTACATAGCTTTACATTTATAAAACCTATCTTTAATTTTACCATAATTTATCTAATTTTCTCAATTTAAAAGTGTAATTTTTGGATATTTACTATTATCTCAATTATGCATAGAGTATGCTTAAACACGCAGTATCATCATAATTCATTTATAATTCACCTTAATAAATTG
>OKCQ01000180.1_pt1 | contig 25956 bp, 25 predicted proteins | sample 1610061 | NCBI WGS metagenome assembly OKCQ01 (sample SAMN04436616, study PRJEB24849) | human gut metagenome | biome: human gut; feature: NICU; material: stool | host: Homo sapiens | place: USA: Saint Louis, MO | collected 2009-12-15 | reverse complement strand
TAAAAATATGTATTGAACAACTATAAATTTACGTTTTGAGTAACTATAAAATTTTGATTATCTATAAATGTTTCACGTAAAATATTTATAGATAAGTTTTTACTCAAATATATTTTGAAAAATTAAAAGTAAATTGTTTCACGTGAAACAATCAAGAAAACTAATTCTAAAGTTTAAAGAAAAATGCATTAAACCCATTTTGTTTGCTGATGAAAACTATATAATTTTTAAAATAATGTGTATGGTAGATGAAATTATAGATATTTTTTTAGAATTTGATTTGTAATTACCGTAATTATCGTTGTTTTATGTTATAATTAAAAAGAAATATTTTGAACGAACATGTGAGGTGAATTAAGTGGGCAAAGTTATAGCTATTACTAATCAAAAAGGCGGTGTTGGTAAAACAACAACATCCGTGAATTTGAGCGCTTGTTTGGCTGATGCTGGTAAGAAAGTATTGCTTGTTGATTTAGATCCACAAGGTAATGCTAGCTCTGGTTTAGGCATTGAAAAAGATGATTTAGAACTCTGTGTACACGATGTTCTAATCGATGGTGAACCTATTGCTGATATTGTTCAGCCTACAATGCTTAAAAAGCTATTTGTAGCGCCTGCAACGATTCAATTGGCTGGTGCAGAAGTGGAACTTGTTTCCGTTGTTTCACGTGAAACAATGTTGAAAAAAGCATTAGCACCGGTACGCGATGAGTACGATTTCATTATTATTGACTGTCCGCCATCCCTTGGTTTACTAACATTAAATGCTTTCACAGCAGCAGATAGCGTATTAATTCCAATTCAAAGTGAATTCTACGCATTAGAAGGGGTTAGCCAATTAGTAAAAACCATAACAATTGTGCAACAAACATCTAATAAAGACCTTGAAATTGAAGGCGTCTTGTTAACTATGTTTGATGGTCGTACAAATTTATCTATTCAAGTTGCTGATGAAGTGAAAAAATTTTTTGGCAATAAAGTATATAAGACTATTATCCCTCGTAATGTACGTCTTAGCGAAGCGCCAAGTTATGGTGAACCAATTATCGTATATGATCCAAAATCTAAGGGTGCTGATGTATATACTAAATTAGCTAAAGAAGTAATTAAAGCATCAAAAGCTAAATAAATGGTTATATATAGCTGAAAGAGCTAAATGGCTAAGTGTTTAGTTAAACAAATGTCTGAGATTAATAGAATTAATGCTAATGCATTGGCTATTAAATAATTGAGTGTTATTAATTAATATAGCCACTATATGTAAGGTGAGAGAGGTTAGTTATGCCTAGAGAAGTTAAAAGTAAGAAAAGTAAATCATCTGGCTTGGGTAAGGGCCTTGGAAACTTAATGAAGGTAGATACTGTAGAGTCTGTATTACCTGAAAAGGAGATTCACGAACTACCAATTTCTGAATTAGTTCCGAATGCAGATCAACCTCGTAAAAGCTTTGATGAAGATAGTTTAGCCACATTAGCTGAGTCTATTAAAAATCTTGGTATTTTCCAACCAATTGTAGTACGTAAACAAAAGAATAAATACCAAATTGTAGCTGGTGAACGTCGTTACCGTGCCGCTATTATTGCAGGCTTAGAAACAGTACCAGTTGTTGTAAAGAAATATAATACAGAAGAAATGACAGAGGTAGCCCTCGTTGAAAATCTACAACGTGAAGGCTTAGATCCAATTGAAGAAGCTTTGGCATACCAAGGTCTAATGGATACTTACAAACAAACACAAGAAATGATTTCTGCTCGTCTAGGTCGCAGCCGTTCTTATATTGCAAACATGGTTCGTTTGTTGAAATTATGTGATTCTGTACAAAAAGATCTTATCGAAGGTGACTTAACGGTAGGTCAAGCTCGTCCATTGTTGGCATTGCGTAGTGCAGCTCAACAAATGGAAGCTGCTGAACGCATTAAAGAGGGCGAATTAAGTGCACGTCAAGTAGAGGCTCTTGTGAAGTCTATGCAAAATAAAACGCCTAAGGCAAAGGGTGCTAAACCACAAAGTACAGCAGAGGTACGTGCTCTTATGGATCGTTTAAAACTAAGCTTAGGATCTCCTGTAAACATTAAGTTCCGCGCTGGTAAAAAGGTACAAGGTAAGATTGAAATTGCCTTCTCCTCTGAAGCAGAATTAGAACGACTCATTGCTTATATGGATGGTCAAGAGCATACAGATGATACGGAAACTGTAGAATTTAGAGTATAATTGCTTAGCAATAGCAATAGCAATAGCAATGGATAACTATATACTCTTTATTACTACGTAATTACTATATATAGTGGATTTTTAATTAAATATCATAATTGGTATATTAAATTTGATATCGAATTATGTAAATTTAGTAATGACAAATCGATAGCAATTCTGTATAATGTAAATACAATTTACAATCCACGGTGAAAGCGTAGTCTACGGGCTGCGCTTTTACTGTTATGTTAAGTAACAAGGATAGACTATGGAACAAACACCTAAAGCAAACCGCGTACATATTGGCTTTTTTGGTCGTTGTAATGCTGGTAAGTCTACATTGATTAATATGTTAACAGATCAGCCTGTATCCCTTGTATCTGAAGTGGCAGGGACAACGACAGATCCTGTGAGTAAATCTATGGAGATTTTACCACTAGGACCTGTAGTGATTACCGATACAGCTGGTATAGACGATACAACTGAATTAGGTACATTGCGGATGGAGAAAACAGAAGAGGTTGTGAAGAAGATTAACCTCGCTGTTTATGTACTTCGTACCGATGAAGAACCAACTGCTGATGATATGCACTGGTTAGGGCTTTTAAAACAAAATAATGTGCCTATTGCATTATTTATTAATGAAATTAATGCAGAAAATAAAGAAGTAAATCAAGAAGAAAATAAAGAAGATGCATCTGCTTATGTTGAAAGTCATAAGGGTTTATCTGAATTAGCTACTGTCATTGGTTCTGCTGATTTTACATCTAAGACTAAACGTTTAGAATTACTCGATCTTTTGGGTGGTTTAACACCGCTTGATGTAGAAGGTGATCAAACTCTATTACAAGGCTTAGTGGAAGAGGGGGATGCCATAATTCTTGTGTGTCCTATCGATAGTGCAGCACCAAAGGGCCGTCTTATCTTGCCACAGGTACAAACGATTCGAGAAATTCTTGATTACAAAGGCTTAGCGCTAGTGTGCCAAACAGAAGAGTTACCTGCTATGATTAACTCTCTTAAGAATCCGCCTAAGATGGTTATCTGTGACTCTCAAGCCTTTGATCGAGTTGATGAGTTAACACCTAATACAATTCCGTTGACGTCCTTTTCCATCTTGATGGCCCGCTTTAAAGGGAAATTACAGGACTTAGTAGCTGGTGTAGAGGCAATTAAGAATTTGAAACCAGGTTCTAGAGTGCTCATCAGCGAAGGCTGTACACATCGCCGTCAATGTGATGATATTGGGACCGTAAAAATTCCTAATCTACTTAAGAAGCAAGGTCATACGGATTTACAGTTAGAATTTACGAGTGGGGGAGCCTTCCCAAAAGATGTATCTCAGTATGATTTAATCATTCACTGTGGTGCTTGTATGCTTACACGCCGTGAGGTATTGCGACGCATTGAATGTGCCGTTGTACAAGGCACACCAATTGTAAATTACGGTGTACTCATAGCAGCTCTACATGGTATACTAGAACGAGCGATAAGCCCATTTGTTGATGAATTAAAGGGGTAGTTATTAAATTAAATTGTATGCAGTCATTTAACTTTCACAATAAGAATGGTATAATTAAGTGTTGGAGTTTGAATGATTGTATAGGAAGGAATATACATGTTCGAATCGATTCAACCGTGGATTGGCATGGCAACCATCGTCCTTGTTATAGCGTTGTTAGTGTATTGTGTGATCTTGCACATTCGCTTAGGGAGCCTTAAAAAGAAATATGATTTCTTTATGCAAGGGGACAATGGTGCGAGCCTAGAACGTAAATTATCTGTAGAGGTTAGCGAAATTCGTGATGCTGCGAAGGGTCTTGAGACAATGTTGACTGAGCAAGCGGCAATCCGCAATATTCAAAGCAATACGATACAAAAAATTGGCTTTATTAAATATAACGCCTTTGAAAATATCGGTAATGATTTGTCCTTTGCGCTTACATTGCTTGACGGCAACAATAACGGCATCTGTATCTCCAGTATTTACGGTCGTAATGAATCCCGTATTTTTAGTAAACCCATTGTGAAAGGTAAAAGTCTCGTAAGTCTTTCACAAGAAGAATTAGAGAGTTTGAACGAAGCGTTGGGCGAGCGCACTAATGAGGAAGCGTTAACGAGCGCCATCGTTTCTAAATAAGGAAGGTTTGTATTGAAAGTACCGGCATTTATTTCAAACAAAGTTGAAAGAAATGGTGACAACTGCATATTGACATTAACAACCAAGCAAGCGAAGGTTGCAGCTATTGTAAGCTCTATTATAATTATCGCCGCATTGGTTCTCGGCATTTGGGGCATCGTGCGCCAAGCTGAGGTTGTACAATTACGTCAACAGACACAATTACAATCTGAACAGTTGAAATTGTTACAACAAAAGACAGATGTTTTAGATAAGAAAATTCAAAACTTAAATCAAATTAGCGAAGAAAACAAGCAAATGCTGAAGGGCGCTGAATCTGGCACACCATCTCAAGGTGGCGGGGACGGTAGCGACCCAAAGCAGCCAGCCGCTGATGAAAGCGAAGTAAAGACGCTAACAGCGGCACAATTATCAGCTCGTCTGTCCAAAATGGACAAGGACGCACAAAAATTGCTAGTTAGCTTCTATACAATGCGTAATATCCTTCGTGATGGTGGGGCGCAAGACCTTATGGCTATGCAATCCATTAACTTCTCTGCTGGCTCTGGTGGTGTTACGAATAACACTACCCCAAGTATCTGGCCGAGCAAGGGCGTTATTACCTCTCCATTTGGTAGCCGTGTGGACCCTGTAACGGGCGCTATTGGTGCATTCCACGAAGGGGTAGATATTGCGGATGACTATGGTACACCAATTGTGGCAACAGCTGCGGGCGTTGTAACCTTTGCAGGTTATACAGACGGCGGTTATGGTAACCTCGTTGAAATTGACCACGGCAATGGCTTCGTAACCCGTTATGGCCATAATAGTGCTGTATTGGTAACTGTAGGTATGAGCGTAAAACAAGGTCAAACAATTGCCTTGATGGGCAGTACTGGTAAAAGTACAGGCGCTCACGTTCACTACGAGGTACGACTCAATGGATCTCCTACAGATCCTATGATCTTCTTACCAATTAGCAACTAATAGGTAAAACCAATACTATATACGTAATATCCTTTACGATATATGTAACATGAAACATAATTCATAGAAAAAAGAACTTGTTATGCGTGCAAATGCACTAATAGCAAGTTCTTTTTCTTTTCTTTTGTATATATATATTGTAAAATAAAAGTATATGAACGGAGGTATATCTATGAAGGCCTATGTACAAGTTTATACCGGCGAAGGCAAGGGCAAAACGACCGCTGCTATCGGTCTTGCAATCCGTGCCATCGGTGCTGGCAAGAAAGTCCTCTTTTTGCAATTTATGAAATCTAAAGTATATAGTGAACATACTATTTTACCTACCTTAAAGAATTTAACCTTAGAAACCGTGGGCAAGCCATTCTTTATCATTAAAGAAGGGATGAAGAGCAAGGACGAACTCGCTAAATGGGGCGATGAAGTGGTTGTCTTTGAATCTGGCAATCCGCCAAAGGACTATGTAGCGCTCATAGAAAAAGGCTACGAACGTGCACTAGCTGCTATCAGCAGTGGTGAGTACGATCTCGTCGTTCTTGATGAATACAACATGGCACTTTTCTTTGAACTCATTACATGGGATAAAACAAAGGCTTTGCTCGATGCTCGTCATCCAGAAACGGAACTCGTATTTACGGGCCGTGGGGCTCCTCAAGAATTAATCGATGAGGCAGACCTTGTAACGGAAATGAAAGAGGTCAAACATTACTACCTTCAAGGCGTAATGGCTCGAAAAGGTATTGAAAACTAATCATAGGTACACCTAAGGAGGTGATGTGGTTGAGTACAGTGGCTATTGTGGCCCTCGTTATTGTGGCCATCATTGCAGCACTCATCTTGATTATCCTACTGACACCAATCACATATAGCATCGAAATCAACGGACGATCGCCATATCGTGGCGAGGTGCGCGTCAAATGGCTGTGGCGTGTATTTTCACTGCATCTAGCGTATTTACAGGACAAACCATTTTTTAAGGAATTATACATTTTGGGCATGCTCAAGATTGGTCCTGTGAAAGATTATGAAGAATGGCTTGAAAATCGCGTAGAAGAAGAATACCAAAAGGTGATGGACGACGATGGCGACATGTCGCAATCGGAAGCCTTCGCCAAGGCGATGCAAGGGGGCGGACAAGGTCCTTCTGCAAGCTCTAGTGGTACTAGCTTTGATGATTTGAAGAGTGCTCAGCGTTCTGACGCTACCTTTAGTGATGAAGAAGCGCCAGGGGCTGGGACTTCTCAAAAGCCGAATGAACGCATAGAACGTCCTGAACAAGCTTCTAAGGATATGGATGCACAGGCTCGTGCTGATCGGTATGACTCCATTCAGCAAGATCCAACATCTCATATTCAAAGCGATGATGAAACAGTGAGCCGCGTTACTTTTAACAGTGACGGTTCCATTAAGGAAAAGGTATTTACGAAGGTGAATGACCTCAAAACGACGGTGAAACAACGTTTTGAAAAGCCAGATCCAAATGATCCAGTGGCATCATTTAAGTCTAAAATTCCTACATTCTGGTTCATGAAACATGTAACAAATACAGAATTGTGGCACCAGTTATTCCTTGTTTCAAAACGATGCTATGACCACTCTAAACCACGCGATGTGGCTATAGAAGGTCGATTTGGTATCGGTGACCCATATCGCATGGGGATTATTGCATCTATGCTATATAGCATTTGGCCAGAACAAGCTGAGAACATCGAGCTCGATTATGTAAATTGGGCAGGTGAAGGTAGCGGTCACATTAAAGGTCGCATCATTTTAGCTGTTATGGCTTGGCATGGCACAAGATTTTTACTATCTAAACCAATGCGTTCCCTATTGGGCGAAGGTGCTCACGTCTTCTGGGTTAAACGGAAGGAAGCTAAGCAGTTAGAAAAGCTGAAAGCCGAACAAGGTCAAACAGCGTAAGGATATATTAAGTCAACTAAGTAAATGAGCTGTATTAAGACAATATATAAGGTCTACAAATAATGTATATGTCATATAGAAGTAAATACATAGTATAAAAACCTAAGTATTGAACGTACAGCAATGATACTTTCACAAAAAGCGGAGGTACTGTGATGGAAAACAGTAATGTAAAAGAGAATTTGGAAGTCCTATTCGAGAAATTCAAAAATATGATTAAGGTGGAAACTGTAGTAGGCGAAGCTGTACAAATCGGCGATACTACACTTGTTCCATTCGTAGACGTAACATTTGGTTTTGGTACTGGTACAAACCACAATACTGCTAACAAAAACCACGAATGTGGCGGCGGTGGCGGCGGTGCCAAAATGGAACCAAGCGCTATCCTCGTTATTAAAGGCGAACGCATTGAGTTGTTCAACATTAAAGGCAACCCTTACAGCAGCAGCTTCGATCGTCTTATCGGTTTGGTGCCTGACCTCGTGTCCAAATTGAAATCCGATAAATACATTTATTTGAATGATGAACAATAATTCGACGTCGAATTATAAATAATAGGTGAAAGCCGTAATACCCACATGTGTGCTCTGAATATGTCCGTAGCGACTGCTATTATAGCTTCAGAGTATACTTGTGGGTATTATTTTAACTTCTATAGACTTTCATAAGCAGTTCATAGGGCTTTATTATGCTATGTAACATAGTCTTGTGAAAGTTAGCGAGATTTGTTATAGTAAAAATAGTACACTATTGGATTGTATAGTGACACTTTTATTTCGAGGAGGATTTCAGATGAAATTATCTAAAAAATTAACTACCCTAGCTATCGTTGGTGCTATGTCTGCTACTGCTGCAGTAGCAAGTGCTGCTAACATTGGCTTAGTAAATATGAGCCAAGTAGTAAATAGCTACCCTGGCTATGGTGCATTAGATATGAAAATGCAACAAGTAGACGCTCAATACCGTCCACAAATTGAGAAAAAAGTACAAGAAATTGAAAAAATTCAAGATCAAACTCAAGCAGAAGCTGAATTCAACAAATCCGTAGCTCCATTGCTTCAAAAAGAAAACGAAGAAATTAACAAAATTGCTCAACCTATGATGCAAGCTATTCACAATGCTGTTGAATCCATTCGCGTTGAGAAAAAAATGGATGTAGTATTGGATGATCCATACACAATCCGTGCGGCTGACGCTAACAGCAAAATCGAAAACATTACTAACGAAGTAATTAGCCGTCTTAAAAAATAATACATATAAAAATTGACCTCTAGTTGAGAAATTAACTAGAGGTCTTTTACTTTAAAGGACTTTTTTATTTATATAGCGAATTATAAACATTAAAAGCGTTATACATTTTATTGCAATTATAGCATTATAGTTCTTAAATTAATCGTTATGATGCAATTTAGTTATGTTCCCATGTCTTGAGATATTCATTAATTATGATATACTATAGATAGTGAATAGACTTCAACGCTAAGGGCGTTGGTCACTAAGGCGCTATCTATAGATAGTGCCTTTTTTATTTATATAGGGAGTTTTAATTATGGCTTTTGATAAACCATTTTTGGATTTAGATAAGCAGCTTAATTTACTAGAGTCTCGTAATCTTATTATTACTAATCGAGATCGAGCAAAACGCCTTATTATGACGTCTTCTTATTATGATTTAATCAATGGATATAAATCTGTTTTTATGTTGTCCAATGACAGGTTTAAAGATAATGTAAAGCTAGAAGATATTTATATTTTTTCTTTTATAGATAAAGGTATTCAATCTATTACTATGAAATATAGTTTAATGATTGAAACATTATTTAAGACAAGACTATCCTATGTAATCTCAAATCATTTAGGGGTACATCAAGATGATTATTTACATGCTAGATACTATAAACGACAGATAAATCATCTTAGCTTTTCAAAGGTAAAGCAAGAGATTAATAAACAGCTTGATATATGTAATGCAAAACAGCCTACGAAGTATTATTTAAAATATCATAATCATGTTCCACCATGGATTTTATTTAAAAATATTTCTTTTGGAAGTGCTATTAATATATTTAGATTATTAAGTACAAAACATAAAAGAGAAGTGGCTAATCTTTTACTTCCTACTGATTTGATTACGTGTAAAGATAAAATAGAGTTATTAATTAATACATTAGAGGCAATTCGTCGTTTTCGTAATTGTGCAGCTCATAGTTTAAATTTCTTTGGTTGTCGATCTGTATATAATATACCAGGTAATATTTTATATACCATCGTACCAAATGGTGTACTTAAACGAGAGAAAGGTGAAATAACAAGTAGAGATAAGAAATCATTAAAAGGAATTTATGGTGTATTGATTATGACAGCAATATTATTAAATGATAAATTACTTGTTAGTTCTCTTATAGCTGAATGCAGAGGAGTTTTTAAGCCAGAAGTTAGTGGAGATGACGACTCAAAGCATATTGTAGACTTAATTAATGAATTAAAACAAAAATATAAAGAAGCTACACAAATTCCTATAGATTTTATTGATAGACTCGAAATTATATATAAATCAATTACATAAATAATACTAAAATCTTATAATTAGTAGGTTTTATGATTTTTCCGATTAAAATATAATGCCTGATATAACATTAAGGAGTGAGATCTAATGAAAGATTTTAAAGCATTAGCCACAGAACGGTATTCGGTTCGAAAATTTGATACGAAACCTGTAGAGCAGGAGAAGGTAGATGCTATTTTAGCGGTAGCTAGATTAGCGCCTACAGCTCATAATTATCAGCCACAACGACTACTTGTATTAAATACAGCAGATAGTCTTAATAAACTTAAAGAATGCACAAATGGTCATTTTAATGCGCCTTTGGCTATTATTGTTTGTTACGATAATCAAGTAAGCTGGAAACGAGAGTACGATGATGCGGATTTAGGCACTGTAGACGCCAGTATTGTAGGTTCTCATATTATGTTCCAAGTCGCAGATATGGGGCTAGGTACAACATGGATTGCTCATTTTGATCCAGCTAAAGTGCGTACGGCTTATAACTTGCCGGATACTATCGTACCTGTAGCCATCTTTCCTATTGGATACCCACATCCAGACTGTATGCCTGCACCGGGACATACAAAACGGTCTGATGTAAGTGAGCTAACAATATATAATTCCTTTTAAGCTCTACAAAATGTAAGCTCCATAAAAAAGGCGGTTAATCTCAAACGATTAACCGCCTTTTCTCATAGGTTTATGTACTAAACTAGATTTTATTCTGGTTTGTGAATAAGGTTTACAACGAATTCGCTGTCTTCTACAAGTGTAGCTTGGATGTAGTTGTCGCCGTTGAATTCTAATACTTGGCCTGGAATAAGTACGTGTTCTTCTGTTTCGTTAAGGAATACTTGTACTTTACCTTTAACTACAGTAAAGATAACATTAGCTTCTGGATGGTTGTGTTTTTCTACCTTTTCACCAGCTTTGCCGCCTTTTTTAACGATTACATAGTTAGGACCTTGAAATAATAAACCTAATTCTTGATTAACTGTGCCTGCCATAATAGACCTCCTAATTCTAGCTTTTATTTTGAAAGCTTACGTTTATACGTTACGATGTGTTAATACATAATATGATGTATTTATCTTATGGTTATATTATAAATGATATTACTTATCAATGCTGTGCCTATAGCTACAGTTTTGGAAAAATAGGGGAGAAATATATAGAAAACTCACATAATCAAATATTAGGCAAGAAAAAACGAGCGCTGTAAACGCTCGTTTTTTGGTACATATATCTGAGAGTAGATACTCTATTATTTTCTGCGAATGGAGTATAAACGTGTGCCGTTTTCTTCAGTCGTTACAAGTTCAAAGTTTGGATCTACCGCTTTTACAAAGGCTTCGAACCATGTTTGGTACGCTAATGCCATGAACTTAGGGTCAACGCCCGCTGTACGCCAGTAGCCTGCTTGTAATCTGTGATCCCCAACCCATGTAAATTCATCTGGGCTTTCAGAAACAACTTGGTCACCACCGTCACAAGGCATGCCGTTTACATAGAAGTTTTGAAGTGCATTGTAAATAGCAGGTGCAGTGTGTTCCTCAAGATTGTCTTGCGCCACAACGCCACAAGCTTGACCTTGTACTGCGAATGCATCAAGAATTGCTGTTACTACATGTACGGCTTCGTCGCCAGAGTTTGTATCGAGCAAATCTTTGATGAAAGCTGCTTCGCGAACGGATGCGATGTTGATTTGGTTGGACAACCAGCCATGGATATTGCCATGGTCGATGATGTTCTCTAGTGGAATGCTAGGGTTGATTGGCTCGCCGTATGTATCTACGGAGATAGAGTGTAATTCCTCTGCCAAATCATCAACAACCTTAGTTGTTTTTTCTAAAATCAAGTTTTCACGCTCAACGAGCAATTGAATTTTACGATATAACCAGTAATGGATGTGACCTAAGAATGCGGACATATTAAGCTCCTTTTCGTGCAGTTTCTAATTTTTGAACTAAATCGTATACATTAACACCGTGGATTTCTGCAGCTTGCCACAATGGTTCAGCTGTAGAAGATGGGCAACCTAGGCAACCCATGCCGATGCTTTGTAATACAGGCACAACATTTGGATATGTATCCACGATGTCGCGAATGATTGTGTCTGGTGTGATAGGAGCACCTGCTTCGAGGCGTGGTGCTTCTGGTTCAGGATCGTTACCATGACCAGGCAAGAACACAGCTGGTTCATCGGATTTGCTTTCAGCTGGAGCACCTTCAAGGTCGCCCAATACAGCCTCTTTAAAAGCCTCTAAACCAATGCGGTCAATGAATTCGCCCATACGTTCAATTTGTGCGTTTTCTTTATAGTATGCAATGATACGATCTACCAATGCAAGAGCTTCTTTTTCAGTTGTTACTTCTGCGATGAGGTCGCCGATGCGTGGATGCGCGCCGCCGCTACCGCCAGCGTATACGTTCCAACCCTCTACAGTACCGATGATACCCACATCTTTCATGCGGCTTTCAGTACAAGAATTAAGACAACCGGATACGCCGATTTTCATTTTGCTTGGCATTTCTTGAGACAAATATTTGCGTTCAATTTGCATGCCAAGATGTACACTGTCTTGTTTAGCGCGTTTACAGAATGTAGTACCTGGGCAGATTTTTACGCTGCGCACGCGGTTAGAAACAGTGTACGCTGGCTCCATGCCGAGCATTTCCCAAGCTTTATCTACGTCTTCTGCTTTCAAATTCGTAATCATAATGCGTTGGCTGCCAGTCAATTTAAGAACCGCGCCGAACTCATTCGCTACGTCGATATATTTTTGTAATTGTTCTGGTTGAATGAAACCTGCTGGAACGCGAGGTGTAATTGCATAACGGCGTTGGCCGTTTTTAATGCGTTGTAAATTTGCTGCGATTTGTGCCATTGTTAATCCTTTCTCGAGCCATCTCTGCGGAGAATAGTGGCCTAAACTACTTAGTTAATCTATGTAATTCTTTATATGTAATCTATATACGCCGTTGGGTTTTGTGAAAGCTTCGCACGTATACGTACAGCGTGATGAGATCAACTAGGCGATGCCTCACCAAAACCCGGCGTAACGATCAGTACGGGTATTAAATACTGACCTGATGTTCCTAGTATAAACTATTTTAACATGTAATAATATAACCTAAGCTACAAAAATGAAAAATTTCAATATTAATTATTAATAGCATATATGATTTATAATACTAGATATTATAAAATAATTTACCTAATTGGTAAATTATATATTTACATTTGTATTTGAGAGAGTATAATAGAATTAACCTACTAGGTAAATTATTATAAATGGCCATTTATATTGTATCAACCATTCACTATGATTTGAGAGAGTCGGTGACATATTGATGGAACGTTTCATGTAGTAGAGATTCAAGAAATAGTAGATTATCATTAGTATAGGAGCTATACATATGAAGATATATGAGAGTAAAACTTTTATTGCTATACCGCCTGGAATGACAATAAAAGAGGTTTTAGAAGATAGACATATGTCCCAAAAAGAATTAGCTACACGAATGGATATGAGTGAGAAACACATTAGTAAGCTCATTAATGGGGAGGTGCCACTAACGCAGGATGTGGCAATGCGTCTTGAACGGGTGTTTGGTGTAGAAGCAAGTTTTTGGAATGGATTAGAAGCTAATTACAGAGAGAAGATATTAAAAGTAGAGTATGAAAACTCCATTGATGAAGAAATCAATTTTGCTAAGCCTTTTGGTTATGCTAAATTAGCACGTTTAGGTATTGTGCCAGAAACAAAAAAGGCAGCGGAGCAGGTTAATAATTTACAAAAGTTTTTTGAGGTAGCTTCTTTAAAAAATGTAGATAATGAAATGGTTATGCCCTTAGTATATGAAAATATTAAGGATATGGAGCCAGCTAAAAAGAGTGCGATTTATACATTGGTACAAATCACGAAAGGGCAAGCTCGTTTTGTAGAGGTAAATTCTTATGATGCGGAGTTACTAAGAAAATTTATACCTAAAATTGAGGACCTTAAGAGCGAACCATTAGCTAGTGTGAAAGAGCCTCTTAAGGATATGCTAGGAGCATGTGGTGTCATTATCGTATATTTGCCAATTCTTGATAATATAACCTCCACATGTATTACGTATTCCAAAGGAAACTCTATTGTTCTTGGTATACCAACGGAAGATACTGATGGTTTTTGGAAGTTATTAGGAGAAGCCCTACATAACTTGGTAGAACGAGATTATCAACGAAGTAATCGCAAATACCGTAACAATGATCCTGTAACTGTGGTGAATTATTGAGCCATATTTTGGTGAGTTTTTAAACACCACTTTTTTGTAAGTTTTTAAGGGCTTATAGCACTTGTTAGAGGTTCCCATTAACGTAAGGATTTTCATAGTACGAGGATTCTTATCCTGTAACAAAATAGCGTATAATAGACATATAGAATATTACTGATATAGGAGATACAATGAAGGTCCTTTACGATACAATTTTGAAAGCAACATATACTGGTCGCCCGAACCGTTTTGTGGTGACCTTAGATTTAAATGATGAAAGCGTACTCGCGCATTTACCAAATCCTGGTCGCATGTGGGAGCTCTTATTCCCTGGTGTAACGATGTACATCGTGCCTCATGATAAGCCTGATGCAAAGACAAAGTACCGCGTAGTAGGCATTGAGCGCGATGGGGTCGTAATTATGCTCGATACGAACTATAGTAACGATGTAGCGCAGCATTTGATCGAAAATAAGCTGATCCCTGGTTGGGAGGAATGGCGCGTTGTACGACGAGAGTATACGGTTAAATTACACGGTGCATCATCTCGCTTTGACTTACTCCTCACCAATGATAAAGGCGATGAGTTCTTGCTAGAGGTGAAGTCTTGTACGTTATTCTCTAAAACAGGCGCCATGTTCCCTGATGCCATAACAGAACGGGGCCGTAAGCATTTATTGCATTTAAAAGAATTACAAAACGAAGGTTACCACACAGGGGTTTTATTCCTCGTGCAATGGGATAGAGCTCAGTGGTTCTTACCAGACTACCACACAGACTTGGAATTCGCTCGTACCTTTAAAGAGGTCGCAACTTCTTTAGACTGGAAAGCCGTTGCAGTGGCGTGGGATGAGACTTTCACCATGCCAAATGTAACACGAGAATGTTCCTATCCGAGTAGTATCCTCGACACAGAGGCTCACGATAGCGGCGTGTATGTGATGGTCATGCACCTTGACCACGATCTTGACCTTGAAATCGGCTCTAAAGGGATGATGCATTTCAAGGCGGGATATTATATGTACGTAGGTTCTGCGAAGGCAAACTTAACAAAACGCATTGAACGCCATAAACGAAAACGAAAGAAAATGCACTGGCACTTAGACTACTTCCGCGGTCACTGCGAAATGATTGCAGGCCTACCGATACGAACTAGCTGGGCTGATGCGGAATGCGCTCTCGCTGATGCGGTCCGTGGCGTGGCTCAATGGGACGTCCCTAAATTTGGATCCTCTGACTGCGACTGTAAAAGCCACCTATTTGGGATGACGGACAATCCGATACACAATAAGAAATTTATGGACGTAGTGGAAGACTACCGAATGAATAAATTGGATGCGCTAGTTAAGTGATTGTTGTTAATGGTGAATAATCGAAAATAGTATGGATGGGGCCCGAATACAAATATGCTAGATTGTTAAAAAAGGGATTCCCTTATCTCTTTGCTCCATAGTGACCTAAGTCGCTCATCAATAAGGGCATCCCTTTTTTATAACATTATATGTGAATCCGTCCCATCCATACCTATGTTTTCTATTAACTAGTTGCTTCATCCATTAACAACAAATGCACTTTTACCTCGCATGGGGCGAGGCCCCTGATGGGGAAAGGGTGTGAAGTAGAGTATCAACAATCAGCTGATGTTATTAATGATTGTGTCTGCATATTTGATATGAATACTTGATACAAATGGGGAAAAGGAGAGAGGTGTGGTTGTGTATGCCTTTGTTTGTTAGGTTTGTGTTGTTGGTTTTGGTGTGTGTTTGTAGTGTTGTATTAGTTGGTTGTACTTCTTCTCGGATAACGCTGTTTGATGGGGATCCGTATACGCCAAATGATGTGAAGGAAATGGTTGAGGAGCGTTTTAGGGCTTATAATCCCCGTCTTGTGTTGCAGTCTTCTAGGGTTGTTTCTACAAAGCCCAATAAACATAATGAGTATACTTTTTTAGATGAGAATAATGGTTTTGTCTTTACTACCAATGTGTATGTGAAGACTCCTGAGCTACCTATTCCAGGTGGTCAGCGAGAAACGAAGGCTGAGTATTGGTATGCAGATACATATTTAAATCATCTAAATAGTGAGGTGGCTCTTCTTGCCACAAAATATCGCTTTCACATAGCTAATAATGAGGAGCGTAAGGCGCTCATCAGTGCTAAACTCATGCGTCCAGATGGTAATAGTACTGCACCTTTGTTTGATGAAGGGGATTTTGTATTTCTTAATCAAACATCTAATGGTGCTGGTGTAGTGGGTATGTTAGGAGACATATATTCTCTATATAAACCTAATGGTGACGAGACCTTAGTAAGTAGCGTGTATGGCCGTAAGGTTAGCTTTTACTATTTACCAAATGGTGAAACAGACAAGAGCAAGGCTCTGTACCTAATAAGTTTTAAAATTAGAGGGCGGGAAGATTGGCGAGATACCTTGATGAGTGGTGTTGGTTATCAAGATAAGAGTTCTGAGCAGATTGAACGACACATAATTACCGTTGTTGATTGGAAAATACAACAGGCCGTGCGAGGAAAATAGGTCAGGGAGAGGTGTATCTATGAAGCAGTTGATTAGGTATATATCATTAGTTGTTGTGTGTATTTGTACATTTTTATTGAGCGGTTGTTCTTTTGTGTGGACTACGGAGAATGGTGATCCTGCGACGCCAGAGGATATCAAGGCTAGTGTGGAAAAGGAGTTTGCTGTTGTTCATCCTAATCTTGTTCTCCAGTCCTCTGTAGTGGAACAGGAAAAACCGTTCCAGCGGAATGTGTATGTCTTTTATGATGAAAGCAACGGTTTTTCTTTCACTACGAATTCTGTGGTGCAACGCCCAACCTTACCGGTTCCAGGTGGTGAAAGATACACGAATGCTAATTTTGCCTATTCACAAGAGTATTTAATTCATTTGAACGCTGCTTTGGTGGAACGTGCTAAGCAACATGGCCTGCGAATGGCGACATATGAGGAAGTTTTAAAGCTAAAGAAATCTGAAGCAACACGTGTAGCAGGTACTAATCAGATACCTCTATTTAGATCCAATGAAATTATCTTTGTAGATAAGTCTGTAACGGGTGAAGATATTCTAACCTTTATGAAATCCATATATAGCGAATATAAACCGCAAGATAATCCAGCACTGTTACATCCTCGTGCTGATAGAAGCGTTGGTATTTACTATTTACCTAAAGAGGAAGCGGACAAAACAAAAGCCGAGTATTTGATAGGTTTTCGATTTATGGCAAGGAATGATTGGAAAGAAACTATGTTAACCGGAATTGGCAGTACTGGTAATGATACTTCAGGTGTGGAACGAGACTTTGTTAAGGTCTTGGACCATATGATATATCATGCAGCTCATTAAATAAGAAGCAGGAATAGCTTATAAGTATGAAATAAAATGAGATATAAATATAGAGGGGGGATTATATGACATCTTTAGAAAATGCGATTACAGGAAATGTTATTGTATATCAAGCAGAGAATGAATCTGTTTCTACGAATGTACTATTTAAAGATGAAACATTTTGGATGACACAAAAAGATATGGCAAAACTATTTGATGTCAATGTTCCTGCTATTAGTAAGCATCTGAAGAATATATTTGAAAGTGGAGAACTAGATCTGTTAGCAGTTATTTCCAAAATGGAAACAACTGCTGAAGATGGTAAAATTTATCAAACTAATTTTTATAATCTTGATGCTATCATTGCGGTAGGGTATCGAGTAAATAGTAAAAAGGCAACACAATTTCGAATTTGGGCGACAAGAGTTTTACGGGAATATATTATCAAAGGTTTTGTTCTTGATGATATTATGTTAAAAAATGGACGTGCATTTGGGCAAGATTACTTTAAAGAATTGCTAAGAAGAGTCCGCTCAATTCGTGCTAGTGAACGACGCATATATCAACAGGTGACAGATATATTTGCTGTGTGTGCAATCGATTATGATGCACAATCGCCTATTACCAGAGAATTTTTTGGAACGATACAGAATAAGTTTCATTATGCTATTACAGGTCAAACTGCTGCAGAAATCATTCATAGTCATGCAGATGCTACAAAGAATCATATGGGATTGACTACGTGGGAGTCTGGACCGGAAGGGCGGATTTATAAGAAGGATGTAATCATAGCAAAAAATTATTTATCTGTTGAAGAGATTGAACAACTTGAGCGAACGGTATCCTCATTTTTCGATTATATAGAACGTATTATTGAACGACATGAAACATTTACTATGAAAGCTTTTATTGAAAGTGTAGATAAGTTTTTAGACTTTAATGAGTATCAAATCCTAACAAACAAAGGACTTATTTCTATGACACAAGCACAGAAGAAAGCTGTTAGGGAATATAAAGCGTTTAATGCACAACAGAAAGTAATTTCTGATTTTGATAAGTTTGTGAAAGAACATAGTTAATAATGAAGGATTTATAGCGTTAACCCCTTAAAAATGCTATAATATTATGATGTATTATAATCAGTGTTAGTAAAATGAGGTGAGATTGTGGCAGACCAACAATGGTCCCACGGGAATATTCATCCCGTTCAGATTGATAAAGAAATGAAGAACGCTTATATCGATTATGCGATGTCCGTAATCGTAATGCGTGCTCTTCCAGATGTGCGTGATGGCTTGAAACCAGTTCATCGTCGTATTTTGTACGCGATGCACGAAACAGGCATGACGCCTAATAAACCGTACAAGAAATCCGCTCGTATCGTCGGTGACGTACTCGGTAAGTATCATCCACATGGTGATAGCTCTGTTTACGACGCGACTGTACGTTTGGCGCAAGATTTCAATACGCGCTACCTCTTGGTAGACGGCCACGGTAACTTTGGTTCCATCGACGGCGATAGTGCCGCTGCGATGCGTTATACCGAAGTACGTATGGCAAAAATTACGCAAGAAATGCTTGCTGATATCGACAAGGAAACTGTTGATTTCATGCCGAACTATGATGAAAGCTTGCAAGAACCAACAGTATTGCCAGCGAAGATCCCAAATCTTCTCATCAATGGTTCCAGCGGTATCGCCGTAGGGATGGCGACAAATATTCCACCGCACAACCTTAACGAAGTATGTAATGGCCTTACAATGCTCATCGATAACCCAGATGTAACTGTGGAAGAATTGATGACACAAATCAAAGGTCCAGACTTCCCGACAGGGGCGCTCATTTTGGGCAGGGAAGGCATTAAAAAAGCGTACTCTACAGGTCGTGGCAGCGTAAAAATGCGCGCTCGTGCAACCATTGAAGAAATGGCGAAGGGCAAGCATAAAATCGTAGTGACTGAGATTCCATACCAAGTTAACAAGGCTCGCGTTATCGAAACAATTGCTAACTTGAGCCGTGACAAGGTAATCGATGGTATCACAGCACTTCGCGACGAATCTGACCGTCAAGGTATGCGCATCGTTATCGAATTGCGCGCTGATGTGCAACCAGATATCGTTCTTAACAAATTATATAAACACACTCAACTTCAAGAATCTTTCGGCGTGATTATGCTAGCCCTCGTGGATGGTCATCCTCGCGTATTGAATTTGAAAGAAGTATTGGGTTACTACTTAGATCACCGCCTCGATGTTATCGTACGCCGTACTCAATTCGAGCTTAACAAAGCCGAAGCGCGTGCTCACATCTTGGAAGGCTTGTTGATCGCTCTCGACCACATCGATGAAGTTATCGCTACAATCCGCAGTTCCCAAACTGATGAAATCGCACGTAATGCATTGATGCAAAAATTCGGGCTTTCAGAAAAACAAGCAGTAGCCATCCTCGACATGCGTTTACGCCGTTTAACAGGCTTGGAACGCGAAAAAATCGAAGAGGAATATAAGGAATTGTTGGCATTAATCGAAGATTTGAAAGCTATCTTGGCTAGCGAAGCGCGTCAACGTCAAATCATCAAAGAAGAACTAGAAGATATGAAGAAGAAATACGGCGACCCTCGTCGTTCTGAAATCACAATCGATACGTCCGACCTTGATGTAGAAGATCTCATCGCTGACGAAGAGATGGTTATTACCTTGACTAAACAAGGTTATATCAAACGCATGAACGCGAACGTATATCGCAACCAACATAAAGGTGGCGCTGGCGTTATCGGCATGAAGACGAAGGAAGACGATTATGTAACGCAAATTATGCATGTTCGTACGCATAATACATTGTTATTCTTCACGTCCACAGGCCGTACATATCGCCTCAAAGCATACGAAGTGCCAGAAGCAGGTTCCCGTAATTCTCGCGGTACTGCCATGGTTAACGTATTGCCACTAGCTGTAGGCGAATCCGTTACGACTATGATCGACCTTGAACGCGTTCAAGAAGATGTAAACTTATTCATGGTAACTGAGTTCGGCGTTGTAAAACGTACAGCTATCGAAGAATACCGCAATATCCGTCGTTCTGGTCTCAACGCTATTAACCTCGACGAAGGGGATCACTTGATTTCCGTAAACGTAACGACTGGTGACCAAGATATCTTGATTGGTACTAAATTGGGTATCGCTATTCGTTTCAGTGAAAGCGATGTACGCCTTATGAAACGTGCGGCTCACGGCGTGCGGGGCATTAAACTTAATGCAGGCGACGTGGTTGTAGGTGCTGGTGTTATTAATGCTGATGAAAGCGAAGCACAAGTGTTTACTATCTCCGAAGAAGGATTTGGTAAACGCAATGATGCGGAAGCTTACACATTGCAAAAACGCGGTGGTAAAGGCTCTAAGAACTTCAAGATTACGAACAAAACAGGTGACGTAGTTGCTGTTGAAGTTGTTCATAACGATGATGAAGTAATGCTTATCTCTGAACAAGGCAAAATCATCCGCTTCAACATGAATGATATTGCTGTTAAAAAAGGCAAAGCTATTTCTGGTGTGAAAACACAAAACCTCGACGAAGGTGATAAAGTAGCTAGCATTGCTGTTATTCCAGGTTCTGAAATCGAAGAAGATGTAACTGAAGAATAATAATCTGAAGAACATTAAGCTCATAAGTTCATAAGCTAACGAGCTAAACAAGCTATAAGCTAATGAGCTAAATAAGCTAATAAGCTAAAGCATACTATAAGTCATATAATTGAGTAATTAAGATACAAATATGTAAGTAACTATGGGCGGCCATCTTAGATGGTCGTCTCTAGCGTTAAGGAGTTAGAAATGAAAAAATGGGTAGCTGCTATGTTTGCAGCAGGGGTTTTCTTTGTAGGTGGCTTTGGCCAAGCGAGTGCCGCTGATTGGTATTATATCGATGCTGATGCTGACGATGCAGCATGGTTTATCGATAACTCTTCTGTATATAAAACAGATGATGCGGCAACAGTACTTGTTAAAATTAATAATGTAGAAGGTTTTACATACATCTACACAGTACGCATCGATCGTAAAGAAAAAACATGGACAGAACTTGATACAACAGTATACAGCGCTGCAGGCGTAGCGTTATTGTCCAGCAAAGACGCACAAAAACCTACAAAAATTGAAGATGATACCATGGGCGCAGAAGTTATGCAGGCCCTATGGGGTAAATAATCCAACAATTTAATAGAAGCTGATATTCGCTCTGTCTAGTTAGATATTCAGAACGTATAAGTAGCCCCGAACTATCCTGAAAGCCTCCATAGTGAACTAAGTCGTTTTCAGAATAGTTCGGGGCTTTCTGTTTTCTTACCAATCTTACAGGTCGAATATCAGCCTTCAAATCTATTGGATTATTTAAAGCCCATAGGGGCCTCGCTAGACGTTCCTAGAGGAATAAGCTAAGTCGTTTTCATAGCAGTGTTGGGTCTTTTTATTTCTAATTTACGCTAATCTTAGTATGGGCATCCCTATTACAATACGATTATTTAATCCATAGGGGTCTCGCTAGACGTTCCTTAGGGGTTCTATATAATTTATGCATTTAATAGAGTTTTTATTAGTAATATGCAATTATGGTGTTATAATGAAGGCGTAGGGAATTTATGGTATGCAGATTGCATAGTTATTTGAATTTTATAGTCGGGAGAGAATAATTATGAAGAAATGGTTTGCTTGTTTAGCGGTAGTCGGTTTATTGTTTAGCACTGGTGTGGGCGTGTCTCATGCTGAAAGTTGGTATGCATTGGATACGGACCAAGCTGGTCGTACAGGTTACATCGATAATGATTCTGTTGATAAAAACGATGCTCGTGCTACATTGCGCTTGAAGATTGTAGATCCTAATGGAGATCATTCCATTTATACAATGACATTCAACCGCGCTGATAAAACAGTGCAGCTCATTGATGTTACAACATATAACCCACAAGGCTATATGATTGGCTCTGAAACATTAGCAAATACAAAAGTACAAATACAAGAAGGAAGTAACCTAGATCACGTGTATCACTTGATTTGGTAAATTTCCTCTTTAGTTTTAGAAAACGGGATATATCTCTACGTCCTCCAAAGCGAGCTAAGTCGTCCTACGAGATATATCCCGTTTTCTTCAAATCCTAATGTGAAAATTTATGATATTTGCATTTGTTAGAAAGTAATTAATTTTAATATACGGAATGAAATTTTAAGGTTTTGTGTAGAGATAAGTCTAATAGTAAGTTGTATTTTAAGGTGCAGTTTATATATCAATGTGTAGCTAAGAGGTGAATGATGGAAAAGTCATATTTGGAACATATGGAGAGTATCACATCTGAAGCGTTATATCGTGGATTACTTGGATATGGATTATTTGGAGAGAAGTTACCACCTATTTTTTCTTCATTTGATTTTTATCAGTGGTGTATAGAACATCCTAATCTATTGAGTAACTCAAAGCGTACTGAGTATATTTATTATGAATCAATTCGTAATGTGAATATACCTAGACAGCTAGGTTTACCAGAACCTTTTTCTTATGCATGCTTATGTAAAGTTTTATCAGAGTATTGGGATGGGGAGCTTCAATCTTATTTTAGATTAAAAACAGAGAATCATAATTATAAAATTAGTAGAGTACATATTAGAAAGCTAAAAAATAGTGATGCAATATTTGAAATGAACTATAAAAAAGAGAGTGAAGATGGAGATCCTATAAGAAGGCTATCTATTGGTAAAAAATATGTAGTGAAAAGCGATATAAAATCATGCTATCCAAGTATATATAGCCATGCACTTAGTTGGGCTTTGGTTGGTAAAGAAGAGGGGAAACGAAACTCTCGTGATGACTCATTGTGGTTTAATAAAATAGACGAACGTGTTAGAAATGTTAAATGTGGAGAGACTAATGGAATTCTTATTGGACCCCATACATCGAATATTTTATCTGAGATAATTTTAGTTAGTGTTGATGATAATTTATATAGAGCTGGATATAAATTTATTAGAAATATTGATGATTACTATTGTGTTACAGAAACATATGAAGAAGCAGAATCTTTTATTAAAGATTTAGTATCAGAGCTTAAAAGCTATAATTTATCCGTGAATCAATCTAAAACTATGATTCTAAACTTACCACTAGCCTCAGAGAGTGAATGGGTTCACGTTTTAGGTGTACCTCCTATAGTAGGAAGATTTGGAGTCGTAGAGATACAGTCTGTTAAGGCTTATTTAGGTCAAGCTCTTCAAGCAATGCAAAATCATAATGGTGATGCGGCACCTATTAAATATGCAATAAAGGTATTAAAATCGTTAAATGTAAGTACTAAAGCAAAGGATTATATTGTTGATACTATATTACATTGGGCTATAATTTATCCATATTTAGTACCATTACTTCATGAGTTTATTTTTGATTGTTATGAGGTGCCTTTAGATTTTATTAGAGAGTTTATATCAATACTCTATAAAGACTCTATCATCAGAAGAAATTATGAAGGCGTTGCATATGCTTTGTTTTTCTCTATTAAATATAATATTGAGATAGAATCTTTTGATAGGGATAATTTGTTAAGAGGAGATAGTATTTGTAAGTTACTATCTTTCTTATATTGTAAAAAATTTAGTCATCATGATGCACTAAATATTTTAAAGGAACATGCTCAGAGATTATTGGAGTTTAATTTTAATGAAAATTGGATTTTTGTTTATGAAATATTAAATCGGGAAGAGCTGAGAGGAAGAGGTCTTTGGAGTAATTTGAAAAATCAAGGAATATCTTTTATTAAAAGTGAATATAGGTAAAGAAATGAATTTAATTAGCTTATTAAATATCATTAGTCCTGTGATCACTATAGATTAAAACATTATTCCCTTAAATTATGGTATAATTTAAGGGAATAATTTTATGTATAAGGGATTAGAACCGAATGGAGGTGTGTGTATGCGTCGTTTTGAGTATGGTTGGATTCAGTCTTTGTCGTGGGATATGGATATTTTAAGTCTTATTGCGGGAATCTACCGGGCGAATGGCAAGGAGGAGGTTTTGCTTTCACAGAGTCCTGCCATATTAGATTCTCTTGTAGAGTTGGCAAAGGTACAGAGTACAGAGGCTTCGAATGCGATTGAAGGAATCGTGACGACGAGTACACGGCTTCGGCAGTTGGTGGCTGACAAGACTACGCCTCGAAATCGGGATGAGCAGGAGATCATGGGGTATCGTGATGCTTTAAATGTTATCCATGAAAGTTATGATTCTATATCCTTGTGTCGCAATCATATTTTGCAGTTACACAAGATTTTGTATAATTACCAGTTCAATGCTCGTGGTGGGCAGTTAAAGAGTGTACAGAACTATATTAGTGCTACCTATCCCGATGGATGGACAGAGGTGTTATTTACTCCGCTAGCGCCCTATGAGACCGCAGAGGCCCTTGACCAGATTTGTGCTGAATATAATCGTGTTGTAGGTAATGGAGAGGTAGAACCACTCCTAGCTATTCCTATTTTTATACATGATTTTTTATGTATTCACCCATTCAATGATGGAAATGGTCGCATGAGTCGATTATTGACGACATTGTTGCTGTATCGCAGTGGCTTTATGGTTGGTAAATATGTGTCCCTAGAGGCTAAAATCGCCGCAAACAAGGATATGTATTATGCTGCTTTACACGAGTCTAGTGATACTTGGTATGATGAAAGTTCCTGCCCTATATCGTTTATTCGCTATTGGTTACAAATGCTATTAGCAGCGTATCATGACTTTGAGGACCGCAGTTCTATACTGGTAAATAGTGGTTCATCAATGGATCAAGTAAAAGCAGCTATCGATAATCACTTAGGGGCTTTCACAAAGCAAGATCTTAGAGAATGGTGTCCTAATCTTAGCGATAGTGCTATTGAAGGGGCTGTACGTGCTCTTGTGAAGGATGGTCGTATTCAACGTAAAGGCGGAGGTCGTTCTACCTATTATGTGAAGTCTTAATAATTGAGCACGTTTGTCTTTCATAAAATATTTAGTTTCATCGAATATACTAGATTTCGTATTCTTGTATTTAAATCGAGAGGTAAACATATGAAAAAAACTTTGGCAGCTGTTTTGGCAGCAGGCGCTTTATTTATTGGTGGCATCGGTAGTGTTGATGCAGCAAATTGGTATACTGTTGGTACTGATAGCAATGGCATCACTTGGTCCATCGATAACGATTCTGTTAAAAAAGATGACAAAAAAGCTGTTTTGGACATCAAAGCTATGGACTACGAAGGTTACCACTACATCGTAACTGAAGAGTTCAACCACAAAAAACGCGAAGTAAAAGACGTTAAGGTTACTCTTTACAATCCAAAAGGCGAAGTAGTAAAACAAGAACAACCTAGCAAATCTACTCGTAAGGTTGAACAAGGTACTCCTGCATACGCTGTATACACACTTATCTGGGGTGACAAATAATCTAATCCTCCGAGGGTTATGATTTTTGGTGAAAGCCTACATACGCACGTTCTTATTTGAGGGCGTGCGTTTTTTATTATTGTCTTTAGACTGGTTCGCGACGTAGTCGCGAATCATAAAACCACC
>OKCQ01000166.1_pt1 | contig 29280 bp, 22 predicted proteins | sample 1610061 | NCBI WGS metagenome assembly OKCQ01 (sample SAMN04436616, study PRJEB24849) | human gut metagenome | biome: human gut; feature: NICU; material: stool | host: Homo sapiens | place: USA: Saint Louis, MO | collected 2009-12-15 | reverse complement strand
AATTTTCGGAAATTCCTTCTTATTTCTCGGAGTTAAACGCTTCTGTCCCGACCTCTTTTTATTCCTCATAGTCGCCTTCTTCAGCAAATTGACTATTGTATAGTTTTTCATAGAAGCCACCTTGTTCCAGCAACTCATGATGCGTACCTTTTTCAATGATTTCTCCTTGTTTCATAACAAGAATTAAATCAGCTTCACGAATAGTTGATAGGCGGTGGGCAATAACGAAACTCGTTCGTCCTTCCATAACACGATCCATTGCTTTTTGAATTAAGGCTTCCAAGCGTGTATCGACTGAACTAGTCGCCTCATCTAAAATCAAAATTTTCGGATCAGAAATTACCGCTCGGGCAATGGTCAACAATTGTTTTTGACCAAGGGAAACGTTATCTCCCTCAGAATTGATTTCCATTTCATACCCATCTGGCATTGTCCGAATGAAGTGATCCACATTGGCCGTTTTCGCTGCATCGACAACTTCATAATCCGTGGCATCCAACTTCCCAAAACGAATGTTATCTGCAATGGTACCTTTATACAACCAAGCATCTTGCAATACCATTCCAAATACAGATCGGACATCACTACGGTTCATTTTTTTCGTGTCAATGCCATCAATTTTAATGGCGCCTTCTGTTACATCATAAAAACGCATTAGCAAATTGATTAAGGTTGTTTTCCCAGCGCCAGTTGGTCCCACAATCGCAACCATTTGGCCCGCATCAACTTTAAAGTTCAAATTACGAATTAACGGTTTTTCTGGGTCATAACTAAAGCTGACATTTTCAAATTCAACAGAGCCTAAAATAGGTTCTGGTAAAGGAACATCTTGTTCGTTAAGTTCTTCTTCTGGTTCATCTAGGATTTCAAAAATCCGCATGGTCGAAGCTGAAGCGCTTTGTAAAGCTGCAGACAACTGCGTAATATTCCCCATTGGTTGGCTAATTTGCCAAATATATTGAATAAACGCTTGTAACTGCCCCACTACGATCACACCAGCAACCACATAGTAACTACCAAGGACAGCTACCCCGATATAGGTCCCATAAGCGGTCATTTGAACCAATGGCAACATTAATCCTGAGATAAAGGATGCTTTGAAACCAAAACCATTTAAACGATGATTGACTTGTTTAAAGCCTTCAAGAGTTTCTTTTTCCCGACCATATAGTTTTAAAACACTGAACCCAGTCATATTTTCTTGGACATAACCATTTAAGTCTCCTAAAGAATTTTGCATTCCTTGGAAATATTTCTGGGAGATTTTAACAATTGTTCTGGAAATAATCAGAGACAACGGAATCATAATCACTGAAAAAATCGCCATCAGCGGATTGATTAAGAACATCATCACTACCGCCATCACAATCCCTAAGACTGCTGAAACAATATTGATAAAACTTTGTTGCATCGCATTGCTGACAGCATCCACATCGTTCGTCACCCGTGACAAAATATTTCCTTGTTGGTTCTTATCAAAATAAGAAACTGGCAAACGATTGATTTTTTCTTCAATATCGCGGCGTAAATCGCGCATGGATTGTTGAACGACATTCGTCATTAAAAAGCCTGACAAAAATTGTGCCACACAATAACCTGTTCCCACAACTAAAATCCAAATTAAACATTGGATTACATAATCAAAATTAATGGATTCGCCAGCCGCAATATTACGGCTAATTTCTGTCGTTGGTAATCCAGTCAAATAAGGCAACGCTGCATTAAAGGCAACGGTTAATATTGTAAATAAAATAACTAAATAAAACGTCACTCGGTACGGTTTAATATAGCGACCGATTCGTTTCATAGAAGAAAAGGCGTGTTTCATGCTAATTCCTCCTCTGACAATTGAGAAGCCGCAATATCATAGTAAATTGGACAAGTCTCAAGTAATTCACGATGTGTGCCAATTCCGACCACGTCGCCTTCGTTTAAAACAACAATGCGGTCCGCATGCATAATTGTTCCAACACGTTGTGCCACAATTAAAACAGTGGATTCTGTTGTTTCTTTTTTCAGACGCGCTCGTAAATTTGCATCTGTTTGATAATCTAACGCAGAAAAACTATCATCAAATATATAAATTTCCGGATTGCGAATAATCGCCCGTGCGATAGCTAAACGTTGTTTTTGACCACCAGAAAAGTTCGTGCCACCTTCTGAAAGAGGTTCATCATAGCCTTGCGGTTTTTGTGAAACAAATTCTGTTGCTTGAGCAATGTCAATTGCTCGTTCCATTTCTTCTAATGTCGCATCTTCCTTACCGTAGCGAAGGTTATCAGCAATTGTACCAGTAAAAAGTAACGCTTTTTGTGGAATATAGCCAATCTTATTGCGTAATGCACTAAGTTTGTACTCTTTTACGTTCACTCCATCGATTAAAATTTCACCTTCTGATACATCATAAAACCGTGGAATCAATTGAATTAATGTTGATTTCCCACTACCTGTGCTCCCAATAAAGGCCACTGTTTCACCAGGTGACGCCTTAAAACTTACATTGCGGATGACTGGGCTTTCCGCATGTCCAGGATAGGCAAAGGTTACATTTTTAAACTCTAGATAGCCTTTAGTAGCTGTTTCTGTTAAGCCTTCTTCTTCACGAATAGCTGGTTCCATGTCTAAGGCTTCTTGAATCCGCGAAGCCGAAACCGCAGCCCGCGGATACATCATAAAGACACTGGCAAATAACATAAACGAGAACAGCGCATGGAAAATATATTCAATAAAAGCTATTAAATTCCCAACTTCTAAATCCCCATGGCTGATTTGAACAGTCCCGCTCCAAATGATTAAGACCATCACAATATTAAATAAGAAAAAGAACCCTGGTTGGGCTGCTGCCATTAAACGAAACAAACTTTTTGAACTTTTAGTGTAAGTTTCATTGACTTTATTAAAACGAGATTCTTCAAATTTTTCATTAACAAATGCGCGTATTACCCGCAATCCAGAAAGATTTTCTCTTAAAATCCCGTTGATTCCATCTAAGTTCTTTTGTTGCTTTTTAGATAACGGTTCTGACAAACGAGCAATTCCGACAACTGCTAGCAGCAGAAAAGGCAAGGCACCTAAAACGTACATTCCTAACGACGGACTCGTTCGCATCACCATGTAAAGACTGGCAATAAACATCACTGGCGTCATAAAGCCAAGACGTAAAATATTTCCCATGAAGAGCATAATTTGGTATGCATCATTGGTAGTTCGCGTAATTAAGGAAGAAACCCCAATACTTTCATATTCACTATGTGAGAAAGTTTGAATCTTTTCAAATAAATCATCACGAATATCACGAACAATGTTTGTTGTAATTCTGGCACCAAAGTACCCCAGCAAAATATTCATTGCGACACCAATAATCGTAATTACAACCATCCAAATCCCTTGCTGATAAATATAGTCCATATCTCTAGGAATAATTCCTTTGTCAATCATTCGTGCTAAAATGGTCGGCAAGCCTAATTCAATTAAAATAAAACCAAACACACAAATAAAATCAGCGAAAAGTAATTTCTTATAACGCATTGTGTAACGCCACATTAACTTCAATTAATCATCTCCTTCTTATCTTACTTTAAATTTTCTAGTACTCCCACTGTATCAAAAAGAAATCGGTAATACAAGCTGTCTGGCTAGAAAAAACAGCCTTTCTCTTTCTATCCTTTCTCTTTTAGATTTTCTAAAAAATAGATAATTTTAATGATTTACTTATACGATTAAAATTGCTACTTCCTTTTGATTGTGCCATAATTGGGAAAAACTGAAAGGACCCTTTGAATGAAAAAATTATTCTTCATTTTTCTCGGTTCCTGTACGTTTGCTTTAGGCACGTTAGGAATCTTTTTGCCGCTTTTACCCACCACTGGTTTTTATTTATTAACGGCCTTTTTTTGGATGCGTAGTTCAGATAAACTTTATAACAAATTTTTAGCTTCTTCTTATTATCAAAAATATATCCAAGAAGCCTTCTTTGAGAAAAAAATTACTCGTAAAGGTAAATGGAAACTATTTATTTCCATGTTTCTTTTATTTGCCATTCCGTGTTTAATTGTCCGAAATACGTTGATGACTACGACTTTAGCGATTGTTTATTTAGCCCACGTGATCGGCTTAAGTTGGTATTGGCGTCCTAAAAAAAAGGCACTCGAACTTGATCAAGAATAAGGTGAAACAAGAAGTTTGTTTTTTTTAAAAGTCCAGTGAGTGTTTCTATACTTCCTTATCATTCTATGATAAAATAAGCTTAATTGTTGTTATTCACAACACACGGGACGGTTGAAAAAAGAACACATAAAATCAAATACCCAGAATGAAGCAAAGTCGAGGCTTCATTTCATCATTAACAGATGTTTTTGATGAGCATTCTTTTTTAGGTGATCAGCACCTCGTTTTGTTGTGTTTAATTTTCTGTCTTAAAATGAAAAAAACTATAAATTGCTACTATTAGTAGCTGAAGGAGAAATGAATCGATGATTTACAAAGTATACTATCAAGAAACAAAAATCAGAAACCCAAAAAGAGAAGACACAAAATCTCTTTACATGGAAGCCGATAGCGATGTAATCGTGCGCCAATTAGTTGAAGAAAATACCCCATACAATATTGAATACGTTCAATTATTAGACGAAAAACATCTTGCTTACGAGCAAGAACATGCGGACTTCACTCTAACGGAGTTTTAACATGAAAGTAAACATAAAAAATAACGAAACTGGCGTTTTTGCAATCGGTGGTTTAGGCGAAATTGGAAAAAACACATATGGGGTACAATTCCAAGATGAAATTATCATTATTGATGCTGGGATCAAATTCCCAGAAGATGATTTACTTGGGATTGACTACGTGATTCCAGATTATAGCTACATCGTTCAAAATTTGCATAAAGTCAAAGCACTCGTTATTACCCACGGTCATGAAGACCATATTGGTGGCGTTCCTTATCTTTTACGTCAAGCGAATATCCCAATCTATGCGGGACCACTAGCCTTGGCTTTAATTACCAACAAACTAGATGAACATGGTTTATTGCGAGAAGCGGAATTACACGAAATTAATGAAGATACGGTGATTCGTTTTAGAAAAACAGCGATTAGTTTTTTCCGGACGACTCACAGTATTCCTGATGCCTTGGGCGTTGTGGTTAAAACGCCTTCTGGTAACATTGTCGCAACAGGTGACTTTAAGTTTGACTTTACACCCGTTGGTGAGCCAGCCAACTTACACAGAATGGCGAAATTAGGTGAAGAAGGCGTCCTTTGTCTTCTTTCAGACAGTACCAATGCTGAAATACCCACCTTTACAAAATCCGAAAAAACAATTGGGACCTCTATTTTAAAAATCTTTGAAAAAATTGATGGTCGGATTATCTTTGCCAGTTTTGCTTCAAACATTTTCCGTTTACAACAAGCTGCTGATGCAGCCGTGAAAACAGGTCGCAAAATTGCTGTTTTTGGTCGTAGCATGGAAAATGCCATTGTCAATGGCGAACGCTTAGGCTACATCAAAGTGCCAAAAGGAACGTTTGTCGATGCGGCGGAACTGAATCAATTGCCAGCAAATGAAACAATGATTTTATGTACTGGCTCTCAAGGAGAACCTATGGCCGCGCTTAGTCGGATTGCTAACGGTACACATCGCCAAATTAGTATTCAACCAGGCGATACGGTTGTTTTCTCAAGTTCACCAATTCCTGGGAATACGACAAGCGTTAACCGTTTAATCAACTTATTATCTGAAGCCGGTGCAGAAGTTATCCACGGAAAAATCAATAATATCCATACTTCTGGTCACGGTGGACAAGAAGAGCAAAAATTAATGCTTCGTTTGATGAAGCCTAAATATTTCATGCCTGTTCATGGTGAATTTAGAATGTTAAAAATCCATGCTTCGCTCGCTCAAGATACAGGGGTTCCTGAAGAAAATTGCTTTATCATGGGCAACGGCGATGTCTTAGCTTTAACGGCTGATAGCGCACGTCCTGCTGGTCACTTCAACGCTAACGACGTGTACGTTGATGGAAATGGTGTCGGTGATATCGGGAATGTTGTTTTACGGGATCGTCGTATCTTATCTGAAGAAGGTTTAGTTTTAGCGGTAGCAACGGTTGATATTAAAAATAAAGAAATTATGGCTGGTCCAGACATTCTTTCCCGTGGTTTTGTCTACATGCGTGAGTCTGGTGATATGATTCATGAAGGCCAACGTCTTTTATTCAATGCTCTACGTGAAGCAATGAAAGATAAAAACTGTACCGAAGCAAAATTAGGCGAAGCCATGACGACCGCTTTACAGCCTTTCTTGTTTGAACAAACAGAACGTCATCCAATGATTCTGCCAATGATTATGACTGCCACAGTTAGTGATCAATAAAGCTCTCATTTAATAGAGAAGAAAAATGTTTGTCCATTTTTCTTCTCTATTTTTGCTAACAAAAAAACACCTAACATGCGTTAGGTGTTTTTGGATTATTTTTTATTAGTTTTTTTCTACGTTAACTGCTTGAGGGCCACGGTCTGAATCTTCAACATCAAAAGTCACTGCTTGACCTTCTTCTAAAGTTTTGAAACCATCACCTTGGATAGCTGAGAAGTGTACGAATACGTCGCTTCCATCTTCGCGTGAGATAAACCCAAAACCTTTTTCTGCGTTAAACCATTTTACTGTTCCTTGTTCCATTCTTTTGTTCCTCCTCGTGCATTTGCACATAAATAGTCGTAACTTTGCTCGCTTCCAATAGAATATTTAAAAAAATTTAAAAAGTCTACATAATTCCAAACAAGATTACCCTTTCATTTTACACGTGATAAAATATTTTTGCAAGAATTGTCCTCATTCTGAAGCAAAAAAATTCTCTTCTCTCAAACTAATGTATCCGCTATCACCAACAATAATATGATCCAACAATTGAATCCCCATCATTTCGCCACATTCTTCCATTCGTTTGGTAAATTGGATATCTTGTGGAGACGGTGTCGGATTGCCAGATGGATGGAAGTGTATAAGTTCAATTTCGGTAAGTTTAAATTTTATTAACCAACACTTCATTTTTTTAGGTGACGAATTTACAATTTAAGTGCAACAACAATAATAAAATAAAAAAGATCCATAGTTTTCCTATAAAATAGATGTACCAACCAACTATTAGAAGGAGAAAGCTATGAATCCATACACACATCTTACCATGAATGAGCGAGAAACAATATTTCTAATGTATGAACAAGGCGAAACTATAGGGCATATATCCGAGACCCTGGACCGTTCTAAATCGACTATCTCAAGAGAATTACATCGTAATTCAAACAAGGATGGCAGTTATTCACCGTCAACTGCTCATGGAGAGTATAAACGTAGAAAACAACTATGTGGCTGACATCGCACGCTAGATAAAGACTCTATTTTCCAGTTGGTCAACAGTTTAATAATTATCCCGCAAAACTTCCTTAATTATCTGTGCCATTTGTTTATTGTTTAATTGATCATGGAAGTAAACTTTATAGCCGTCTTCAGATAAAACATCGAAAAATACTTTTGCACATTCAATTTTTGCATTTTCTGTGCCTCGTATATTTGTTTTATCCTCAACATCTTTCGTTTCAACGACAATATTTAACTCTTTTTCACCTGTTGCTCGTCTAACAACATACATAAAGTCAGGGCTATACATGCCACCTGTTATTGTTGGAATTGCGATACTGTTTCGCGGTATCTTTCCGTAAACTATAACTTCTTCTATATCGGTAGAGATATTCTTTTGCTCTAGCGGTGAATCATAAGCAAAGGCATCATACAAGTACTTATCACTTGGTGTTCCAAGTGCAATTTTTGTTCCTATTCTACCTTGTGAAATAGTTTCTCGTGGAGTCCCATCGGCATGAGTAAGAGTTGTTGATGTAACAGGCGTTTCACTTTTCGCATAGTGGAAACGTCCTTGTAAATTTGTGTTCTTCCATTCATTAAATTTCTGAATAATAACACTGACAGAACTTTCATTAATATATTTCGAATCAAGTTCACCGTTCTTTTCTACATATTCACATAAAGCTTGATGAATTGTTTCAATAGGAATATTCGTGCTTCGCATAATTCTAAGTAAAAACTCATTGTAAGGAATCGTTCTTGAAACGACATATTGTAAACCTGTTTTATCCGCAATTGTCATAGATGTACCATCACTTTGAATGACTTCACGTTGACTCGTCATCACCACATCTATAAACACACCTGGTTCTTCCAATATGGATAAAACAACATCTTTCATATCTTTATCTAAATCTCTATCATAAAAGAGTAAGTAGCGTTGGTTTATTTTTTCCCAAAGTTCACGAATCTCATTATAAGCACCTTTACGAATTCTAACAGGTTGTGGCTTGTTTTTATTTCTATCTTTCACTTTTCCAGATGATAAGCCCATTTCAAAGTCAGGGAATTCAGCAAAAAAATCATCACGTTTTTCTATATTAATATTCATTTTTCGATCGATATATTTTTTATCATATAAAATCTCAAATAAATCATCAGACGTAATGGCTAATTTTGAAGCTACTTTAGAAAGTTGTTCTTCTGTAATCATTGCAGCTTGTGGGATTTCTCCATTAATTTGTTCTACAAGTCTTTCTGCAAAGTCCGCTTCAGTAAAGTCAACAATGTAATTCAGTTGAAAGTCCTCATTAGAAATACGGTTTCCATGTTCATCTACTGGAAGTCTGAGTCCACGTCCTACCTCTTGAAGCTTACTGTTTTCGCTACCACTTGAGCGTAATTTAGCGATTGTAAAGACGTTTGGATTGTCCCATCCTTCTTTTAAAGTCCACTTTGAAAATAGGAAACGTAAGGTGTTCGGTGTACCATCTTTTTTCTTAAAAGATAATAATTGTTTCTTTCCATGCAAGATGGTTTCTACTTCATTTGCAATATCTTCGTCTGAATCACTGTTGTCTTGTGAAAAATATCCTGCATGACAGGCACTTATATCAGCTAAACTAGCCTCTAAATAGGCTTTATACTCCGTTTCATATTCTGTTAATGTGGATAGTTCTTTTTCAATTCGTTCTTTAAGTAATTGTTCAAATGTGTTTTTTAAATAAGGAACTTTCCCATCTTCACTATCTCGATATGAAGCAATATCATCAATGAAAAATAATGCTAATGTTTTTATTTTAAAATTACGCTCAGTAAAATTTTTACGTTCTGTTTCAAAATGTCTTTCCAAAGCTAATCGCATCATTTGTTCTTGGTATGAAGTCATATAAATATCTACATCAAGTTCTTCACCCGTTTGCTTCTCTATTCCGTTAGAGAATACGACAAAAGATCCGCCGATTGCTTCAATTGTAATTCCTTCAAAAGCTTGATGAATAATGGAGAGTGAATCTCCCTTTTTAAGGGTGAGCGTCTTATTCGCTTCATCTTTCTTTTTGTATTGAAAGTTCACATAATCATTTCTTTTTATCGTTGTAATTTTAACTTTTTCAGCTTGCTTAGATACAGGTTCAAAATGTTCTTTTGCAACACCTTTAATTAAATCTAAATTAAAGGACTGACAAGCGTTTAGGTCATAAAGTAAATTTTGATAATCTTTTCTTGTTGTTCTGTTCTTTCCACGACCACTCGAAATATCAGGATAAGTAGCACCAAAACGAATGATGCATTGCGGTTGTATTTCTTCTTCAATCACTTGATATGCTTTCTGATCACGTGAAAAACGATGTGGTTCATCAATAATCACAAATGGTTTTGTAGCTTTTAAGGCGTCAAAGGGACGATAAAATCCTTCCGCACCATAATCATAATCATCACGACTAAGCAGACCATTTTTGCGAACTGCTAATAATTGCATATTCACAAGTAATACATGAATTTTTTTTGTGTTTTGCGAAGAACCACGTACAAAATCACTTACAACACTCGGAAAATAAGTTCTCCCTCTTTTACGACTTTTCGGAGATTCTAAAACACCGACTTCTATCTCAGTTCCATAACCACATACATCAGAAAAGTGTTTTTTCACATATTCATCCTGGAGAAAATGAGCAGTCCCGGCCTTGATTGCTAAAGAAGGTACAGCAATAATAAATTTGTTAATGCCATATTTTTTATGCAGTTCATACATCATCTGTGTATGAACATAAGTTTTACCTGTTCCTGTTTCCATCTTGATGTCTAAACTTAAATGGTTAGTCGGTGGTGTAAACCCACGATATTGCGCTAGTAAATCCGCTTGAATATTAGTGATATTGTGTTTGATTATCTCATCAGTTAAGTTGATGAATGGATTTTCAAAATACTGTTTAGGAGGCTCAATTTGAACACCATTAAAAACAGCACTTACTGCATCAACCGCTCTTTGTTGATGAGGTAAACTACGTTGTAATATTAGTTCCAATGATATCCCTCCATTTAATAACGTATGTCAAAATTAATACGTAAATTTTTCTCTGTATCTTGTAGTCGTTTTAAATTTGTTTTCAGTGATTCAAGTTCTGTCCATGTAAAGCTATATCCAAACAATACGATATTTTCTGGATTAAAGTCTCCATCTGTTTCATACTTCACAACAAGTTCCTCTATTGACTCATTCGGTAATTCTGGATGTACTAAATATAAATGCTTGTCCTTGTAATAAGCCTCATAGCCAGCAAACATAATTTTTTCTGCTTCAGTCGTGAGTCCATAACCATCATTGTTTAACCAAGTGGTGATAACTGTAGGGACACCGAATTCATCTAGCAATGTTTTATCGGCAAATAATTTATTTTCCTCAGGATTAAAATCAACTAATTTGTTTATTGTTTCTTTTTGCGGATTTTTAAGAATAAAGTGTTTAAATCCAAAGTCAATTTTAACATTGGGCTTCTCTTGTTTTATTTTATTTGCTGCTCTAATAATACGTTCACGTCCGATTTCATCAATTGTTTCAAATTCACTATGAATATATTTAGCATCTATTTTCTCAGGAAGTTGAATTAAGATGTATTTTAGATTACTGTCCTTGTTTTTTGAATTAAAGCTCAATACTGAATGAGCAGTAGTAGCAGAACCAGAGAAAAAATCCAATATAATGTCATTGGATTCTGTACCAATCTTCATACATCTTTCAATTGTCCCAATAGGTTTAGGTCTTGGAAAGATTTGCTTATCGAAACCCAATCGCACGAACTCCTCGGTTCCTCTTTCACTATTAACATCTTTATAATTCCAGACAGTAGTTGGTGTTACACCTTTTTTATTTTTTAGATAATCTTTTTCAAAAACACTCCATTGCTGTTTTTGTGGCATAAAAACTGCTACTAAATTAGAAAAACCATTTTTCATAGCCTTTTCATTCTTGCCCCATCTCCACCTACCTTCAATTTCCTTCGTTTTCATCGGAAAGATTTCAATATACCCCTCAGGTGGTGAAGCGTTTAAATCACCAATAATCAAGTCCTCAGTTGTTTCATTATAATAAAATGGATAAAACATATCTTCTCTGTCAGTTCTTAAATCAGAGTCACCTGTTTTTCTAAGGTCAATCAATCTAAAATAATCACTATTTTCATCTAATTCGCGATATCTCTTTATTACTTTTTCTTCTGGATCAAAAGTACCTAAGGAGACTTCCTCTCTCTTATATACCAAAAGGTATTCATGTGCAGTTGCAAAATATTTATCATCTGACCTGCCCTTAGGATTGTTAACGTTTGTAATAGAAGCCAAGAGATTTTCCTCTCCAAAAATATCATTGCATAACAGTTTCAAATTTGACTTTTCATTATCATCAATTGAAATAAAAATCACACCGTCATGAGATAATAAATCTCTAGCTAGTTGTAATCTTGGATACATAAACATTAACCAAGCAGAGTGTGAAGCTGCGCCACGTTTGGTCAAGTCTAAAATTCTTTGTGCTTGCTCTTCACCTATACTTAATTTCTCTATTAATTCTTCAATCGTAAAATTAAAGTTATCATTATAAACAAAACCATCTGATCCCGTATTGTATGGTGGGTCTATATATATGCATTTCACTTTACCAGCATAAGATTTTAATAAATGTTTTAACCCGTCTAAATTATCTCCAGTAATATAAATGTTTTCACTATCTTTGTTTTCCTTCTTTTGGTTGTGTTCTTCATTAGGCACAATAACTGTTTCAGTTTCTAAAGTCACGAGTAGCCTAGCATAGTTTTTACCTAGAAATTTTAGTTCATAGCCTTCATTTATAACGTTAATATCTTCACTTAAATACTCTTTGAATCTTTCAATATCAAACGATCCATCTTCTTTAAAACAAGCTGGAAAATGTTCTTTCAATACTGTTATTTCTTTTTTATTTGCCGATGCATTTTCATTCTTTTCCCATGTATCTTTAATCATTCTTTATTTCGCCCTTTCTATTAATCAGATGTAAATTCTAAAATATTATCTACTTTACAATTTAAGACTTTACATATTTTTTCAACGCTTTCTAATGAAATGTATTGCTCTCGTTTCATTCGAGTCATTATATTTCCCGAGAAGCCAGCCATCTTTTGTAGTTCACTATTTGAAATATCCCTATCCACTAGTAAATGGAATAGTTTTTTGTAGGAAACAGCCATTTAATATTCCTCCCTCAAAGACAAATGACATTTCTATTTTATCATTTAATCGTGAAATATTCACTTTTTTTATAAAGGAAGTTCGAATTCGTACTATTATTCGCTTATGAGTAGGAGAGTTATTTCACATTTTTAATGTTTTAAAAAACAAATTGAATCTTTTCAGAAAAAGGGGTTCGAATTGATCGAATTCTTCGCATATAGGTGAGGGGCATGTTTACAACTGTGAAATTGGTCGAAAAGTTCATTAGTGAAAAGCACATCACACAAATGCACAGATAGAAAATTCCTCTCATCGTTCCTTGACAATTGAATAGCTATAAAAATCTACAGTCAAAGGATGTAGAGACCCCCAAAAGTTAGACCAAAAATCTAATTTTTCGGGGTTTATTTTTATGGGACGAATTTACAATTTAAGTGCAACAACAATAATAAAATAAAAAAAGATCCATAGTTTTCCTATAAAATAGATGTACCAACCAACTATTAGAAGGAGAAAGCTATGAATCCATACACACATCTTACCATGAATGAGCGAGAAACAATATTTCTAATGTATGAACAAGGCGAAACTATAGGGCATATATCCGAGACCCTGGACCGTTCTAAATCGACTATCTCAAGAGAATTACATCGTAATTCAAACAAGGATGGCAGTTATTCACCGTCAACTGCTCATGGAGAGTATAAACGTAGAAAACAACTATGTGGCAGACATCGCGCGCTAGATAAAGACTCTATTTTCCAGTTGGTCAAACGACTATTTATCAACGAACAATGGTCTCCAGAACAAATTTCTGGTCGTTTGAATCTTAAAAATTCCAAAAATAAAATCAGTTATAATACTATCTATCGTGCAATTTATCGTGGCGACTTCGATGAGCCTGGTTTATCGACCGGTAATCGAGGCGCTATCCGTAAATTAAGACACAGAGGTAAAACACGCCATTCTAAAAATCACGTAGAGAAGAGGAAAGATCCCTATCTCCAATACGATTCATGAACGACCAGATAGCGCTAATGAACGTACTGAGATTGGTCATTGGGAAGCTGATACTGTAGCCGGTAAAACAGGTAGGACTTGTATTGTAACTCTAGTCGATCGTAGATCTCGTTTTTCCCTACTTGGCAAGGTTGAAAAGAAAATCTCTAAAAATGTGATTAATTGTATGATCAATCTACTAAGAAATGTAGGAGAAGATAAATGTAAAACCGTTACACCCGATAGAGGAAAAGAATTCTCCCAACATAGTCGAATAACGCTAGAATTAAATGGCACTAAAGTATATTTTCCAGATCCACATGCTCCATGGCAACGTGGTACAAACGAAAATACTAATGGTTTATTACGAGAATCTTCACCTAAAGGTGAAGATATTTCAGGTATTTTCGATAGTCAAATTCAAGAATGGGCGAATAAATTAAACACGCGACCACGGAAATGTCTAAATTGGAAAACCCCTTATGAAGTATTTTTTAATGAATCGTCGCACTTAATTTGACAATTGAAGATCAAAATATAATCAAAGAAAGATAACCCGTGGTGCTAGTTAATTTCAGATTATTATAAAACCAACATTTTCATTTTATAAAAATGACTAAAACAGAATTTCTGAGTAAGATTTCAAAAGTAAAACTAGTGATATTATGCTCTTTTTCCTAGCTTCAACAATTAACTAGCACCACGGGTAAAGATAAATTTATTTAATTACGCTTAGTTATTTCATCAACAATAATATCTTCAATCATCCTATCATCAGGATCTCCAAATCTTGCTGTGTGTGAAAGAGATAAGCCAAAGCAATCATGCAAATACTGCGGACCAAAAACTTCAGCACAATATTGTAATCCAGCTCTTCTAAGAGAGCTAGGGGGTTGATTATAAATTGATTTTACATGCCTGTTTAGCCATGCATTATTAATTTGAACTACACGCCCTTTATTAATATTAAAAAATAAATAAGGAGGTTTATAAAGATCCACATCATATTCGACTATACTCAAGTAATTGTTTAAATTATGAATTTCTAGATCTTGTAGATATGCTGGCGTTCGTCCTTTAAGATATATGCAGCAGTTAACTAAATCAACATCAGACAGCTTTATTTCACGAATCTGCTTACTAGTTAATACATGGAAATAACATAGAGAAGCCAATAGAGAATCCATAGGTTTCGTTTTTGAACTTTGTTTAATAGCTGTAAATAACTTTTTATGATCGTTTCGAGTAAATACTTTTTCATTAATAGAATAATCTCTTGCCTTAAAAGGAGGAACTGGATTCTGTAATAAAAACTTATTTTTTCTTCCAAATTCAAAAAAGTTAAATAATTGCCTCTTCCGTAAATCTCGATTCTTTTGTTTTTTGAGCGTCAACAAATAACGATTTATAATATCCTGTGTTACAACATCCCAATCGGTTATTGACTCATTGTCTACTAGCCAATTTATAAGAGAAATTATAGTATAAAACTCTGTATCGATTGTTCTCCACGTTAAACTTTTTGAAGCATTTTTCTTTACTAAAATTTCATTTCTATTTTTTTGAACTTCCAAATATTTCGTTAATAATTTTTGAAATCCCTTTGGAAGTGTTTGTATTTTTTCAAATATCTTTTGATAACTGTTCTTAGAATTTATATTTACAGTAACACTTTCTTCGCTAACAATTATTTCTGGGTTAAATCTTCTTAAAATTATTTCATCATTCTCCAAAAAACCAATTATATATTCCAAAGTAGGTTTTACCGTATTTTTCTTCTTTTTTGAATAGGTTGATATTGGTAATTTCGAGAAAGTAACCAAAACCCACTGTGGTGTAATTATTTCCTGGACAATATTACCATTAAGTGAAATTATAGATTTTGATGAAGTGATATTAATATCACTATCGAGATATTGAAATATTGTAATTGCAATACTACCTATTTGATAAATCCGTTCGAAAGATAACCGTGAAGCTAATAAAAAATTTAGAAACTTCTTAAAATAATCTCTTGCTATATCATTTGTAAAAGTTCCCTCCAACTCCACCTTTTTACAAAAATTTGCTAAGGTTTTACGAGTAATACAATCATTACAAAAGCTTTGATGTTTACTAGATATAACACTTCCACAAATAAGACATTTGGAGTCATCAAAATAGTACTCTAGAATAGATGGATGGTAGTAATAACTATTCTTTAAAGGGGCAGCCATCCATTGAAGGAAGGGGATATCAAATAATATCATCTGTTTAGAAAAAAGAAAAATCTTAATAGTTTCAAACATATTTGAAGATTTATAAGGACTCATTCTATAGTAATTTTCTTCTAATTCTTTTTCAGAAATTTTTACTTTATCAATTTTTTCTAAAATTCTATTAAAATCTAATATTGCTCTAGCTTTCCAAACATTACTATAATTAGAAAGTTCTATAAATCTAATATATTCACCAAGATATTGATTTTTCCAAATTTCTGGGTATTTTTCATTACATTCAATGGAATTTAACATACTTTCTATAATTTGCTGGGCACTACATTCAGTGCATTTCTTGGAATAATTAATTGTATTGACAGATGTTTTTTTGCCACACAAAGGACATTTGGTATATTCCATGATGATCACCTCTTAAATAGGGGGCAATGAACGGCCGTTAGATACTTTTTTCGATTGGGTACTTAATGACAATTTTTTGCTTTCTTTAATTTTCCCGATATATGACTGTTCATGAATCAGAAGATCATCAGGTTTACAATCTAATGCCGTACAAAGTGCATCCAATGTTTCCATCCGTACCATTTTAGGTGGCTCATTAATCAATGCCGATATAGATGCTGCCGACATAGAATAGCCCGCCATATCTTCCATTCTCCTTAGCAATTCACTACCAGACCAAATATCATTTTTAGCCATTACTTGACGTAATTTCCACTCGATGCTCATATTAGTTATCCTCCAATTCTGACAGGTCATTAATCCATCTTTGTTGAGCTATTTTGATTCTCTTTTCAATAAAATCACTACTAGGATCTAAATATCCGGCCGTGGTTGAAATATTTGAATGTCCAAGTAATTTACTAAGAGTTAGTATATCTACACCTTTTTCAGCTAAATTTGTAGCAAACGCATGTCGCAGCTGATGTGCACTGAATATTTCTTCCTTAGATATACCTGCTTTATTTTGTCTTCTATACAGATTAGCCCTCATAGTATCACGTTCTACTCGTGTTCCTTTTTCAGAAAGAAACAGGGCCTTTCCATCTCCGTCATCTTTCACAAATTTAGGGTAAATATTTTCTAAATACCAATTAATTAATTCATCCGATCCATTCAACAGTGGAACCCATCTTTGCTTTGGTCCCGTTCCTCTACTGCCTTTTCCATATCTTACATGAAGTTTACCAATACCAGTTGTACCTAAATCCATACGGACATCTGTTATATTAACCATCACTAGTTCATTTATCCTTAATCCTAAGAGTCCTAATAGCTTAAAGAAAACGTAGTCCCTACCCACAGTATAATATTTTCTGCCATAGGATAATTCCTCACGCATTGAATCGAATAATTGGTCAATCGTTGATTTTTTAGGTGGAACAACTCTAACATCATAATCATCTTTTCTATGAAAAAACTTATTGAATTGATCAAATACATCAGGCACTCGTACACCTAATTTGTTATAAATCTCTATGGACTTTCTACTCCTCAAATACTCTAAGAAAGTAGTAATATTGGACTGATATTTTCTACGAGTACTATGAGCCAAATTCTTCCCAATCAGATGGATATAAAACATTTCTACATCGTCTGCAGTAATCTCCCAAATAAACTTGTCTATTAAGTTTAAGAAATCATGAATATTTCGTAGATTTAGTGCAATTGTGGCTTCTGTATATCCTACCGCTTTTTGTTGAAGTTCCCATCCACCTAATAATTCAGCCTGAAAATCCTTCAATTCTTTTAAAGTTTGAAGTTGACTGGAATTATTATCATTATTTGTTAACAATCTTAAATTTACATCCATTGCGAATCCTTTCTCAACACTTTAGGTGATAACTTAATTTTTAAGGTACCACCATATTAACATGAGTCAAATTCAATGTCTAACATAAACATAATCCGATGATTATGAGCTAATAGTATGCGAGCAGAAGAATATTTAACCGCTTCCCGAAAAATTTCGCGTGGATGAGCAATACTTTGATTCAGTGATCCTTTGAAAATCGTTTTCTGTTGGATAATGTCATTCTTGGTATTCAAGTAAATACAAATTAAATGTTCTTGTTGCAGCCCCTTCATCTCTTGGAGTAATCGTTGAGCGACTTGTTGACTGGACGTAACTTTGCCAAATTTGATTTGACTACTTTGATAAATTCGACACCCTAATTCAATGGCCGCACGTAATTCAATGGCTTTCACTTGGCCAATGCCTTTAATAGCCATTAACTCGTTCAACGTGGCTTGCTGCAAATAAGAAAGTTGCTTAAACTGTTTTAACAGCGTTGCGGCAACAGTCATCACGTCTGCTTCTTTTGAGCCAGTGCGTAACAGAATCGCCAACAACTCTTGATTCGATAATGCTTTTTCTCCTATCGCTAAGAGCCGTTCTCGTGGTAAACAATCACTCGGCATCTCGCGAATAAACAGATCCGATACTTGCATAAAAAAACCTCCTTTGCTAGTCATTAATAAACTACGCAAAGGAGTGTTGTTTTTATTATTTTAAATAATGTGGCGCTTGATGTAAACTCTCCAAGACATGCAATGTTTTCTCTTGGATAACTTCAGTTGGTTGCAATAAATCAGGTACCATGATCACTGGAATGCCCGCACTATGAGCCGCACTTACCCCATGAAATGAGTCTTCGAAAATCAAGGTTTTCGGGGCTTCTGTTCCTAAAAGTTGACGAGCTTTTTGAAAAATTTCTGGGTCTGGTTTTGCTCGTTTAACATCCTCTGCTGAAACGATCCCTACAAAACGATCCTGAATCCCAGCATGGCTTAATAACATTTCAATTGCTGGACGGACGTTACTTGAAGCAACTAATCGAGGAATTTTTTGATCATCTAAAAAGTCGAGAAATTCCACCACCCCTGGTTTTAAAGGTACGTTACCAGATCGAAACTCTTGCAGGGTATCATCATAAGAACGGCGGATAAATTCTTCCACTGTGTCGTGACCATAAGATGCATAAATACGTCGGTAATTCTCTTGTACTTCTTCATCGGAAATCCCAACATAGTCTAAATAGACTTCTTTACTATATGGTAACCCCATTGCATCTGCTACTTTTTGAGTAGATGTATAGTAAATCAACTCCGTATCAAAAAGCAACCCATCCATATCAAAAATTACGCCATCAAATTTCTTCATCATTTCCTCCTATAGTTAAAAGTAATTCTCTTACTTGAGAAACAAAATATAATGAACCTGTTACTAATAATAAATCATCTGTCGACATTTTTTCTAAAATTTCGCCTAAGCCAAATTGCCATAAAGACACAATTTCTGTTAAATCGTCTTCATATTTTTCCATTTCTGTAAGTGCAATAGCTTTAGGGTAATCAAAGCTAGTTAAGTAAAGATGCGCATTCGGTACTTGCTTTAAGTCCTGAATCATCTCATCCACATCTTTAGTTGCTAAAGCTGAAAATAAAATATGAATCGTGTGTTGTGGAAACTCTTTGCGCAAGTTTTCAACTAAGCGTTTTACTGCATGATCATTGTGGGCACCATCTAAAACAATCAACGGTTCATCACTAAGACGTTCCATTCGAGCTGGCCATTGCGCTTTAGCTAACCCTTGAGTAATGTCTCGTTCTTTAAACGGCAAATGTTGTAGTTGGCAATACTTGTCAAATAATTGAATAGCTACCGCCGCGTTTTCTACTTGGTGACGCCCCAACAAGGGAACTTTAATTTTTGTCAGTTTGCCCATTTCTCCATAGAAATTAAATACTTCCCCCCATTGTGTATCAGGATGTAGATATTCCACTTGATACTCTTTGCCAAAACGAAAAATTGGACTCTGTTTTTCTTGTGCGACTTTTTCAATGACTGCTAGCGCATCAGCACAAATATTGCCTGTTACTACTGGGACTTTTTCTTTAATAATACCCGCTTTTTGATAGGCAATTTCAGCAATTGTTTCACCTAAAATTTCTGTGTGATCCTTCCCAATTGTCGTAATCCCCGTCAATAATGGCTTCACGACATTGGTGCTATCAAGTAATCCACCTAAGCCAACTTCAACAACGGCGATATCCACTTGTTCATTCACGAAATAGTCCAAGGCCATTCCTGTCAATGTTTCGAATTCTGTAATTCCAGCCACTTCAGTGATCTGGTCTAATTCTTTAATGATTGGTTGATACTTTTCCACATAGGTAATCAATTGTTCGTCTGAAATTGGTTGACCATTTATCGCAATTCTTTCATTAAATGATTCAATATAAGGAGAGGTAAAGGTTCCGACTTTCAAGCCCATTTCTTCTAATAGACAGCGTAAATATGTCACGGTTGAGCCTTTACCATTGGTTCCTGCGATATGAATCGTTGGCACTTTGTTTTCTGGATGATCAATTTTTTCTAATAACGCATTAATCCGATCCAAACCAGGTCTTGAACCAAAGGGTAACCGGCTATGAATCCATTCAATGGCTTCTTCTATTGTTAATTGCATCTTGTCCAACTCCTTGTCTTCTTCTACATTATAACTAAGTTAGGTGACTTTTTCACTAATAACCAATTGAAACTTTTTCTTGAAAACTTTTTGCATTTTTCATAATTTTGCGTTATTAGCGGATACATTAATGAACTTATGGTAAACTAACATTCTGGATGGTTCGTTCCAGCCAGCCAATTAAAAACTATTTTTAAAGCGTTCAACACGCTTATTCATGATTTTTTTATAAAGGTGGACTTATTTTGATGAAAAACAAATCGAAGCTTTTATGGTTAGGAAGTTTTTTCTTGCCGTTTTTACTTCTGTTGCTTGTATGGATGACATTACAACTTGCGCCTTTTGGTGACAACAACTTATTAGTTAGTGATTTAGGCACACAATACATGCCTTTCTTGAGTTTTTTAAAACGCTCTTTTCACGAGGGAATAACTACATTCTACTCTTTTTCCAATGAGATTGGTGAGTCGATTGTTCCTTTGGCAGCCTATTACTTACTGAGCCCTTTTAATGTGTTGGCTTTCTTTTTTCCTTATGAACAATTACCTATAGCAATTTTATGGATTATTACCTTAAAACTTGCCTTGATGGGCACGACGATGTTTAGCTATTTAAAATACACCTATCAAAAAGTTGATGGCACCACGTTACTTTTTTCAACGTCCTATAGTTTCTGTGGCTTTGTCACCGTCTATAGCCAAAACTTTATGTGGTTGGATGCACTGATTCTATTCCCGCTTATCTTATTGGGACTCCAACGTTTATGGGATCAACGTAAATGGGGCTTATACAGTATCACCCTGTTTTTAGCGATTGTGACGAATTACTACATGGGTTATATGATTTGTCTCTTTGCTGTTTTGTACAGTATCTATTGGTTCTTTAAAAAGAATACCCAACCCCATGCTATTCGGCAATTTTTTAAACAAAGTCCGTTATTCATCCTCGTTTCTTTTTTAACAGGAACTGCAACTAGCTTTTTATTATTACCTGCAGCAGAAGGGATGCTCTATACAAAAAAAGCAGATTTTGATGTCTCGACGTTCTTTTTAACGCCTAAGTTCAACACTTCGTTTTTCTCGCAATTAGGCTTAGGTTCTATTAATTATGAGTTGCGTTTAGACCATTTACCAACCGTTTTTGCTGGATTATTTGTGACACTCCTCTGTGTTGCCTATTTTCAAACGAAACAAATTGCGTTAAAAGAAAGAATAGCTTCAGCAATTCTTTTATTCATTCTCTTTTTAAGCTTTTGGTTAGAAGCCTTTAATACTGTCTGGCACATGTTTCAAAGCCCAGCTGGTTTCCCTTACCGAAATGTCTTTATCTTTAGCTTTTTATTGATTGTCTTTGCCTATGAAGTTTGGCTTAAAAAAGTGACCATTCCTTGGACCGCACCTATTATTTTTAGTCTGCTGTTAGTCATTGGCTACGGATCTTTGTATTATGGTCCACAAAAGAATCTCTTAATTTCGATCAATTATTTATGGCTAAGTTTACTTTTTATTTGGTTGATTTTCTTTTGCTTGCGTTTAGCACACAAAAAGGCCTTAAGAAACTATGTAGTCGTGGCTTTATTCTTACTGGTCAGCACAGAATTAACAACGAATTTCTGGATTTCTTTTAAACACATGCCCTTTGGTAGCCAAGCAACATTTGCCCAAGATTACCGAAAACACAGCCAATTAATCGATGAAAAAATGGCCTCAGCACCAGAACTTTATCGCATGAAACAAGTCATTCCTTCCAAAGAAACAGGGTTCCGTGAAATCAATAACGGCTACAATAATCCTTTACTTTATGGCTATGCTGGCGTTTCTAGCTATACTTCGACTTTAACTGCCACTACCCAAGACACATTAAGTGCGCTAGGTTTATATCGAAAAAATGATCGCCGGATTGCCTATGTGGATAATTCACAACTAACCAATTTACTTTTAAATGTGAAATATGACTTTTTACCAATTGAAAAACCTACGAGTGAAAAATTGCTAAAAACAGTTGGTTCCACGAAAATCATGGAAAATGATGAAGCGATCGGTATGGGCTTTTTGGCGCCAACCGCATTAACCAAGTTAAAATTAGCAAAAAATAATCCTTTAGATGCCCAAGAAGAACTCCTGCAAACGCTCGTGCCGACGGATAAACCTTACTTTAAAACAGCTTCGTTGATAAATGAACCTCATCATACCAACGAAACAATTGAAGCAACCTTTAAAGTGAATAGCACTGGCGACTTGCATCTTTATATTCCGAATTTAAAATGGAAAAAGGTTACACAATTGAAGGTAAACCAACAAGTTATCTCGACGCCGATTTATATTGCAACCAATCAACTGTTCAATTTAGGGCATTTTGAAAAAGGAACTACCGTGACCCTGTCACTAACTGCTGAACAAGTGGTTGATTTAACTAATTGGCAACTTCAAACTTTAGACCAAACAGCCTTTAATCGTGCGGTTGACAAATTACGCCAACAAGCTCTTCACGTGAACCTAACTAAAAAAGGCCACTTAAATGGCGCACTGAATGTACCTGAAAATGACACTCAGTTACTGTATACGTCCATTCCTTATGACCAAGATTGGCAAGTCAAATCGTCGCTACAAAAAGAACCCTTAAAAACACAACGCATTCTAGGTGGCTTTTTAGCTGTTGAAGTCCCAGCTGGCAAACAGCAGTTAACCTTTGCCTATCATCCAAGAATGATTTATCTCGGCACTGCCGTCAGCGGAACGATTTTACTGGGAACGGCTGGTTATCTTGGCTTTAAAAAATACCGTCGAAAACGTCAGGAGGCCACTCATGACTAATCAGAAAAAATTTTTAAATGGACTCATTCGGTGGTTACCCCTAGTTGGACTGGTGCTTTTCTTCGGCTTAATTTTATGGGGATATTCCAGAGGAATTTTTCATTCTGTTGCTTCCTTGCAAGCTTTTATTAAACAGTTTGGTAACTATGCGGTTCTGTGTTTTATTCTTTTACAAATCGTCCAAGTGATTATTCCTATTCTACCTGGAGGAATCTCTTCTGTTGCAGGAATGTTGATGTTTGGCAATTTGCAAGGACTTTTGTATAGCTATCTTGGATTGATTATTGGTGAGTTTATTGGCTTTTTACTGGTTCGTTACTATGGACGTAGCTTTGTAAAAATAATCCTTTCACCCAATAAATACAAAAAATTTGAAGAGATTTTAGACAAAAATGAACACAATGTCAAAAAGCTCTTAATCTTTACTATGTTAGTCCCCTTCGCTCCAGATGATATTGTTTGTTTAGTGGCGGGAATTACAGATATTTCTTTAAAAGAATTCATGAAAATTGTTCTTTTATTGAAATTCTGGTCTGTGGCTACTTACAGCTACTTAATGTTGTATTTGTTTCAATTATTTGGCAAATTATAACAAAAAGACAACAAAACCAACGTTGGTTTTGTTGTCTTTTCTTTTTTAGATTGAACGTAATTGGGCAATCCGTTCTTTGACAGCCTCTTGTTTTTCAAGGTAGTCCTTTTCTTTTGCACGTTCTGCTTCCACGACCTCATCTGGTGCATTTGACACAAAACGTTCATTTGAAAGTTTGCCTTGCACACGTTTGACTTCTTTTGTCCATTTGTCTAATTCTTTTTCTAAGCGAGCAATTTCTTCCTCGATATTAATCAACCCAGCTAATGGTAGGAATAGTTCTGCGCCTGTTAATACAGCGGACATGGCTAATTCTGGCGCTTCTATTTCACGACTGATGACTAATTCCTCTGGGTTACAGAAGCGTTCCAAGTAGCTAGTATTAGCTGTTAAAAATTCTTCTACTTCTGTATCGTTTGTTTTAATTAACAAAGTAATTGGTTTAGAAAGTGGTGTATTCACTTCTGCTCGAATATTCCGAACCGAACGAATAACTTCTTTCAGAACTTCCATTCCTCGAGCTGCTGCTTCATCGTTAAATTCTTCATGAACAACTGGGTACTCTGCCACAACCAATGACTCACCTTGATGCGGAATTTTTTCCCAAATTTCTTCTGTTACAAACGGCATAATTGGATGCAATAAGCGTAAGATTTGATCCAATGTGTACACCAAGATGCTCCGCGTTGTTTGTTTAGCTGCTTCATTGTCTCCGTAAAGAATTTCTTTACTCATTTCAATATACCAATCACAGAAATCATCCCAGATGAAGTTGTATAATTGGCGACCTGCTTCACCAAATTCAAAACGATCAAATAATTCTGTCACACGGGCGACTGTTTCGTTTAAGCGCGTTAAAATCCAACGATCAGCGACAGTCTTTTCACCACTAAAGTCAATATCTGCAGCAGTCATACCTTCTACATTCATGATAACGAAGCGACTTGCATTCCAGATCTTATTGATAAAGTTCCAAGAAGCATCCATTTTTTCATAACTAAAACGAACATCTTGACCTGGAGCTGAACCATTTGATAAGAACCAACGTAACGCATCTGCGCCATATTTTTCGATGACATCCATTGGATCAATCCCATTCCCCAATGATTTACTCATTTTGCGTCCTTGCTCATCACGAATTAAGCCGTGAATTAAGACATTTTGGAAGGGACGTTCACCTGTAAACTCTAAGCTTTGGAAAATCATACGACTTACCCAGAAGAAGATGATGTCATAGCCAGTAACTAATGTGCTTGTTGGGAAGTAACGTTGATAATCTTCGCTTGCTTCATCTGGCCAACCCATCGTTGAAAATGGCCATAAAGCAGAACTAAACCATGTATCTAAGACGTCACTATCTTGAACCCAATTTTCACTGTCGGCTGGCGCTTCCATCCCAACATACATCTCGCCCGTTTCTTTGTGATACCAAGCAGGAATTTGGTGGCCCCACCATAATTGTCGCGAAATAACCCAGTCATGTACATTTTCCATCCAACGTAAAAATGTTTGATTGAAGCGTGGTGGATAAAATTCAACAGCGTCTTCTGTTTCTTGATTTTTCATTGCTTTTTCAGCTAATGGTCCCATTTTTACAAACCATTGGGTCGATAAACGTGGTTCCACGACAACGCCTGTTCGTTCTGAATGGCCCACGCTGTGATTCATTGTTTCGATCTTAATTAAGCGACCTAGTTCTTTCAAGTCAGAGACAATCGCTTTACGTGCAGCAAAACGATCCATTCCTTCGTATTTTCCAGCCAGTTCATTCATCGTGCCGTCTTCGTTCATAACATTTACTCGAGGTAAGTCATGACGATTACCGACTTCAAAGTCATTTGGATCATGGGCAGGTGTGATTTTTACAACCCCTGTTCCAAATTCCATATCTACATAGTCATCTGCAATAATTGGAATTTCTTTATCTACTAATGGCAAGACAACTGTCTTACCAATAAGTTCCTGATACCGTTCATCTTCTGGATGGACCGCAATCGCCGTATCTCCCAACATTGTTTCAGGACGCGTTGTCGCAATTTCAACAACACCAGAACCATCTGATAATGGGTAGCTCATGTGGTAAAAAGCTCCTTCAATATCTTTATGGATTACTTCAATATCAGACAATGCTGTTTTCGCTTTTGGATCCCAGTTAATGATATATTCACCACGGTAAATCAAATCTTTCTCGTAAAGAGAGACAAACACTTTACGAACGGCCTCAGATAGCCCTTCATCTAAAGTAAAACGTTCACGGCTGTAATCTAAAGAAAGACCCATTTTTGCCCACTGTTCACGAATGTGAGAAGCATATTCTTCTTTCCATTCCCACACTTGATCAACAAATTTTTCACGACCTAAGTCGTAACGTGAAATTCCTTGTTGTGCTAGTTTCTCTTCTACTTTTGCTTGCGTGGCAATTCCAGCATGGTCCATTCCTGGCAGCCATAACGTATCAAAGCCTTGCATTCTTTTTTGGCGGATAATCATATCTTGTAATGTTGTATCCCAAGCATGCCCTAAGTGTAGCTTCCCTGTTACATTAGGTGGTGGAATAACAATTGAATAGGGCTTCGCTTTTTTGTCGCCACTTGGTTTAAATAAATCTTGATCTAGCCATTTTTGATAACGGCCAGCTTCGATTTCTGTCGGTTGATATTTCGTTGGTAAGTTTTTTTCTTCTGACATTTTTTCCCCTTCTTTCTTAAAATACGCGATTTGGAGCGGTAATTATTTTACAAATGAGTTTTTTTGGCTAAACACTAAAATACGCCCTAAAATACTTTCGTATTTTAGGGCGTAGATTCATCTTATTTACGCGGTACCACCTAAATTGCATTTGAATTGAATTCATTCAAATGCCACTCATTCGTGAGATAACGTTCACGAAACGAATCGTTCTACTAACGTACTGTGTTCAAACCATTGACTCACAAGCTACCTTCTCACTGGTTGTGTAAAAGTCTTGCACCTGAACGACTTTTTCTCTAAAACGACGCCAATGATACTCCTCTTGTTCGCTGTCTTTGCTTCATTCTACAATGAAGCGCAAGCAAAGTCAATTTGTAATCTAGAGGGATTACACTTTTTTTGCAGCTTCTAACGCTTGTTGATAATCGGGTTCCGACGAAACTTCTGAGACGATTTCTTCATAAACTAACGTTCCTTCTGGGTCAATCACAAAAATAGCACGTGCTAAACGGCCCATTTCTGGAATATACAAACCATAAGCTGCACCAAATGAGTCTTCAGTATCATGAAGCATTTCCATTTCGACACCCTCAGCGGCACACCAATTTGCTTGTTCTTCAACTGTGTTATTGGAAATCGTGATAATCTGAACACCGTCTAATTTCGCCGCTTCTTGATTGAAACGTTTCGTTTGCAGTGAACAAACACGTGTGTCGATATCAGGAACCACACTAATTAAAACCGTTTTACCTTTATAATCTGCCAAGTTGATTTCTTGGTTGTTTAAATTTTTCAAAGAAAAGACGGGGGCTTTTGTGCCAACTTTAGGCTGTTCACCTGTCAATTCTAATACGTGCCCTTTTCTTGTAACATTCATTCTGAAATCCTCCTTTTCCACTTTCAATAATAAGTATAGTAGAGGATTTTTATGAAGACAATTTTATTGCTTTGGGCTATTTGCTAGTGAAAAAGTTTCATTAAAATAAATCAGTGTTTGCAGTTCCGTTGTTAAATCAATATACTGCACACTAACGTTGGCTGGCACACTGACACGGTCTGGCGCAAAATTTAAAATCGCAGTCACACCCGCTTGAACAATTTTGTCGATGGCTTTTTGGGCATGGTGACTTGGTACTGTAGAAATGGCTACCGTGACCCCTTCTTGTCGAACGAATGCTTCTAACTCAGACATATCATGAACTAATAATCCATTAATCGTGGTGCCGACTAAAGCCGAATCATTATCAAAAGCACAGACAATATTCAAATTCTCGTTGCGTCTAAAATTATTTTTTAATAATGCCTTGCCTAAATTGCCACAACCAATCAGAGCAATTCTTTTTTCTTCTTGCGTATTTAAAATATTACTAAATACCTCAATTAAATACGGCACATCGTAACCATAACCGCTTCGGCCCAGTTCACCAACGTGGGAAAAATCACGCCGAATCGTTGCAGAAGGAATCTGGATCATTTCACTAAACTCTCGTGATTTAATGCGTTTAACACCAGAATCCCCTAACATTTTTAAATAACGTAAATAAACCGGCAAACGTTTTGCCGTTGCTTTAGGCATTTTTTTCTCCATCCTCTGTCCTCCTTGTTACCTACTTCACATATTCAGTTTATCACGGTTCCCCTCTCCGAGCAACTTGTTTGTGAAATAAGTACAAAATAAATACAGTGACGTCTAAGCGACCGTCACTGTATTTATTTCTTATAGGAAATCTGCAAATTCGTCTTCTTGTTTATCTTTCGCTGTTTCTGCTGAAATCTCTGTAATTTTGAGTCCTTCTAAGGCCCGAGCCATTAAACCTTCCAAGTCTAAGCGCGCTTCATAATCTTGCGCTTTATCCAAGCGAGGTCGTGTTTTCGGTTGCGGTGGCGCAAAAATTGTACAACAATCTTCGAAGGGTTGGATGGCTAATTCAAACGTGTCAATTTTTTCGGCAATTTCGATAATTTCTGTCTTATCCATTGAAACAACAGGTCGAATTATCGGTGTTGAGGTAACCTCATTAATTGCTACCATACTTTGAAGTGTTTGCGAAGCCACTTGTCCTAACGATTCACCGTTAATAATGACTAAACCTTTCCGCATTTCACGAATTGCATCTGTTAAGCGTAACATTAAACGTCGTGTAATGGTCATTAAGTAGCCTTGGGGAACAACTCGTTTTATTTCTTCTTGAATTTCTGTAAAGGGCACTTCAATAAATTGAATAGTTCCTACATAAGGGACTAATTTTTCAGCTAAATCTTTAGCCTTTTGTAACGCTTGTTCACTTGTATAAGGCGGACTAGCAAAATGGACAGCTTCCACTTCCACGCCACGTTTCATAGCTAAATAACCAGCAACTGGTGAATCAATGCCTCCTGACAACATCAACATACCACGACCACTGGTGCCCACTGGCAATCCACCCGCACCGCGAATCGTTTCATAAGATAAATACGCCGCATCTTTACGAATTTCAATTCTTAAGTTGATATCAGGCTTTTTCATTTGTACTTGAATTTCCGGAATGGCTTCAATAACAGCCCCACCTAATTCTTGATTCAAGCCATTTGAATCAAGTTCAAATGAATGGTCCGAACGTTTAGCAGTAATTTTAAACGTCTTACCTGGCGTATAAACTTCCCGAACAACCTCTTGAACCATTGCACGAATCGCTGGCATTTCTTTTTCAATACGAATACTTGGCGAAAAATTTTGAATTCCAAACACTTTACTTAGTTTTGGAATCACTTCTTCACTATCTTCCCCATTTAATAAAATATGCATTCTATCTCGATCTGCATGGATTTTCAATGCTGGAAAATCAGCTAACGCACGTTTCACATTTTGTGCTAACTGCATGATAAACGTTTTACGATTTTTTCCTTTAGTTGATAATTCGCCATAGCGAACCATAATTTCTGTATACTTCACT
>OKCQ01000133.1_pt1 | contig 42152 bp, 12 predicted proteins | sample 1610061 | NCBI WGS metagenome assembly OKCQ01 (sample SAMN04436616, study PRJEB24849) | human gut metagenome | biome: human gut; feature: NICU; material: stool | host: Homo sapiens | place: USA: Saint Louis, MO | collected 2009-12-15 | reverse complement strand
ATAAAAACAAGAATAATTTACACTAAAAAGCGTTATTTATTGATAACGTTTTTTTTATGTGGAGTAAAGTGTACATAATTGGTATTATTTTATAAACTAAGCAAAGATGAATATAAAATGAATTTTTATTTACCGTATAGAAATATTTTGATATTATTATGACAATCAACAATGATGAAGTTTTAGTGAAATTATTGTGAGAAATGAACTTATCTGTGTGTGTTGTAAGCTAGAGGGAAAATTATGAATCGAATTTACAATGTTATTTGGAGCAAGACAAAGAAGTGTTATGTAGTTGTTTCTGAGATCGTAAAAAGCGGTGGTGGTAAGGTTAAGTCCTTGCACACTGGTAAAATATGTGCTGGCATGGGCGCTGTTATGGCTGTAGCGGCACTATTGGCAGGTGTGAATATTACATCTGTTAATGCGGCAGCGATTATTATTGATAATGTAAATAATTCTGGTTATGCGACAGGTCAAACAGGGGGTACTAGTTGGAGTTATTTATACAATTATGGAAATCCTGGGAATAAAAAGGCATTAGATCGTAGTGCTTCGACTGGGTATTATTCGCAAAACCCATTAACTGGTGTCGCTATTGGTCATAATACAAAGATTCAAGAAACTCAAGATAATACTTATTATTCTGGTGTAGCCATTGGTGACTATGCGCAGGCTACAGGTGGCTTAGCATTTGCTCTTGGTAACTATGCACAATCTACAAAGCCATCTGCTATGGCTATCGGTACGGCTTCATTATCTAGTGGCTTTAACTCCTTGGCGATGATGCGCCAATCTGCAGCGACAGGTAATTTCTCCACAGCCATTGGTACTACTTCTTGGGCTAAAGGTACAGGCAGTTTTGCGATGGGCTATTCTGCGCAAGCATATGGTGATCAATCTATCGCCATCGGTGCGGCTGAGCCAATTACTGTAGCAGGTAGTGGTACTGAGCCAAGTGCATCCTATAATGGTGATACTAATACTGTAACAAACGGGGCACGTTCTTTGGCTTTTGGTACAAAAGCGCGCACAAGTGCAGCAGCTATAGACTCCATGGCATTTGGGTCCAATTCTATTACCGATGGGGCAAATGCGGTGGCAGTAGGTAATTCTGCTAATGCAGCTGCTACAGATGCATTTGCCTTTGGTAATACAGCACAAGCGTTAGGTGCCAATGCTATTGCCATGGGTAGAACAGCACAAGCTAAAGAGTTAAATGCTATCGCTTTAGGTGGTCAAGCAAAGGCACTAGAAGCGAATGCTCTTGCCATCGGTGGTACTGCTGAAGCTAGCAAAGCTGGTACTATGGCTATTGGTACAGCAGCTAAAGCAAGTAGTAACAATGCTACAGCTATCGGTAATGGTGCAGAGGTTACAGGTGAGAACTCCATGGCATTAGGTGCGGGTGCGAAGATTTCTTCTAATAACTCCATCGCCCTTGGTGCAGGTACTGAATTCAATGGTCCATTGGTGAACACGTATGCAGCTTTCACCAACGAAATGAACCCTGCAGAAGCGGGTGTAGTAGCAGTAGGTAATACTGGTACGCCTCGTCGTATTGTTAATGTTGCAGGTGGTCAAAACGATAATGACGCTGCAACGATTAAACAATTGCGTTATGTAAATAACAACTTGGCTATGACCATTGCAGGCCCTACATACACAGGGTATCAAGCGAATGGTTCTACCTACAAAGCACCTGATTTCAATATCAAAAATAGCACATATCATACAGTAAAAGAAGCAGTAGAAGCAGCGCAAACTAACTTCTTCAGCGCTAAAGGTACATCTGCTGATGCTAACTACGATAATAAAGGTGCTACGGGCACAAATGCGACAGCAGCAGGCGTACGTGCCTCTGCAGCGGGTAATTTTGGTACGGCCCTTGGCGCTAAGGCAACGGCAACAAGCGATAAATCCACTGCCTTAGGTTATAATGCGAAAGTAACAGAAGATGACGGCGTTGCGTTAGGCTCTAATTCCGTAGCGAATACAGCGGCTGGTATAGCTGGCTATGATGTAAGCGCAGCAGATAACCGTGCCAATAAATACACAGCTTTAACAGGCAATGTAGCAACATCTACATTGGGCGCTGTATCTGTTGGTCAAAGCACTAGTGTTGGCAATGAAACACGTCAAATTACAAACCTTGCAGCTGGTACAAAGGACACCGATGCAGTTAACGTAGCTCAATTGCGCAATGTAAATCTTAAAATTGCAGGCAATACAAACGACAACAATGGTAAAAACGATGTATTGTTAGACAAACAAACATTGACTGTAAAAGGCGATGGCGCGTATGTAACAACTAAAGCTAACAACCAAACAATCGATATAACCTTAACAAATGATACAAAGGATAAAATCGACAATGCAGCTAATAAAGATCTTTCCAACATCACAAATGTAGGTAAAAAGAATATCACTGCATTAGGCACAATCGTTGAGGCTGGTCATAATGTAACAATTCCAGCAGCTACTGTAGATACTACAACAGGTCAAAAAACATATACTGTAAATGCTATGGATACAAAGGTTTCTTTAGGCACTAGCGGCTTGATGACCCTTACAGGTGGTACACCTGATGCAAACGGTGTTCGTAACTATACTGTTGACGTAGATCCTACAAAGGTAGCAAAAACTGACCTATCCAATATCAATAATGATGGTAAAACTGTCATTCGTGAAGAAGCTCAAAAGGCTGTAAAGGTTATTGCAGGCCAAAATACAACAGTTACAGAAGGTACTGATGGTACATATAAAACATATGCAGTAAATGTAGCGGGAGCAGGCGACTATCGATTGGTAGAAAACAGCGCTACAGCTGATAAAGCGTACACTGTAACGGGCAATAAAGTTGATTTAACTGTACAAGATGCTAGTACTCCAGCAAATACGAAGACGGTAACGATTAAAGATATCGCATCTAAAACAGAATTGGATTCTACAAAATCTGATTTAACAAATAAAATTAGCGATACAAAAACTGAGCTCATCAACAAAGGTTTGAAGTTTAACGCAGACAACAATGATGTTAAGACAAATAAACTTGGCTCTACCGTAACTGTATCTGGCGATGCGAATATCACTACAAAAATCACACAAACTGGTGATGACTCCACCATTGCTGTGGCTTTGAATAAAGACCTCAATGTTAAAACAGTGACTGCTACGGATACTGTGAAAGCTGGTACTACAACAGCGGGTAACCAAACTGCGACAGATAACAAAGGTGGCACTCAAACTGGCAACTTTGTAACTGGTTTAGACAACACGACATGGAATATGGCTGATCCTGTATTTGTATCTGGTCGTGCTGCTACAGAAGATCAACTTAAAAAAGTGAGTGATGCTGTAAGAGCGGCAAATGCTGGCTCTAGTGATTATCATTTGATTGGTGACCCAGCTAATACAACTGATGGCTCTTACAAGGTTACAAACAACCAAGTAGACTTGAAGGTAAAAGACGATAAAACTGGTACTACTAATACTGTAACTATCAAAGATATTGCGTCTAAAACTGAGTTCGACAAATTAAACGATCGCGCCGTTAAATACGATGTAGATGGTTCTGGGAATGTAGATAAATCCAAGGTGACATACGAAGGCCCTACATATAGTAGTACTAATAAATCTGGTGGTACTCACGTAACTAACGTGGCATATGCAACAGGGAATGACGGTAGCGAAGCAGTTAACGTAGATTACTTAACCGACAAAATCAACGACAGCTCCGAAGCGTTGATCAATAAGGGCATGAAATTTGATGCTAACGTTGGTGGTGTTAAGACTAATAAACTAGGTTCTACTGTAAAAGTTCAAGGTGAAGGCACAGAAGCCGATACTAACTATAGCGGTAAAAACATCAAAACATTTATTGGTCAAGACTCCAGTGGCAATACAACAATCGACGTTAAGATGAATAAAAATCTTGAGGTTGAAACTGTAACTGCTACAGGCGCAAATGGTAAAGATGGTAAAATCGGCATCAATGGTAAAGATGGTGTTACAACAAATCTTTCCATTACACGCGATGGCAAACCTGGTGTAGATGGTGCGGCTGGCACAACTACAACTCGTATCGTATATGAAAAACCAGATGGTACTAAAGAAGAGGTTGCTACACTAAATGATGGCCTTAAATTCAAAGGCGACATGGGTGCTACTTCTAATGTAAAACTCAATAAACAAGTGGACGTAACTGGTGGTGTTACAAATGCAGCTGACCTTGCAACAGGTAACAATATCGGTGTTACATCTGCAGCAGTTGATGCTAATGGCAATGCTAAACTTCAATTGCAACTTGCTAAAGATATTACAGGCCTTAAATCTGTAACGGCTACAGATACTGTGAAAGCTGGCACAGCTACAGTGGGTAACCAAACTGCTACAGATAACAAAGGTGGCACTCAAACTGGTAACTTTGTAACAGGTCTAGATAATACAAATTGGAACATGACCGATCCTGTATTCGTACCTGGCCGTGCGGCAACAGAAGACCAATTGAAAACTGTTAGTGATGCGGTGAAAGCTGCGAGCGCAAGTGCATCTGACTATCGCTTGATTGGTGATCCAGCTAACACAACTGACGGTTCCTACAAGGTTACAAACAACCAAGTAGACTTGAAGGTTAAAGATGATAAATCTGGTACTACTAACACTGTAACTATCAAAGATATTGCGTCTAAAACTGAGCTCGACAAATTAGAAGATCGTGCTGTTAAGTATGACTTAGACCCTGCTACAAATACTGTAGATAAATCTAAAGTTACATATGAAGGTCCTGCTTACAATAGTAATAATAAAACTGGTGGTACTCACGTAACTAATGTGGCATACGCAACAGGTAACGATGGTAGCGAAGCAGTTAACGTAGATTACTTAACTGACAAAATCAAAGACAGCTCCGATGCTTTGATCAATAAAGGCCTTAAATTCGATGCTAACGTTGGTGGCGTTCAAACTAATAAACTTGGTTCCACTGTTCTTGTAAAAGGTGAAGGCAATGAAGCAGACGCAAATTACAGTGGCGAAAACATTAAGACATTCATCAAACAAGATAATACAACTGGTAACACAACAATTGATATTAAATTGAACAAGAACCTTGTAGCCGATTCCATCAAAGTTAACAAAGATGGTAGAGATGGTAAAGATGGCGTATCCATTACTGGTCCTACTGGCGTGGCTGGTCAAGACGGCAACAATGGTAAGGTAGGTATCACAGGTGCTGACGGCAAAGACGCTGTATCTATCTCCGGTAAAGACGGCGTAGGTCACATCGGCTTAACAGGCCCTGCTGGTACAAACGGCAAGGATGGCACAAATGGTATCGACATGTCCGTTAAGAATGGTTATGACGATGCTGCTAAAGGTGTTAAGGGCGAAAAAGGTGTAGACGGTGTTGATGGTATTACACGCATTGTGTATACAGACAATACTGGTGAGCACCAAGTAGCTACAATGGACGACGGCATGTTATACGGTGGTGACACAGGTGCTGTAATCAAGAAAAAACTTAACAACCAAGTAAATGTTAAGGGTGGTATTACAGATCCTGCTAAATTTACAGTTGACGATAACATCGGTGTTGTATCTGATGGAACAGATACGTTGAAGGTTCGTTTGGCAAAAGATCTTAAAGGTCTTAACACAGTAACTGCTACTGAAACAGTTAAGGCTGGCGATGTTGTGATGGGTAAACAATCTGATGGCACACCTGCAGCCAATACTGGCAACTATGTAACAGGCCTAGATAATAAAGATTGGGACGTAACAAATCCGACTGCTGTTAGTGGCCGTGCTGCTACAGAAGATCAGTTGAAAAAGGTTACAGAGGCTATCAACAATCAAAGCTCCAACTCCACAGATTATCGTTTAGTTCAAAACCAAACAGCTGGCTCCAATGGTGATTACACAGTAGATAGCAATGGCGATGTAGCGTTGACTGTACAAGATAAAAATCATCCAAACCAAACTGAAACAGTAACTATCAAGGACGTAGCATCTAAATCTAACCTAGATAAATTAGATGACCGTGCTGTTAAGTATGATTTAGACCCTGCTACAAATACTGTAGATAAATCTAAGGTAACTTATGAAGGTCCTACTTACACTAATAAAACTGGTGGTACTCATGTAACTAATGTGGCATACGCAACAGGTAACGACGGTAGTGAAGCAGTTAACGTAGATTACTTAACTGACAAAATCAAAGACAGCTCCGATGCCTTAATTAACAAAGGCCTTAAATTCGATGCTAACGTTGGTGGCGTTCAAACTAATAAACTTGGTTCCACTGTTCTTGTAAAAGGTGAAGGCAATGAAGCAGACGCAAATTACAGTGGCGAAAACATTAAGACATTCATCAAACAAGATAATACAACTGGTAACACAACAATTGATATTAAATTGAACAAGAACCTTGTAGCCGATTCCATCAAAGTTAACAAAGATGGTAGAGATGGTAAAGATGGCGTATCCATTACTGGCCCTACTGGCGTAGCTGGTCAAGACGGCAATAATGGTAAGGTTGGTATCACAGGTGCTGACGGCAAAGATGCAGTTTCTATCTCCGGTAAAGACGGCGTAGGTCACATCGGTTTAACGGGCCCTGCTGGTACAAATGGCAAGGACGGAACAAATGGTATCGATATGTCCGTTAAGAATGGTTACGACGATGCTACAAAAGGCGTTAAGGGCGAAAAAGGTGTAGACGGCGTTGATGGTATCACACGCATTGTGTACACAGATAATACTGGTGAACACCAAGTAGCTACAATGGACGACGGCATGTTGTACGGCGGTGATGCTGGTAATGTGATTAAGAAAAAACTAAACAATCAAGTAAATGTTAAGGGTGGCATTACTGACGAAACTAAATTGACTGCTGAAGATAACATTGGTGTTGTATCTGATGGAACAGATACGTTGAAGGTTCGCTTGGCAAAAGATCTAAAAGGACTTAATACTGTAACAGCTGCTAAAACTGTGAAAGCAGGTACAGCGACTGTAGGTAACCAAGAAGCAACTAAAGCAGATGGCACTAAAGAAACTGGTAACTATGTAACAGGTCTTGATAACAAAACTTGGGATGCTGACAACATCGTAACTGGTCGTGCTGCTACAGAGGATCAATTGAAAGATGCGTTGGCAAACCAATCTAATGCAGGTCTTAAATTCGACGCTAACGTTGGTGGTACTAAGACTAATAAATTAGGTTCCACTGTCATCGTAAAAGGCGAAGGCACTGATGCAGACGCTAACTACAGCGGTGAAAATATTAAGACTTTCATCGACCAAGATAATACAACTGGCACTACAACGATTAACGTTAAATTGAATAAAAACCTTGTAGCTGATTCCATTAAGGTCAATAAAGACGGCAAAGACGGTAAGGATGGCGTATCCATTACTGGCCCTACAGGCGTAGCTGGTCAAGATGGCAACAATGGTAAGGTAGGCATCACAGGTGCTGACGGTAAAGACGCAGTTTCCATTTCCGGTAAAGACGGCGTAGGTCACATCGGCTTAACAGGCCCTGCTGGTACAAACGGCAAGGACGGCACAAATGGTATCGACATGTCCGTTAAGAATGGCTATGACGATGCTGCCAAAGGTGTTAAGGGTGAAAAAGGCGTTGACGGTATAGACGGAATCACACGTATCGTGTATACTGATAAGACTGGTGAGCACCAAGTAGCCACTATGGACGACGGCATGTTGTACGGTGGCGACAGTGGCACTGTAATCAAGAAAAAACTTAACAATCAAGTAAATGTTAAGGGTGGTATTACAGACGCAGCGAAACTTTCCAATGACGATAATATTGGGGTAGTAGCTGATGGCACTGATACATTGATGCTTCGTCTTGCGAAAGACCTTAAAGGCCTAAATTCTGCTACTTTCAACAATGGTACAGATGGCAACACTGTTGTAAACGGTGGTGGCCTCACTATTAATGATGCAGCAGGTAATCCGTTGACGTCCGTTACTAAAGACGGCGTTGTGATTACAGATGGTCCATCTATGACTAAAGATGGTATCGACGCTAGTGATAAGAAAATCACTAACGTAGCTGACGGCACAATCGGTGCAGGCAGTAAAGATGCTGTTAATGGCGGTCAATTACATACAGCGGTAGAAGACCTTAAAACTAAAGGTTTCGGTTTAACTGCTGAAGATGGCGCTTCTGTTAAGAAATCCCTTGGTGATACTGTAACTGTGAAAGGTGATGGTACGAACATTACTACATCTGTAGATAATGGTGCTGTGAAAGTAGCATTGGCTAGAGATCTTAATGTAGATACTGTTACAGCAAACACAGTAACAACAGGCGACACTAAGATGGATACAAATGGCGTAACTATTAAAGACGGCGCCAATGAAGCGACTAAGTTGACTAAAGATGGCTTGCAAATCAACGATGGTGGTAACAAAGCGGTTACTATCGATAAAGATGGTTTGACTATCGAAAATGGTCCTAAGGTAACAAAAGACGGCATTAATGCTGGTGATAAGAAAATCACTAATGTAGAAGATGGTACAATTGCTGCCGGCAGCAAAGACGCTGTAAATGGCGGTCAATTGCATACTGCAATAGAAGACATCAAAGCACAAGGCTTCGGTCTTAAAGCAGAGGATGGTCAATCTGTGAAGAAACCTCTTGGTGAAGTAATCGACCTCAAAGGCGACGGCAACATCAAGACTTCCGTAGATGGTACTGCGATTAAGATGTCCTTGAATGATACAATTACACTTGGCACAGATCCAGCAAAACAAGTTAAAGTTGATGGATCTACTGGTACGATTACTGCGGGTAATGGCGCTAACCAAGTTACAATCGATGGCAGCACAGGTTCTGTTACAGCAGGTAACACTGTGAAAGCTGGCGATGTAATCATGGGTAACCAAAGCTCTGGTGGTCAAAACGGTAACTTTGTGACTGGTTTGGACAATAAAACATGGAATCCTAACAACCCTGTAGCTGTTACAGGCCGCGCGGCAACAGAAGATCAATTAAAAGCTGTTAACGACGACTTTAACGAAAAAGCTAAAAATGGTCGTGTATTCCAAGGTGACCAAGCTGGTAACGATGGTAAAGTTGTTCGCGGTTTAGGCGATACAATGAACCTAAAAGGTGGCGCTGATGTAAATCGTTTGAGTGACAACAACCTAGCTGTTGTGAAGAACGCTGCAGGCGATGGCTATGATATCAAGTTGGCTAAGGACCTCAACCTAAAAGACGGTTCTACTACGTATACAAAAACTGTACCAGGAACTAATACTACAATTCCTTATACAGTAGATACAAAAGTAGATGGTGGTGGTATCACAATTACTCCATCCATCAATGGTCAACCTGTACCAGGTCACACTGTAAGTCTTACAGAAAATGGCTTAAACAATGGTAATAATACTATTACTAATGTAGCGCCAGGCATCAATGGCACTGATGCGGTTAACGTTAACCAATTGCGCAATGCTATGCATAGTGTAGATGGTAAAATCGCTGATGTTGGTGCAGCTAGCGCAGCCATGGCAGGTCTTAAACCATTGCAATATGATCCATTAGAACCTACACAAGTGTTGGCGGCTGTTGGCAACTATAAAGGTAGTACTGCTGCTGCTATTGGTATCGCTCACTATACAAATGAATCTACAATGCTTCATATGGGTGTTTCCTTAGGTGGTCATGATAATATGGTTAACGCTGGTGTATCTTATAAATTTGGTACATCTGACGCTAAAAAAGCAATTCCAGCACGTTACAAAGCAGGCCCAATCAGCTCTGCCTATGTAATGCAAGATGAAGTAACTGCATTGAAAGCTGAGAACTTACGCATGAAACAACGCGATGAGGAATTATCTGCTAAGTACGAACAAGTACAACGAGATAATGAAGAGATGAAAGCTCAAATTGCAATGCTTATGAAACAAGCTGGGTTAACCAAATAATCATTCACTTGAGAGTGTATTGAGTATTTAAAACATAGGAAAGCCGCCCTGGGGAGGGCGGCTTCCAATGAGGGGACTTATGAAACTAATTAAATTATTACCTATTATGGCAATTGCTTCTGTATGTGTTGCTGGCCAAGTACATGCGGCACAAGATCCTTTGATGATGCCTGAACAACCTGCGGCTCCTTTGACTGCAGAACAACAAGAAATCTCTCTTGCTGTTCCTAGTGAAGAGGTAAAAGCTGTAGTATCTGAATTTGCAGCATTCCAATTGGGAATGAGCAATGCTTTAATCAAAGACGACAATCGCGTAATGTCTGGTCAACAACGTTATACTAATAACGTGTTGTACTACATGAATGTTCGTCGTGACTGGTACATTACAAGCCATCGCTATAAAAAAGATAGCTATGCTCGCGTAGCATTAGATCGCTTGTACTTAGATTACAAAGAATTTTTCACAAACCACACAACTGTGTCTGACATGAACAAAGCTGAATATGAAAACCAAATTTTGGCAATTCTTGAAAAGAATACAGCTAACATGTCTAATGATGAATTGCGTTTCTACATGAACGAAATGGTAATCTACAGCTTGAAAGAAGCTATGCGTGACGGTAATAACCGCGTTAAGCGCATCCGCTAATCGGTATATATAACTATATATCTATGAAAGAGGTAACGGCATAGGCCGTTACCTCTTTTGTTTTCAAAACAAATGCCCTCGTAGGAACAAATTCTAGGGGGGTTTGTTTGTTATTTGTATTCACTATTATATTCTTTATGAATTATTATTTATGTTATTTACATATTTTTTCGATGGCAGTATAATCTACTTGTAGAATTATGAGGAAAGTATGAAGGAGAAGTGTTTTGTAGTGTAACAAGGGAGGCGTATGATTATGAATCACGCAAAGAAACTACAATTATTAGCAGTACTCGGAGTTTTGACCATATCTTCTGCTAGCTTGGTACAGGCTGCAGATATTCCTGTTGTGTCCTCTGGTGGTGCCACTTATAACATTGGTTTACAAGGCTGGTCATCTTTCACTAACTCAGATAATGTACATCTCGGTGGTCAAACTGGGGCGGCTAATAGCGATCCCTATGCCCATGCAGGGGATCCAAATGCAAAGGGTAATAATATTGCCATCGGTCGTCTTGCCTTGAATGGTTCTCAAGGTGGCGGCAACGTAGCACTTAGCTCTAAGACATTTGTAGGTGGTAAAGGTGATTATAACTTCTTAGGTAACTTTGCAGCAGGTTATAATTCAACCATTTCCGATACAATTGCTATAGGCTACTTTACAGGTTCCTACTCTCAAGGTAATAAAAACGTATGGCTCGGCGCTTCTCAAGCTGCCGCTAGTAAGGGGAATAACACTGTATTAATCGGTTCTAACTCTACAGTAAATGGTAATTTTAACTATGGCATGGGTCATGGCGTTATCTTTAAAGGCGATAAGAACTCCGCTATTGGCGCATATAACAAAATTGAAGGTAACCAATCTGGCGCCTTTGGTGTAGGTACGTATAATGTGGATACTGTTAAGGGCGATAATTCCTACAGTGTTGGTAACAAGAACCAAGTGAGTGCTAATAATACATTCGTAGTTGGTAATAATGTGAAAACATCTTTAGACAATGCAGTTGTATTAGGTAATAATTCTACTGCTGAAAGTAGTGATGTAGTGAGCACTCCTAGTTATACCTACAATAATGGTGTTACTGAAAGCTTCGCCGGTACTGCTCCTGTGTCTACTGTATCTGTTGGTGCGGCAGGTCAAGAACGCACTATCACTCATGTTGCAGCAGGTCGTATTACTGCGGACTCTACAGATGCAGTTAACGGATCCCAATTATATGGTACAAACCATCAAATTGATGTATTGCATCGCGATGTACGCCACGTGGAAAAAGAATCCAACCGCGGTGATGCTCGCGCCGCAGCACTAGCTGCATTACATCCACTACAATTTGATCCTGACCACAAGGTTCAAGTTATGGGTGGCTATGGTCACTACAAGGGCGAAAATGCATTGGCTCTTGGCGTAGGTTACTATCCGAAAGAAAACCTACTCCTTACAGCAGGTACAACTGTAAGTGGTGATTTGATGACTAATGTAGGCGTATCCTATAAATTTGGTGAAAATAAAACATTGCCTAAGATCTCCCCTGCATCCTATAACGCATTGGAACAACGGGTAGATACATTAGAAGCACAAAACAAAAAACTACAAGAAACAGTAGATATGCTTGTGCAAAAACTTAATGAAAAATAGAATCTAATATCTAATATTTAATATTCAGTGTAGTAATATAGAATAAGCTTTAATATTGATAAAGGATATGAAAGAGGTAATAACATAGTTATTACCTCTTTTTTATATACATATAATAGTAAACTAATACGTTTCTAGTGACTACCTATCTTGACATACATAAACATTATTCGATACACTAATATATATTTCATTTGTTGTTCATGAATTTTAAATGTAGAGAGTAATGAAACGTATTGTGTGTATCGCCTTGAGCGCCCTATTGTGTTGTGTGGGTACAGCTGAGGCAGAAAAACAACAATTACATACAAATAAGGGCGTAGTGTCTACCCAAACAGATAGTTCTATAAAGGCAGCGGCTCATATAGATGTTGCTACTCATGTAAATACTGAGGGTAAGGTAAACTCCGATGAGAAAACAGCACGCATGAAGGCTGCATCTGAAGGCTTTCACATTACGCCTGCTGCTACGCCAGACCATGTGATTGGCCAAGGTGGTCCGCTCGTCATGGATCGCCAAGATACTAAGACCGTACAGTATAGCAATGTGGATGCCGTGAACCGTGCCATTAATGCCGTGGCCATGTCTAATGTGTCCAATGTTATGTACGGTGCTAAAGGTAAGCCATGGATGCGACGCACTACACTGAGCTTTCAGTTCCAAGAAGGGTGGAAGCCACTCTATTCGGTGGAGACTGTTCAACCATTAGGTCATTACGATAATTCGTCTCGCGATGTGTGGTTTACGCAGCAGCGCATTTCTCGTGCGTCGGACACCGGTACTACCCTCAACATAGGCGTTGGGTATCGTCGTATTTCCAAGGATGATCGTCGCCTTTATGGGGCACATCTATTCTATGACCACCGGTTCTTGAATCGTCATAATCGACTCAGTGCAGGCCTTGAATATATGTCTGGTGAAAGTGAGTTCCGATTTAACTGGTACGGTTCTGCTTCCGATGAGCGCGTTCTAGATGCTAACCTTCATACCTTAGAACGGGTAGCTAATGGTTATACCTTAGAGTACGGTAAGACTTTCAAAAATGCTCGTTGGGCTAGAGTCTATGTAGAAGGTTATCATTGGAACCAAGAACGACAAGCCGATAAGAATGGTTTGCGTATCGGTTCGGAGATGCAACTGACACCGCGTGTATCTGTAGATATGGGGTACAATAAACCGGAACACAGCTCTGGCGGGGCATATGGCAAGATTACCTTCCGTTTAGCGGGGGCGCCAATGGCTTGGTATGGTGGCAAGCACCGTTTAGAAGCATCTGCAACGGTTCGTGATAAAATGCTCAACCTCGTAAGACGTACAAATACGATTTTTGTTGAGTAATAATTTTGATAACTGAATACACAAATTGAATAGTAATGCTATCTTTTTCATTCATATAATTTTAATGAAAATTAAATGAAAAATCACCTACTATTGTTGCTATATAAGTGATATACTCTAAGTAAGGGAATTTAGTGTTAATATCAATTGTTCTTTATAGATAATGGCTTTTATAAAAAGCCATTATCTTATTATATAGCTATTTTCTTATTATTGATGCCGTGTGATCGCCCGTTCATCTTAGTTACTCTCCAACTATTTGATAATCTTTGTGTTGTGTTTACTTCAAAATCTCTCTCTTAATAACAAACTTAAATCATGCGGCAACGGTAAGAGGTTCGCCTTCCTCTTACCCAAAAAGGGTAGTTAATCCTCATCGATTAACTACCCTTTTTTATATTCTCTTAATAGATATATAAATTACTGTTTACAAAATACGTATACGTGCTACAATATTCATATAAGACTCATGAATAAAAAATGAATTTTAATGCAAAGAGAGCATGATAGGTTTTGTAGTTTGTAAATGGAGGTTCTAAATTATGAACAAACGGAAACGTTTATTAACCTTGTTAATTAACGGTGTGCTGCTATCTAGTTTATGTATGGTAGCTAATGCTGCAGATAATGTAGCTGGGGCAGGTAGTGGCGTAGCTATTGGCACAGGGTCTAATGCTCAACGAGATGGAGTAGTTGCTATTGGTAAAGGTGCACACACCAATTATGCTGGCGGGTCTGGCTATGCTAAAGTTAATGGTGATGTAGTTATCGGTGAAAATGCAACAACCCATAGTTATTATGATCAATCTGGCTCAGTAGCTATTGGTAAGAATGCATATGTAGAAAATACGATTGGTCGACAAGAAAAGTTATTTGCGTTTAATCAAACAACTTTTAATACTTTTGGTATGGGAAGTCTTCCACAACAGCCAGATAAAGTTGTTACTGGTGTAGCAATAGGTGATAATACGTATGTTCGTACTGGTGGTACCATGATTGGGTCTCATAACTATCGTGGGAAAATCGGTGATATTACTGTCAATACTGACACTTACGCAGAAAAGCGTAAAGCTGGACTAGGCTTATATTCAACAACATTAGGCTCAAATAGCTTTACCAATGGTACTGTTGCAACTACTACAGGTGCTTTAAATGTTATTTCCAGCAATTATGATGGCAATAATATTGCTAATGCAACTAGAAATTTTGGAGCTACTATTAATGGCTCTTTAAACTCTATTGAGTCCGCTACAGCTGCTAATAACTATTCTGGATTAAGCAACACTGTTGTTGGTACTGCTAATAGAACCAATAATTCTAATGGTTCTTTAATTTTCGGTGCAGGTAACGAAATTACTAACTCTATTACTGATATAGATGCGGGTGCAATAACACCAGGTCTTTTTGGAGGTCCATCCTCTGTAACTAAATTATCAGAAGATGTGCGTAATTTAGTAAAAGATAATAAATCTGGTGGATCTACCTTAGCTATTGGTGGCGGCAATAAAGCTGATTACACACAATTGACATCAATGACAGGTGTTAATAATACTGTTACAGGCACTGCTGGTAATGTTGCAAAATTGAATTACGTAACTGGGTACAATAATACAATTACCAATGCATCTAATAATATTGTAATTGGTAATGATCGTAAAGTAACTGCTGATAATACAATTGCTATTGGTGGACTTTCCTCTGATGAAACACGCTCTGTTGCCAATACAACAACTATTGGTTATGACGCAAAAGCTTCTGTTGAAGGTGGTGTAGCTCTTGGTTATAAATCTAATGCGACAGTAGATAAAGGAGCAGCTGGTTATGATATCAGCACCAAAGCAGCATCTACTGATACAAGTTCTACCTGGAAAGCGACTGCGGCAGCTGTATCCGTTGGCGACGTAGCTAATGATGTAACACGTCAAATTACATCTGTTGCAGCTGGTACAAATGATACTGACGCAGTCAACGTAGCGCAACTTAAAAAGGTAGAAACTAAAATCTCTACTGTTGAAGCAGATGCTAAAAAACATACTACTGTAGTAGCTGGTGCTAATACGACTGTAACACCTGGCACAAATGCTAATGGTGGTGCTGAATATAAAGTAGCTGTTAATAAAGACTTAGTAGAGATGAACTCTGCTAACTTCGGTAAAGCAACTGACGACGTTCGTTCCCGTATCGATAAAGACAGTGCTCGCTTCTTTAACGGTAGCGAAAATATCGGTATTACACCTAAGGGCGTTCAAATCGAGAACACCGATACTTTAGAACAAGCAAAATTTGATAAATACGGTATGTACGCAAGTGAAGGGGACAAAACAGTTTACTACACTACAACTGGTATCAGCGCAGGCGACCAAATTATTAATAATGTGAAAGCTGGTGTAGCAGATACTGATGCGGTTAACGTATCTCAACTTAAACGCGTACAAGATCAAATCGCAGCATCCACTCAAGTTACAACTGTAACAGCTGGTGACCATATTAAGGTAACACCAACTGTAAATGGTAATACTCACGACTATAAAGTATCTCTTGCTGATGATATTGCTGGCCAAATTACAAATAACACAACAAATATCAACAAAAATACAAATGATATCAAAAATATCAAAGGTGATTTATCTAAAATCGATAAACGTGTTGATAAATCTGTAGCAGGTGCAGCAGCGTTGGCAGCATTGCATCCACTTGATTTCGATCCAGATGCTAAATGGGACTTTGCTGCAGGCTATGGCCATTACCGCAGTGGTGATGCAGCAGCTATCGGCGCTTTTTACCGTCCTAACGAAGATGTACAACTTAGTGTAGGTTCTACTGTTGGCAGTGATGAAACAGTATTCAATGCTGGTTTATCTGTGAAAGTAGGCGCTCATAGCAATGTATCTCGTTCTCGTGTAGCGATTGGTAAAGAAGTATTAGCTCTTAAGAAAACAGTAGCTGAACAAAATGCTCAAATTCAAAAATTGACTACATTGTTGAATGGTGTTGCTGGTACTAAGATGAAAGCCGATCACACAACATTGTTCCCAGATATCCCTACAAACCATTGGGCATATGAAGCTGTAAGCGATTTATCTCGTCGTGGTCTTGTAGAAGGTTATCCAGATGGGACATTCGGTGGTGACCGCATGTTAACACGTTATGAATTTGCTCAAATCGTATACCGTGCAATTCAAGATGGCGTAACAGTTAATGATCGCCTTGTAACAGAATTCAGCCCTGAAATGGCTTTGTTCCGTGTTGACACTGTAGCTAAAAATGCTAAAGGTGAACCAACAATCGAACGCGTTCGTGTTAACAAAAAATAACGATACTATTAGTTGATAGTGTTCATACAACTTAATAAGTAACTACTATGCATGCCTCAACTCCACCCCGAGGTCGCATAGTGGTGAATCACAAAAGGAGTAACTGATATGATCAGTTACTCCTTTTGTAGTTTCCATATTATGTAATTTTCGATATTGTTTGTGATTATATTATTTGCGATTTATTTTGCAAAATATCCTAACGCTTGGATATGCGCGATGGATTCGTCTAAATATTGTTCAGAGGAGACAATGTGTTTAGTGCCATCATCTTTTGTTCTTTCAACGGTCATGTTTTCGTTCATAGTATCAATCAATTCTTGACGAGAAATTGGTTTTGCCATCAATTTCATGACGTATGATAAACCTTCATCAACAGAGTAATCTATTTGATTATACATATTGCCGAGGCACATGTACTGATAGCCACCTTTTTCAACGAGGGTGGATACATAGTTTATGAAATGCTCTGGAATATAGGTTTCATTTTCTACAAACGGTAATTGATCATACTTTTTAGCATACGTGTTGACATGACCAACGATAGCAAGATGGAATAAACGTCTATACATAGCATCAGTATCGATTTCAGAACCAGGATGGTGCTCTTCAATATGTTTTAAAATGTCTGCCACATTGAAAGGCCGTTTTGTATCCATTAATTCTTGAATGCTAATGTGCATCACATTGGTCCACTCTGGAGGAACACCAGGCTCTTCATCTAATGCATTGTTGAAGTATAGTGTATCTAGTACTTTCTTCTCAACCCTTTCGTCATGGGAAATTTTATCTTCGTTGCTACACTTTGTTAATAGGGCCATGCGGAACTGAGTATCATACACATAATCGTAGTACTGTTCCTTATCAATGTAGCTATCTCTAGCTAATGTTCTAATATTATTTTCGACATTACTATCAAGCCATGTAATGAAGGAACGATTCAATGTTTCGTCACCGATGTAAGCGCAACCTTGCTCTTGCGCACGTTCAATAAATTCTGATACATATACAGGATCGTTAATAGCTTCTAAGTATTCGTGCCCAACGTAGTAATCGTTAGATTGGAGTACACGATTTATGTTTTTGATTTTATAATCAGAAATTTGTTGGGAACGTTCATCTAGCTTCATTGTTTCTGCAATGAGTTTTAATACATTTTTTGTGTAGACCGTACGCTCTTGTAATGAGTCGTTAGGTGCATGTTTTTCAGAATATAACATAATATCCCGCAATTGCTCTAACCGTTTCCAACCTGGATACGTATTATATGAAACATAGGCAATACCACGATCAGATAGGTTGCGACTGCAAATATTAAGGATTTTATCTTTTACCACATCAGGCACCCAAGACCAAATACCATGAACGATAATGTAATCGAAGGTACCGAATGTCTCATCAATATCCATGATATTTTTTTCTAATAAGGTAATATTTTTAAGCCCCATAGATTCAATTAATTCATTCCCATGTTTCACCTGTGTAGGGGATAGGTCGATGCCTGTGAAAGTTGCTGTTGGATTATATAGGGCTTGGGGTATGATATTTCCACCGCAAGAAGAGCCCAACTCTAATACGCGCGCGTCTTCAACTGGTACTGGGTCTAAGCCATAAATAAGAGCTTTTGCCATTAAAGATGTAATACATGTATTGGAAAATGGTTTTGATACGTATAGAAAATCGTCGTAAGATTCCTTTAGGTCGTTAATTTTAGATTGATCTACACTAGTAATGTGTTGTTTACTCATTAGAATATATCCCCTCTATAACTAATCTTCGGAAAATGCTCCTCATAATGATTTAGTATATCATAATTTTTATCAAAATCGGTCAAAAAATTCATAGTTATTTCATTTATAAGTTCGTATATGAAAAAAATGTGAAAGTGCCTTTAAAAGATTGTTGGATTATTATATTCATATTTTTCTATGATCCATATTTTATAGATAATATATAAATAGATGCCAAAATCGAGAAAAATCAATGAGATTAAATCAATTAAACGTTTATTTATAACTTGCATTAATATTGTTATCGAAAAAACTAGTACTGCATAGAGAAAAATAGATTATATTTTATAAAATACGTATAAAACACCGAAAAAATGAGTAAAAAAACACTCATATATTAAATTTTGTTTAATAAAATAAAGGTTCTGACAACAAACCTTGCTGTTTATGATAAAAACATGAAGAAAACTATTTACAACATTTTCGATATATGATATTCTGTTCATGACACAAAATGAAAGAAATATGAAAGATACTCAGAAAGGCGTAAAGGTATGGGAAATTTAGGCTTTTTGTTCTTTTGTATTTTATTGATTTAATTATAAGGATTGTAATTGTGTCTAGTTAAGAAAGGGGTTCATAGTAATATGAATAAAATCTTTAAAGTTGTTTGGAGCAAAACTAAAGAGTGCTACGTAGTAGTTTCCGAAGTTGCAAAAAACAATGGTGGTAAGAAAAAAGCTCTAGCTAGCGTGTTAGCTGGTTTGGCTATGGTAGCTGCTACAGCAGGTACACCTGTACAAGCGGAAGTAGGTTTGGGTGGCAGCTCGGTTAATATTACACCTGATGGTACATTAAATGGCTCTAATAGAGTGACTCAAAACTCTATTGTAGTTGGTTACCAAAATAGAACAACTGGTGGTAGTGGTAACGGTCATGTTATTTATGGTGCTAACAATGTGGCGAATCAAGATTCATCTATGGCTCTTGGTAACCAAAACATAGCAACTGGTCCTGCAGCATCTGCTATTGGCGTAGGATCTCAGGCAACTGGTAGAAATACTATTGCTGTAGGTAATGTGGCAAAAGCTAGTAATACGGATAATATCGCTATTGGTACATATTCTGAAGCATTAACTAGTGGTCAAGATTCATATGCTCTTGCAATGGGTTCTTATTCAAAAGCTAATGCTCATATGGCAGTTGGTATTGGTGCAATTGCTAAGGCAACGGGTACTGAATCTACAGCAGTTGGTGCTGGTTCTACAGCAAGTGGTACTAATTCTACTGCTCTTGGTGCTCGTAATACTGCATCTGGTCTTCGCTCTGTTGCTATTGGTAAAGGTAATAATGCTATTGCAGAAGATACTATTGCAATGGGTACTACCAACAATGCGAAGATTGGTGGTGCTATTGCCATTGGTCAAGATAACCTTGCAGATTCTACTGTAGGTGGTGGTCGTGACGCAGGTAATACAATGATCGCTATTGGTCGTGACAATAAAGCGACAGCAGAAGATACTGTTGCAATCGGTCGTAAAACAACAGCATCTGCTAACGTTTCTGTTGCCCTTGGTGCCCGTTCTGAAGCGACAGGCTCTGGTGCTATTGCTATTGCTGGTAATGGTGAAGGCTATAAAACTACATCCACTGGTACAGGTTCTATTGCAATTGGTATGCAATCTAATTCCACTGGTACTGCTTCTACTGCAGTAGGTGGTGTTGCGCAAGCAACTGCTAAAGGTGCCTCTGCCCTTGGCTTTAAGGCAAATGCTACTGCTGAAAGTGCGACTGCATTAGGTCAAGAATCTGTTGCATCTGTAAAAGATGGCGTTGCTCTTGGTTCTCAGTCTAAAGCAACTGTAGACAAAGGTGTTAAAGGCTTTAATCCTGCAGAAACTCGTACAAATAAATATTCTGGTTTAGCTGGTACTGCACAAACATCCACATTGGCAGCTGTTTCCGTAGGTGATGGTGCTACTGCAACTCGTCAAATTACAGGTCTTGCTGCAGGTACTAATGATACTGATGCAGTTAACGTAGCTCAATTAAGAAGCGTTAACTTGAAATACGCTGGTGACACTGGCAATGGCGATGTATTGTTAGATGATGGTACATTGAAAATTAAAGGTGATGATCCTACATTTATTTCTACATCTGCTGATAAAAATGGTGTTACAGTAAAAGCTAAAATAGGTGCTGATATTACTACTAATGCTGATGGTAAAGCAGTTGCTCCTACTACAAACGGTATTGCTACAACTGACAATGTTACTCAAGCGATCAACAACTCTGGTTGGAAAGTAACTTCCGCTAATAATGGTGGTACTACAAACGGTACAACTTCTGAAAAAGTAAGCCCTGGCGATACTGTTACTTTCAAAGCTGGTAAAAACATTGTATTAGACCAAGCTGGTAAACAATTCACATATTCCTTGAATAAGGATGTTGATTTGACTAACGGTGGTTCTTTAACAATTGGTGATACTAAAATTAACAACGATGGCATGACTATCACTGGTGGTCCATCTGTAACTAAAACTGGCATCAACGCTGGTAACAAAAAAATCACTAACGTAGCTCCTGGTACAGACGATACTGATGCAGTTAACGTAAAACAATTGAAATCCGCTAAGACAGAAGTTAAAGCTGGTAATGGCGTAACTGTTGCTAAGACTCAAGATGCAACAGATGGTCATGATATTTACACAGTAAGCTCTACTGGTGCTACTGGTAACACTGATCCTTCTAAAGTTGAAGGTGGTAAAAATACTACTGTAACAGGTGATGGTACAGCAGCTACTCCGTACAAAGTAAATGTACAAGGTGACTTGAAAGACATCTCCTCCATTACAAATGGTACTGGTTCTGGTAAAATCTCCTTCGCTGGTGATCAAGTTGTAAAAGTTGAAGGCGACAACCCTATTTCCTTAGATGGTAAAGGTGGCTATGTAACTGGCTTACAAAACAAAGATTGGGATATTACTAACCCAACTGTTGTTTCTGGTCGTGCAGCAACTGAAGACCAATTGAAAAAAGTAAGCGATGGCTTCAACAACACAATTAAATTAGCTGGTAACACTGGTAACACAGATACTCAAAAATTCAATAAAACTGGTGGTTTGAGCTTCGGCGTAGTTGGTGCTAACAACGGTCAATACATCAAAACAACTGCTTCTGGTACAGATGTAGTAGCTGATTTGTCCGATGATGCAAAAGCTAAATTGAACCATACCTTTGAAGTAGCTCCTGGTTCTAGCAATGTAACAGTATCTAAAGATACAACTGATCCTAATAAAACAGTTTATAAAGTAGCTGTTGCTAATACTCCAGCAGCTGGTGCTTCTTCTACTGAAAGTGTAGTTAAAAAAGCAGCTACAACTGGCGATACTAACATTGCTGATGTTACTGTTGGTAATGGTAAAAACTCTGGTGATCCAGATGCTCAATACGAAGTTAATGTTTCCCGTAATGCAGTTAAAGATGCAGCTCGTGAAGCAGTAACAGTTAATAACGGTGGTACAACTACTGGTGGTAACTACACAGCTGATGCAGATAACCCTATCACTGTTAACCCTGTGAAAGATGATGCAAAGCATAACACTACATACGAAGTGAAATTCGATGGTGAAAAAGCAGCTAAACAAATTCCTTTGACTTACAAAGCTAATGGTACTGGTGACCAAAAAGTTAAACTAGATAAAGGTCTAAACTTCACAAACGGTTCCAACACAACAGCTTCCGTAGCTGCTGATGGCGTAGTTAAATACGACTTGAACAAAGACGTTGATTTGACTAAAAATGGTTCCTTAACAATTGGTGATACTAAAGTTAACAACGATGGTGTAACAATCACTGGTGGTCCATCTGTAACTAAAACTGGTATTGACGCTGGTAACAAAACTATCACTAATGTAGCTCCTGCAGTTAACGGTACTGATGCAGTTAACCTCGATCAATTGAAAGCAGCTCGTACAGTTGTTACATCTAATGATAAATCTGTAACAATCAATAAAACAGAAAATGGCAATCAAGTAACATATGACTTACATGTAAATGCAGCTGCTGGTACAGCATCCACTTGGAACATCGCTTCCGATAAAGTGTCTGGCACAGAAGGTACTGTTGCAGCAGGTTCCAATGCAGCTCAAAACATTGCTGATGGTAAAACAGTAACAATGCAAGCAGGTAAAAACTTGACTGTAAACCAAACTAACGATGGTAACGGTAATGCTTCTGTTGCATTTGCTCTTGATAAAGACCTTAAAGATCTTGACAGCGTAACAACTGGTAAAACAATTACTAAAGAAATTACGTTGAAAGATCCTAGTGGTACTGGTGAAACTGTCATTAAGAAAGATGGCGACCGCATTACATACACTAACGATGGTGGTACTACAGTTCATAAAGTTGCTAATCTTAAAGATGAAAAACACATTACAGCAACAACTGCAGGCAATGAGTATACAGTAGATAACGATGGCAATGTTACTATGACGTATACAGATGGTAATGGTGACTTGGTAACAGGTGAAAAAGCTGTTATTAAAGGCGTTGCTAAAAACGATCTTTCCAACATCAATAATGCTGGCAAGAATGTAATCACTGGTCTTGGCACAATCGTTAAAGGTGGCGAAAATGTTAACGTAACTGTAGCATCTGATGCTACTACTGGCCAAAAAACTTACACTGTAAATGCTGTAACTCCAGCTGTTTACACTAAAGCTGATGGCACTAAAGTGGTTAAACGCCCAGATGGTACTTTCACAACTAATGTTGATGGTGCTCCTGGTAATGATGTTCCTGCAAGTGATGTTATCGTATCCATCCAAGATGCAGCAGGCAATACAACTGGTGGTAACTCCATTGTTAATAATGTTGGCTCTGCTATTAAAAATCAAACAGGCGCAGATTACTTAACTAAATTGGATACAGCTAATGGCTTGACTCCAAATGCAGCTGTTAACGTATCTGACTTGAAATCTACAGCTGATGCTTTACGTGCAAATGAACTTCACATTGCTCCTACAGCAGTTAAAGCTGGTAGCACTGAAGCTAAAGGCGGCGTAGTAAGCGGTACTGAAAACGTATACAAATACGATGCAGCTACTAAGAAAGTTACATTGACATACAACGATGGCAAAGGTACTGCAGTATCTGATACTAAAGCAGTTATCGACTTCTCCGACTTGAACATTCCTGCAGCTGGTAATAACTACGGTTTCAAAGCTAATGCAATTGCTGGTGATGGTAAATTAGATGGTGCAGCAACTGCAACAGCTGTTGAAAATGGTGGCACTGTAAACTTTGCAGCAGGTAAAAACTTGACTGTAAAACAAACTGTTGATGCAGCCAATAAAACTCAAACTTATACTTACAGCCTAGACAAAGATTTAACTAACTTGGATAAAGTAGTTGTTAATGGTAAAGATGGTCAAGCAGGTAAAGATGGCGTAACTATTGTTGGACCTCAAGGTGCTACAGGTGCTCCTGGCCTTCCTGGTACAAATGGTATCGATGGTAAAGTTGGTATTTCTGGTAAAGACGGTAAAGATGCAGTATCTATCTCCGGTAAAGATGGCGTAGGTCACATTGGTTTAACTGGCCCTGCTGGTAAAGATGGTAAAAATGCAACTGCTGATATTACTGTTAAAGAAGGTAAAGCTGGCGTTGATGGTAAAGACGGTGTTGATGGTATCACTCGTATCTTCTACAACGATAAAGACGGCAACGAACATCAAGTAGCAACTCATGATGATGGTATGAAGTTTGCTGGTGACGATGGTCAAACAGATGATACTAAAGTTCTTAAGAAACATCTTAACAACGTAGTAGATATCGTTGGTGGTGCTGATAAAAATAAATTGACTACTAACGATAACATTGGTGTTAACAATGTTAATGGCAAATTGAAAGTTCAATTGGCTAAAAATGTTGACTTGGATGCTGATGGCTCCTTGACTACTGGTAATACAAAAGTTGATAACAACGGTGTTACAATCACTGCTCCTGCAGGTGGTACTACTACTGATGTTAAGTTGACTAACACTGGTTTAGATAATGGCGGTAACAAAATTGTTAACGTTAAAGCTGGTGAAAACGATACTGATGCAGTTAACGTAAAACAATTGAAAGACAAAGTTACAACTGTTGAGTCTTCCGATAGTTCCATCAAAGTAGTAGACAAAAACGTTGCTGGTCAACCTGGTTATGATGCAGCTAAAGGTCACCAATATGACATCACTATCAATAACCAAACTGTAGTTGAAAAAGCTCAAACTCCAGTTGTTTATACTAATAAAGATGGCGACAAACTTTACAAAATCGTAGATCCTGCTACTGGTAATGTTACATTCAATACTAAGCCTGATGGTACTGGTACTACAGTTCAACCTGCTGATGTAATTGCATCCATGAACAATGGTGGTGATTCCACAACAACTCCTATGAAGTTGAACAACGTAGGTTCCACTATTGCTGATCAAGCTGGTAACACTTACTTAGATAAAATTGATGCAGCAGCTGCTGACAACAAAACTAAGAACGGTGCAGTTAATGTAACAGACCTTAAAAATACAGCTGATGCATTGATTGAAAAAGGCTTGAAATTTGATGCTAACGCTGGTGGTGTGAAAACTAATAAACTTGGTTCCACTGTGAAAATCCAAGGTGAAGGTGCTAAAGCTGATACTGAATACAGCGGTGAAAACGTTAAGACTATCATCTCTCAAGATACTGACGGCAACACAACAATCGATGTTAAACTTGATAAAAACCTTAAAGCTGACAGCGTAGTTGTTGGTAAAGATGGTAAAGACGGCGTTGATGGTAAAATCGGTGTTAACGGTAAAGACGGCGCATCTGTTGTACTCAACGGTAAAGATGGCTCTATCGGCTTGACTGGTCCTAAGGGTGCTGACGGTAAAGATGGCGCAAGTGCTAAGATTTCCGTTAAAGACGGTGTTCCTGGTGTTGACGGCCAACCTGGTGATAAATTGACTCGTATCGTATACGAAGACAAAGATGGCAACACACATGAAGTTGCAACTCACGATGATGGCATGAAGTTCGCTGGTGACAACGGTCAAACTAACCAAGATACTAACCCTAACGTTATTAAGAAACATCTTAACAACGTAGTAGATATCGTTGGTGGTGCAGATAGCTCTAAATTGACTGACAACAACATTGGTGTAAATGCTGATGGCGGTAAATTGAAAGTTCAATTGGCTAAAGACATTGATCTTACTAAAGATGGTTCCGTAAAAATCGGTGACACTACTGTTAACAACGATGGTTTAACTATCACTGGTGGCCCATCTGTTAAGAAAGATGGCATCAATGCTGGCGATAAGAAAATCACAGGCGTTAAAGCTGGTGAAGCTGATACAGATGCAGTAAACGTTAAACAATTGAAAGATAAAGTTACAACTGTTGAATCTTCTGATGGTACTATCTCTGTAACTGACAAAAATGATCCTACATCTGCAACTTATGATGCAGCTAAAGGTCACCAATATGACATTAAGATCAATAACCAAGGTGTTGTAAACAATGCTCAAATTCCAGTAGTATACACTAAACAAGATGGTACTAAAGTTTACAAACAACCAGATGGTACTTTCAATACAGCTAAAGATGGTTCTGGCGATGTTGTAAATGCTGGCGATATCATCGCTTCCATGAACAACCCTAACGCTTCTACTACAGATCCAATGAAATTGAACAACGTTGGTTCTTCCATCGCTGACAAAGCTGGTAATACATTCTTAGATAAGATTGATGCTGCTGCTGGTGACAACAATACTAAGAACGGTGCTGTAAATGTTACTGACCTTAAAAATACTGCTGATGCAATCGGCAACAAAGGTTTGAACTTCGGTGCTCAATCTGGCAATGACATCCACAAAAACTTGGGTGAAAAACTTGAAATCGTAGGCGAAGGCACTAAAGCTGATGACAACTACAGCGCATCCAACATCAAAACTATGACTAAAGATGGTAAAGTTGTGGTAGCTCTTGATAAAGATCTTAACGGCTTGAACTCCATTAGCGTTCCTGGTAAAAATGGCGTTGATGGTAAAGATGGTGTATCCATCTCCGGTAAAGATGGTGCTAACGGTATCGACGGTAAAGTTTCCATCGGTAAAGATGGTAAAGATGCTGTATCCATCGCTGGTAAAGATGGCGTAGGTCACATTGGCTTGACTGGTCCTCAAGGTCCTGCTGGTGCAGATGGTACTGGTGTAGATATCTCTACAGATCACGGTTCCAAAACTCTTGTTAAACCAGAAGCTAACAATGGCGACAAATCTGAACGTATCGTATACGTACCAAAAGATAAAGATGGCAACCCATTGAAAGATACTGATGGCAACCCAATCAAACGTGAAGTAGCAACTATGGATGATGGTTTGAAATTCACAGGTAACAACACTGGTACTGAAAACAAACATGCGTTGAATACGCTTGTTAAAGTTCAAGGTGAAGGTGTGACTGCAGCTCAATCCACTGCATTCCAATCCGCTGCTGGTAACATCAATGTAGTAGCTGATGGTAACGATACATTAACTGTTAAATTGAACAAAGACCTTAAAGGTATCAACTCCATCAAGAATAGCGACAATGGTCCTGCATTGAACTTCAACGCTGGTGACCTCTCCGTAACTGGTGGTAACCTCAACATGGGTGGTAACAAAATTACTAACCTTGGTAAAGGTACTAACGATACAGATGCGGTTAACTTGAAACAATTGAAAGATTCCCGTACAATCGTTAAATCTACTGATGGTTCCGTAGGTGTTCGTGAATCTGAAAGTGCTGATGGCGCTAAAGTATACGACTTGTCTACTGGTGCAAGCCCTCGTTTCGATGAGTTAACTGATGAAATCGGTCGTGTAGGTGCACAAGGCGCAGCTCTTGCAGCATTGAAACCTATCCAATACGATCCATTAGAACCAACTCAAATCATGGCTGGTTATGGTAACTACCGTGGTAACTCCGCTATTGCAATGGGCGTTGCTCATTACAAAAATGAGTCCACAATGATGCATGCAGGCTTAGCTTGGGCAGGTGGTTCTCGTCACATGATGGCAAACGCTGGTGTAACTTGGAAAGTTGGCAACCGTGATAGCGAAGCTGCTGTAGCAGATCGTTACCGCAAAGGCCCTATCAGCTCTGCTTATGCAATGCAACAAGAAATGGCTTCCGTTAAAGCACAAAACGCTGGATTAAAAACAGAAGTATCTGATTTGAAAGCTGAAAACGAACAAATGAAAGCTCAAATTGCTGCTATGATGGCAAAACTTGGTATGTAATCATTTGTGAGTGTAAGAACTGAATGAACAAAGGAAGGTATGCGCTACCTAGCGTAGCGCTTACCTCTCCCTATTGTTTGTAAAAACAATGCTTTTAAATATGAACGTGAAACGCGTGAGAGATACTTTCACCATAATCTAACGATAGAAAAGAGGAATATAGAATGAAAAAATCTACATTACTTGCTTGTGCAGCGGCTCTTGTTATTTCTACAGGCGTTGTAGGTGCACAATCCGCTCCAACATATGACGATAATTTGATTTTACGTAATCCAGTATCTGCTCCAGCATTGGGCAATGTAGTATTGGTTCCAGTGGCTAGTCCACAAACAGTGTCTGCTGTTCATGACTATGTGAAAGCTTGGCAAAATGCGGAGATCAACATCGCAAAAGCTAAAGTGAAATACGAAAACCATGAGCGTATGACAAAAGCTGAGAAAAAATGGTTACATTCCTATGACAAACACAACTATGCTGACTACTTCCGCACACATTCCATCGGTCGTGTACATGGTCAAGAAGTGTTCTTGAACTGGAATGGTGAAAACCGTAATAAAAACGAATACGAATACTTTGAAATGCCTAAATACAATAAAGAAGATGGCTTCACTAACAGCTATGGTTACAATGTATTGCGCGGCATGACAGATCGTATTAACGAAATCATCCAAAAACAAAAAGAAGTTGGCGGTCCTATGACTGACGACGAAGCACAAGCATTAGAAGATGCTATTTTGGATGTAATGGCTAAAGACCAAGAAAACGTTTCTAACGAAGAACTTCGTCACTACATGAACGAAACAATCTGGTTCGCAGCTAAACAAACTGTAAAAAATAAAGCTAGTGAAGAACCTACTGTTCAAGATGAACACACTGTAGATCTTCGTGAAGCGATCAATCGTCCAGCTAACCAAGAAACTAAAAAAGTAGACTTGCGCGCTGCGATTCAATAATAAGGTTTGTAAATTTAACTATAAATCATTAACACACTGAGAGCTCGGCATAAACGATATACAATGAATTAGGAAGATGATGTGTGACGCACAGTGTATATAATGAACAACTACATATGGCCCTCATACGGCGATTGTTTGAGGGCCTTGATGTACCCTGGCCCCCGACTAGGGCACACAATCCTTATGCAAAACGACGCCATCCGAAAGGATGGCGTTGTTTTTTTGCGTTTATGGATTGTTTTCTATACTTATATGCCCCAATAATTGTACAAATGTAAACAGTTATAAAATAATAGACCGATTATATTAACTACCTTTTTCTACACATTTATGAAGAAACGCTTGTTTGCTGTATTTAAACTTCATCTAATTTAGAATGTTTATATATATAAGATGAAGATGATCTTGTATAAGATATTCAAATATAATGTAAATATAAACTGGAGTAACCCATTTTATACTCTTATATATATAATGTATTATATTATATATAATGCTATTATAAAGAAAACCCTTATTTTATGCGTATGTGGAGATAATTCCTCATATCTAGAAAATTCGGTTTATCTTGTTTAGAAATATAAAATTTATTTTAATTATTTCAGGAATTTCTATTTACAATTAGTTTATAAATTGTTATTATATTAATATCTTAATGAATAGTATGTGAACGTGTGTCATAAACCATTCATGAAACAAAAAATGTATGAATAAGGCATTTAGTGTTTTCTTTATAAGAGAGAAAGGGGTTCATAGTTTCTATGAATAAGGTTTTTAAAGTCGTTTATAGCAAATCTAAAGGCTGCTATGTAGTAGTACCTGAAACTGCTAAAAATAATAACGGCAAGAAAAAAGTATTAGCTAGCGTATTGGCTGGCTTGGCTGTAGCTGGCGCTATGGGCGGTATTGCGCCTCAACAAGCTATGGCTGATGCGGATTATGGCAATAGTCATGTTAATGTTTGGGCTAATACGGCTCCAGATGGTAGCAATGGCAAAAATGATGCAGGTCAAAACTCTATCGTTGTAGGGTATCAAAATAGAACAGACCACACAGCCGGTAATGATGGCAAGGTAGCGATTGGTGCTAAAAACTCAGCAACTGGCAATTCCGCTATGGCGATGGGTAACCGAAACGTTGCAAACGGTGGTGCAGCTACAGCTATCGGTGCTGGTAATGAATCGACTGCAGCTACAACACTTACGGTAGGTAATAAAAATAATGCGAATGCAGAAAATGCTATCGCTATTGGTGCGTACAATAATCAAAATTGGACACATGGTTCTTGGCAAACAACACCTAAACCAGCTGGTGCTTATTCATTAGCAATTGGTAACTTTAATGATGCTTTAGGTAGTCGTGCTACTGCAGTAGGTGCTTTCAATACAGCTAAAGGCGAATGGGCTACGGCTATTGGTGCGTCTACAGTAGCAAGCGGTAATGGTGACGTAGCAATCGGTGATACATCTAAAACGAATGCAACCGGTGTTGGTCATGCCGTAGCTGTAGGCTGGCATGCTGAAACTGGTGCTGCTAATGCAGTGGCTGTAGGTCCTAGCGCATTAGCTAGTGGTAAAAATTCCGTATCTGTTGGTACCAATAATAACTCTCGTGTGCAAGACACAGTTACCATGGGTCAAGACAATGATGCGAAAACAATGGGCGGTATCGCCATTGGTAAAAACAACATGGTGGACTCCACAAATGGTGGAACAAACTTTGCAGAAACTGCAGATGAAAACTCCCAAATCGCTATCGGTCGTGACAATACAGCGACTCATTTAGATACAATTGCTATTGGTCGTGAAACGCATGCTACTGGATCTGGCGCAACTGTAATCGGTGCACGTGCTGAAGCATCTGGTAACAACTCTATTGCTATCGGTCAAAGTGGTAAAAATTCCCCTAGAGTTATCGCTTCTGGTGAAAATACAATTGCCGTAGGTATGCAATCTCAAGCTGCAGGTGCATCTGGCATCGCAATTGGTGCTGCTTCTAACTCTACTGGTGACTATGCAGTTGCTATGGGTCGTCTTTCCAGAGCAAGTGCAAAAAATGCGACTGCTTTAGGTAACGAAGCAAGAGCAACATTTGAAACAGGCGTTGCACTTGGTTCTAACTCTATTACTACATCTGATAAAGGTGTTGTGGGTTACAACCCATCTGATTTACATAACCGTAAATACACTAACTTACAAGGTAATGTACAAACTGCAACACATGCTGCTGTATCCATCGGTGCTGATGAAAACATGACTCGTCAATTGACAGGTCTTGCTGCTGGTACTAAAGATACTGATGCTGTTAACGTAGCTCAATTGAAAAACGTTGGTGTTGCTGTAACTGGTAACACTGGTTCTAGCGACTTCTTGACTGACGGCGGTAAATTAAATGTTCGTGGTGAAGGTCGTGTATCTGTAGCTGCTAGCGATGACGGTGCTAAAGATTCCAAATTGACTTTGAAATTTGATGATACTAACTTAGTAAAAGCTGGTAGAAATGTAACTGTTGATACTTCTGTTACTGATGGTAAAACTACTTACACAATCAACGCTGCTGACACAGCTGCTAAGTATGACTTCTTAACAAATGCTAAAGCTAACGGCGGTAAATTAGACGGCACTGCAAATCCTGCAACTGTAGCAAAGGGTAATACTGTTAACTATGCTGCTGGTAAGAACTTAACAGTTAAACAAGAAATTAACCAATCTATTGGTGAACAAACATATACATACTCTTTAAATAGCGATCTTGGCGGCATTACTTCCATTACTAATAATGGTGGTACTACAATGCACTTTGGTGGTGACAACATCAGCATCACTGGTGGTAACCTAGATCTTGGCGGTAATAACATTACTAATCTTAAATCTGGTGGCGATGTAACTAATAATGCGGCTAACATTGGCGATGTTGTTCGTATTTCTAAAGCGAACGACTTGCATGTAGCTCCTACAGCAGGCACTAATAACAATGTGGCTGAATACACTGTAGATGCTAACAAAAAGGTTACATTAACTTACCAAGACGGTAATGGTAAAACTGTTAACGGCCCTAAAGCAGTTATCGACTTGAGCGGTTTGAAAACTGGTGATATGAGCTCCTTCAACATTAAATCTTCTGCTACAGAAGGTAAGGTTGCACAAGGTTCCGCTGGCGTTCAAGAAATCAAAGACGGCAAAACTGTTGAAATGCAAGCCGGCAAAAACATGACCATCAAACAAACCAACAAAGATGGTAATGCACAAGTTGAATTTGCATTAAATAAAAATGTTGATTTAACTCCAGATGGTTCTTTAAAAATCGGTGATACAAATATTACAGACAATGGTTTGACTATCAATGGTGGCCCTTCCATTACAAAAACTGGTATCAATGCTGGTGATTTGAAGATTACTAATGTGAAAGCTGGCGTAAATGACAACGATGCAGTTAATGTTAGCCAATTGAAACAAGTTCGCGCTGACGAACGTCACATTAAACCTGGTGAATACGCAGTTGATAACAACGGAAAAGTTACAATGACATACGTTGATGGTAACAACAAAGACGTTGCTAACGAAACGGCTGTTATCACAGGTATTGCTAAACAAGATCTTTCCAATATCAACAAGGGTGGCGAAACAGTCATCCAAAATCTTGCTAAAAAATCCATCGATATGGAAAATGGTAAGAATACAAAGGTTAGCAACCGTGAAATCAATGGCGTTAAAACTTTCAAAGTAGACGTTGAAGGTGATTTAAACGATATTACATCCATCACTAATAAAGGTGGCGATGGCAAAGTTGTATTTGGTGGTAACCAAACTGTAAACGTAGCAGGCAATCATAACATTAACTTGAATGCTAAAGTTGGTGACATCACTGGTTTAACTAACGTAACTTTGGATGCTCCTGACTTCGCTAAAAAAGGTCGTGCAGCAACTGAAGAACAATTGAATATCGTTAACAACGGTTTTAATAACACAGTTGGCTTGACTGGTAACACAGGCGCTACTGAATTACAAAAATTGAACAAACAAGGCGGCTTGAGCTTCGGCGTTGTGGGTGCTAACAATGGTGAGTACATTAAAACAACTGCTTCTGGTAGCAATGTAGTAGCTGACTTGTCCGACAGCGCTAAAAACAAATTGAACAGTACTGTTGTAGTAGAAGGTAAAAATGCTGCGAAAGTAACAAGCAATGTAATTCAAAATGCAGATGGCAGCACAAAAACTGTATATACTGTAGATGTTAATAACGTAAAACCTACTGCAGCTTCTACTGAAAAAGTACAAGCTAAAGAAGACGTAGCTGGCTCTAGCGACAAAAACATCGCAAAAGTTTCCCCTAAAGCTGGTGAAAACTTCGGTGATGCAGGCGCAACTTACGAAGTAAACGTATCCCGTAACGACGTAAAAGATGCAGCTCGTGAAGCAGTAACTGTAAATACTACAAATACAACTAACAACCCTATTACTGTTACACCTGTACAAGATGAAGCAAATCATAACACAAATTACCAAGTAACATTCGATGGCGAAAAAGCTGCTAAACAAATTCCTTTGACATACAAAGCGAATGGTACAAACGAACAAAAAGTTACTTTGGATAAAGGTTTGAACTTCACAAACGGTAAAAACACAACAGCTTCCGTAGATGCTGAAGGCGTTGTTAAATACGATGTGAATAAAGATTTAGTAAACATCAATTCCATTTCCAACACTACAAATGGTCCAAAAATGGAATTCGGTCCTAACTCCATCAACATCACTAATGGCCCTATCAACATGGGTGACCAAAACATCACTAACCTTAAATCTGGTGGCGATGTAGTGAATAACGCTGCTAACATCGGCGACGTAACTCGTATTTCTAAAGCTAATGATTTGCACATTGCTCCTACAACATCTAACCGTACTGGTGAAACAACTACATCTTACGCTTACGATGCAGCAAGCAAGTCCGTAACATTGAAATACAATGATGGTAACGGTGCTACACAATCTGGTACAGTTGCGAAAATCGACTTGTCCGGCTTGGCTGATCAAATTAAAGACGGTTACTCCTTCTCCACTGACGCTAAAGGCAATGTAGTTGGTAACCACGCTGTTACAGCTGTTGGCAATGGTAAAACTGTTTCCTACGCTGCAGGCGATAACTTGACTGTAAAACAAGATATCGATGCTGCAACTGGCGAACATACTTACACATATGCATTGTCCAACAACATCGACTTGACTCCAAATGGTTCCTTAAAAATTGGCGACACTATTCTTAATAATGGTGGCTTAACAATTACAGGTGGCCCATCTGTTACTAAAACTGGTATCAACGCTGGTAACTTGAACATTACTAATGTGAAAGCAGGCGTAAACGATACTGATGCAGTTAACGTAAAACAATTGAAAGATGCTCGTACAGTAGTAACTTCTAACGATAACTCCGTAACAGTTAATAAAACTGAAAACGGCAACCAAGTTACTTATGACTTGCATGTAGCTCCAGGTGCAGCACAATCCGTATGGAATGTGAAATCCACTGGTAATACAACTGCTGATTCTGAAACAGCTGCAAAAACTATCACTGATGGTAAAACAGTTGAAATGGCAGCAGGTAAAAACTTGACTGTTAAACAAACTAGCAACGAAGACGGCGCTAAAGTTGAATACGGTTTAGCTGGTGACTTGACTAACATCAAGACTATTAAAAACGAAGGTCCTGCTACTTTCACAATCGGCGGCAACGAATTCAAATTCGATGGCGGCAATGTGAACATGGGCGATAATAACATCACTAACCTTAAATCTGGTGGCGATGTGATCAATAACGCAGCTAACATTGGCGACGTTAAACGTATCTCCAAAGCTAACGACATTCATATCAAAGACAAAACATACACAGTGAACGCTGATAAAACAGTTACATTGGAATATGTTGATGGCAATGATAATGCAGTGAACAAAACAGCTAAGATCGACTTGAGCAACTTGCCTACAGGCGACAAAGCTGCTGTTGAAAGTGTAGTTAAAAAATCTGCTGCAGCAGGCGACACTAACATCGCTGACATTACTGTAGCTGACGGCAAACAAACTGGTGATGCAAACGCTAAATACGAAGTAAATGTTTCCCGTAATGCTGTTAAAGATGCAGCTCGTGAAGCAGTGACTGTAAACAATGCAAACAATAGCAATAATCCAATCACTGTTACACCTGTACAAGACGAAGCAAACCACAACACAACTTACCAAGTAACATTCGATGGCGATAAAGCTGCTAAACAAATTCCTTTGACATACAAAGCGAACGGCTCCAACGACCAAAAAGTTACATTGGATAAAGGTTTGAACTTCACTAATGGTTCCAACACAACAGCTTCCGTAGCTGCTGATGGTGTAGTTAAATACGATCTTAACAACAACGTAAACTTGACTCCATCTGGTTCCTTAACTATTGGTGATACTGTTGTTAACAACGGTGGCTTGACTATCTCTGGTGGTCCATCCGTTCTTAAAACTGGTATCAACGCTGGTAACTTGAACATTACTAATGTGAAAGCAGGCGTAAACGATACTGATGCAGTTAACGTTAAACAGTTGAAAGACTCCCGTACAGTAGTAACTTCTAACGATAACTCCGTAACAGTTAACAAAACTGAAAACGGTAACCAAGTTACTTACGACTTGCATGTAGCTCCAGGTGCTGCACAATCCGTATGGAATGTAAAATCCTCTGGTAATACAACTGCTGACTCCGAAACAGCTGCAAAAACTATCTCTGATGGTAAAACAGTTGAAATGGTAGCAGGCAAAAACTTGACTGTAAAACAAACTAGCAACAATGACGGCGCTAAAGTTGAATACGCATTGTCAGATGACATCAAAGTTGGTAACGACGGTAAAGATGGCAAAGACGGCGTTGACGGTAAAATCGGCGTAAACGGTAAAGACGGCTCTGCAGTTGTGATCAACGGTAAAGACGGCTCCATCGGCCTCAATGGTAAAGACGGTAAAGACGGTCTTACTATCCGCGGTGCTAATGGTCAAGACGGCGTAAATGGTACAAACGGTACTAACGGTATCACTCGTATCGTATACGAAGACAAAAACAACAACAAACATGAAGTGGCTACTACTGATGACGGTTTGAAATTCACTGGTAATAACACTGATGTTGTAAACAAAAACAAATTGAACAGCCTTGTTAAAGTTCAAGGTGAAGGCGTAGATAAAACAACTTCTGCATCCTTCAAGAGCGCTTCTGGTAACATCAACGTAAAAGCTGATGGTACTGATACTCTCGAAGTTCAATTGAACAAAGATTTGAAAAACATCACTTCCATTAAGAATGATGGCCCTGCAACTATGACAATTGGCGGCAACGAATTCAAATTCGATGGCGGCAATGTGAACATGGGTGGCAACAACATCACTAACCTTAAATCTGGCGGCGATGTAATCGATAACGCAGCTAACATTGGCGACGTAAAACGTATTTCTAAAGCTAACGACTTACACATTGCACCAACTAAATCTGATCGTGCAGGTGAAGCTACTACATCTTACTCCTATGATGCAGCAGACAAATCCGTTACATTGAAATACAACGATGGCAATGGTGCCAACCAAGCTAATACAATCGCGAAAATCGACTTGTCTGGTTTGGCTGATCAAATTAAAGACGGCTACTCCTTCTCTACAGATGCGAAAGGTAATGTAGTTGGTAACCACGCTGTAACAGCAGTAGGCAACGGTAAAACTGTATCCTACGCAGCAGGCGATAATTTGACAATTACTCAAAATATCGATAATGCAACTGGTGAACAAACTTATACATATGCATTGTCTAATGACATCAAAGTTGGTAACGACGGTAAAGATGGTAAAGACGGTGTTGATGGTAAGATCGGCGTAAACGGTAAAGATGGTTCCGCTGTTGTAATCAACGGTAAAGATGGTTCCATCGGCCTCAATGGTAAAGACGGCAAAGACGGTCTTACTATTAAAGGTGCTAACGGTCAAGACGGCGTTGACGGTAAAAACGGCAAAGACGGCATGACTCGTATCGTATACGAAGACAAAAACAACAACAAACACGAAGTGGCTACTACTGATGACGGCATGAAATATGCTGGCGACGATGCACAAGGTGCAGATAAATCTAAAGTAATCGCTAAGAAATTGAACCAAACATTGGATATCACTGGTGGTGCTAACAGCTCTAAATTGACTGACAACAACATCGGCGTGAACAACGTAGATGGCAAGTTGAAAGTTCAATTGGCTCAAAACATCAACTTGACTCCATCCGGTTCCTTAACAATTGGCGACACTGTAGTGAACGATGGTGGCTTGTCCATCCACAATGGTCCTTCTATCACTAAAGGTGGCATCAATGCTGGTGACTTGAACATTACTAATGTGAAAGCTGGCGTAAATGACACTGACGCAGTTAACGTAAAACAATTGAAATCTGCTAAAACAGAAGTTAAAGCTGGTGACAACGTAACAGTTGATAAAACAATTGGTGCTGATGGTCAAAACATTTACACAGTAAATGCAAAAGCTACTAACCTTGGCGATGCTGAACTTAACTACACAGCTAACAACGGCACTAAACAAAAAGTTAAATTGTCTGAAGGCTTGAACTTCGTTGACGGCAACTACACTAAAGCTTCTGTTGATGCAAACGGTGTTGTTAAATACGACGTAACACTTGGTAAAGTGAAAGACGGCGTTGACGGCAAACCAGGCGTTGATGGTGACAATGGTATCGCAACAGTTAAAACTGTAGTAGATACAATCAACAACTCCGGTTGGAAAGGTGATGTTACTGGTAACACAGTAGGTAATCACACTGCTACAATCGTTAAACCTGGCACAACTGTAAACTTCGGTGCAGGTAAAAACTTAACTGTTGAACAAATCGTTGATGCAGTAACTGGCAACCACACTTACAACTATGCATTGTCCGACGATATCAAAGTTGGTAATGATGGTAAAGACGGTAAACCAGGTGTTGACGGTAAGATCGGTGTAAACGGTAAAGACGGTTCTGCTGTTGTAATCAACGGTAAAGACGGCTCTATCGGCTTGAATGGTAAAGACGGTAAAGATGGTCTTACTATCAAAGGTGCTAACGGTCAAGACGGCGTAGACGGTAAAAATGGTACTAACGGTATGACTCGTATCGTTTACGAAGATAGCAACAACAACAAACACGAAGTTGCTACTACTGATGACGGCTTGAAATTCACTGGTAACAACGAAAGCGTTGTAAACAAAAATAAACTTAACTCCACAGTTAAGATTAAAGGTGAAGGCGTTACTGAAGAGCAAGAAAAAACATTCGAATCTGCTGCAGGTAACATCGCTGTAACTGCTGATGGTAACGATACTTTGAATATTCGCTTGAATAAAAACATCAAAGGTATCGACTCCATCCAAACTAAGGAAATCCACTTAGGCACACCTGATAACTACACAACAATTAAGAAAGATGGGGACCGCATTAAATACGGCGACAAAACATTCGCTAACACTGACGATATCTGGACAATCCAAGCTAACGGCACAGATGTTCCAGCTAACGGCGGGAAAGTAAATGTTAAAGGTGCTGACGGTATCACAGTATCCAAATCTGCTAATGGCGAAATGACAATTAGCGGTGCTGGCCTTGGTACAATGAGTAGCTTCAACGTTAAATCTTCTGGTAATACTACTGCTGATTCTGAAACAGCAGCTAAGAAAATCACAGATGGTAAAACTGTTGAATTCTCCGGCGGTAAAAACCTTACTGTAAAACAAACTAGCGACGAAAACGGCGCTAAAGTAGAATATGCATTGAGCAACAATGTAAATCTTACTAACGAAGGTTCCTTAACAGTTGGCGATACTAAGATCACTGATGGTGGCTTAGTAATCAACAATGGCCCATCCGTAACTAAAGACGGTATCAACGCTGGTAATAAACAAATTACTAACGTTCAAGACGGTGTAAACGATACTGATGCGGTTAACGTACGTCAATTGAAAGAAGCTAAAACTAACCTTACTGATGGTCAAAACACTAAAGTGACTGGCGACGGTTCTAAAAACAACCCTTACAAAGTTAATGTTGAAGGCGATTTGAACAAAATCACTTCCATCACTAATAAAGAAGGGGACGGTAAATTAGAATTCAAAGGTGACCAAGTAGTTAACGTAGCTGGCGACAACACAATCAAGCTTGATGGTAAAACTGGTGACATCACTGGCTTAACTAACAAAACTCTTGATTCCGCTGACTTCGCAACTAAAGGTCGTGCAGCAACTGAAGAACAATTGAAACTTGTTCAACAAGAAGCAGCTAAAAAATCTACTGAAAAAGTACAAGCTAAAGCTGATGCTAATAACATCGCTAAAGTAGCTCCTAAAGCTGGCGATACATTCGGTGCAGCTGGTGCAACATACGAAGTATCTGTAGATAAAAACGACGTGAAAGATGCAGCTCGTGAAGCAGTTACTGTAACAGGTGACAACAAAGCGATCACTGTAGATGTTCAACCAAATGCTACTAACCATACAACTAACTACCAAGTTAACTTCAATGGTAAGGAAGCAGCTAAACAAATTCCATTGACTTATAAAGAAAATGGTGGCAACGCTAGAACAGTAATGTTATCTGAAGGTTTAGACTTCTCCAACGGCGTGAATACTACTGCTCACACTGATGCGAATGGTAAAGTATCCTTCGACGTGAAAGGCGACCTCACTAACATCACTTCCATTTCCAATAACTCCAATGGTCCTAAAGTATCCTTCGGTGGCGATACTGTAAATATCACTGGTGGCAACCTCAACATGGGTGGTAACAAAATCACTAATGTTCAAAAAGGCACTAATGATACTGATGCAGTAAACGTTAAACAATTGAAAGATTCCCGTACTACATTGACATCTGATGATCATTCCGTAGTATTGAAGAAAACTGAATCTGCTGACGGCGGCTTAAACTATGACCTTTCCGTAAAAGGCGCAGTTGACCCTCGCGTTGATCAATTGAACGAAGAAATCGGCCGTGTAGGTGCTCAAGGTGCAGCATTGTCCGCATTGAAACCTATGCAATACGATCCATTGGAACCAACTCAAATCATGGCTGGTTATGGTAACTACCGTGGTAACTCCGCGATTGCAGTGGGCGTAGCTCATTACAAAAACGAATCCACAATGTTCCATGGTGGCTTGTCCTGGGCTGGCGGCTCTAGCCATATGATGGCAAACGCTGGTGTAACTTGGAAAGTTGGTAACAGAGATGCTGAAGCCGCTGTAGCAGACCGCTACCGCAAAGGCCCTATCAGTTCTGCATACGCAGTTCAAACTGAAATGGCTGCAATGAAAGCTCAAAATGCCGGATTAAAAGGTGAAGTATCCGACTTGAAATATGAAAACGAACAAATTAAAGCTCAAAACGCTGGTCTACAAAGTGAAGTAGAAGTATTGAAAGCTCAAATGGCTGCAATGATGGCGAAAATGGGTATGTAATTAGTTACACTTTCAGAAAACTTTCAAAAAAACTAGGAATCTAATCCTAGGTATGGATATGACTGGTAAGGGTTCCCTCGGGAGCCCTCATCCAGCACATTAATTCGACTATGAAAAGAGGAATAGATATGAAAAAATCTACAATGCTTGCTTTCACAGCAGCAGTTTTATTGAGCGCAGCATCCTTCACTGGTCACGCAGCAAGCGCTCCAACATATGATGACAACTTGATCTTACCTAACCCTGCATCCGCACCTGGTTTGAGCAATGTTGTATTGGTACCTGTGGCTAGCCCACAAGTAGTACAATCTCTTCATGATTACGTGAAAGCATGGGAAAATGCTGAACAAAAAATCGCGTTAGCAAAAGCTAAACGCGACAATCATGAACAATTGACTAAAGCTGATAAAAAATGGTTGCATTCCAAAGATAAACATAACTATGCTGATTACTTCCGTACGCACTCCCTTGGTCGCGTACATGGCTTTGAAACAGCTTTAAATTGGAACGGTGAAAACCGCAACAAAAACGAATACGAATACTTTGAAACGCCTAAATACAATGAAAAAGATGGCTTCGTAAATAGCTATGGTTACAACGTATTGCGTGGCATGGTAGATCGTGTTAACGAAGTTGTACAAAAGCAAAAACAAGTAGGCGGTCCTATGACTGACGACGAAGCACAAGCATTAGAAGATGCAATCTTGGATATCCTTGCGCAAGAGCAAGAACATGTATCTAACGAAGAACTTCGTCACTACATGAACGAAACAATCTGGTTCGCTGCTAAAGAAACCGTTAAAAACAAAGCGAGCGAAGAACCAACTGCTGCTGATGAGCACGTAGTAGACCTTCGTAAAGCTATTAACGAACCAATGGGTAGCAACGACTACAATAAAGTTGATTTGCGCAGTGCGATTCAACAATAAACAATATCTATAGTAATGTAGGTATTGTAGCCTTTTCTTCTCTCGTTAAAAGGCTTAGTTGATCTCTAATACATACTGATGATATATGATGTATCCCTTACATACACATATATCTAAAATGACACATTGGCCCTTATATTGAGTTTATGAGGGCCCCTATACCCTGGACCCCCGACTAGGGAACACAAATCCTTATTAAACAACGCCATCCGGTTGGATGGCGTTGTTTTTATATATATATACTATATAACGACAGAATTATGCTGATGATACATGTAGCTTAAGAGGTGATTAATAAAAGAGTCTGAATGGGAATTACTACCTATAAAGAATAACGATATAAATGAATTGGTAATAGCGTATATAGTAAGCCAATTTAAGTTGATTATTGATATTATTAATAAGTACTATATATAGTATGGAAAATACAAGAATCTACCATATAAAGAGAGGTAGAAAAAAGTTTGCAAAATTTTAAAATTAGGGGTTGCATACCTCAGTTCTTTGTACTATAATAGCTATACAGTCGTTCGAAGCGACTGTTTATTAGTTAGCAAACACTAGATAAAATCTATGTTTGTTGATAATCGTTTTAGAATAAAAATGTAATTCCTGGTTGAAACAGAAATTACAAAATTCTAAAAAAGATTATAAAAAGATGTTGACATGAAAGTGACAACATGTTATTATAATCTAGTCGCCAGTTGGTGAGACACTTCGAAAGAAAGTGCTTCAAAGCTAGATAAAATCTGGTTTAACTGGTACAGATCTTTGAAAACTGAACAATGATAGGTAATCAATCATATGATTGAACATATGCC